>Ga0257121_1001870_pt1 | contig 15432 bp, 14 predicted proteins | sample SI106_100metaG_FD_190180 | JGI IMG/M metagenome (GOLD analysis project Ga0257121, IMG submission 190180) | Marine microbial communities from Saanich Inlet, British Columbia, Canada - SI106_100 | ecosystem: Environmental > Aquatic > Marine > Inlet | place: Canada: British Columbia | collected... | reverse complement strand
GACTAAAATATGAATTTGTATATAAATTAAATGATTCATTATTCAAATTAAAATTTTAAATTGAGGTTAAATGGCAAAATATTTAGTTGAGACTTACTACACATGTACTTTTAAAGTTAACCATTACTTGGATGACATTAATGAAACAGAGTTAAAAAACCTGGAAAAAAGAGATGATGGAAAATTTGAAGTTTTAGATGTTAAATTAGATAACCGAAAAACTAAAAGCCTAGACCCAAATAATAATAAGATTATTGAAAGTAAAAAAGTTGAGATGGTATCTGAAACGAGCCAAACAACATCACAATCCAATGAAAATATTATTTCTAACTTTACGAAGACTTCTGAAAAAGGAGGCAAAAGATTTGGAATGCCAGACAGAAGAAAAGGTTACATTCAAAAAGCAACTATTGGAGATCATAAAGTTTATCTTCATACTGGTGAATATGAAGATGGTAAAATAGGAGAAATTTTTATAGATACAAGTAAAGAAGGTGAATTAGTTAAAGCTTTAATGAATAATTTTGCAATAGCAGTATCTCTGGGCCTTCAATATGGCGTTCCTCTTGATGAATTTATTAGTGCATTTGTTGGCACAAAATTTGAACCTTCGGGAAAAGTACATGGTAATGATAGAATATTAAGTGCAAGCTCAATATTAGATTATATTTTTAGAGAATTAGCTATATCATATCAAAATAGAGAAGATTTAGCACACACACCATCAATTGGTGGAAGTGACACTAATTCAAATGATGAACAACCATCTGAAGACCAAAATCAGTTATTAAAAATTGTAAAAGATATTACAAGTAAAGGTTTTGTGAGAAATAACTATAAAAAAAACCTTGTAGATCTTTCTGATGTTAAAATAAATTTAAAGGGTAAAAAATAATTTTTATATTTTAGTTTTTAAAACTAAATTAAGTTCTTTTAGCTGCTCTTCACTGATCTGCGAAGGAGCTTTCATCATTAAATCTTGTGCATTTTGATTCATTGGAAACATTGTAACTTCTCTAATGTTCCTTTCGTTAGCGAGCAACATTATAATTCTATCTATACCTGGAGCTATTCCTCCATGTGGTGGTGCTCCATAACTTAAGGCATTAATCATGCCGCTAAATTTCTCATCAACTTGTTTTTTATCATAACCAGCAATTGAAAATAATTTATACATAAGATCTGGTTTATGGTTTCTTATCGCTCCAGAAGAAAGCTCAATACCATTACAAACTATGTCATATTGATAGGCTAATATATCTAACGGATTTTCTAAATCTTTATCAGTCAAATTTCCTTGGGGCATAGAAAAAGGATTATGACTAAATTCAATTTTTTTTGTTGTCTCATCTTTTTCAAACATTGGATAATCAACAATCCAACAAAATGCAAAAGTGTTATCATCTATTAAATCTAAGTCTTTACCAATTTTATCTCTTGCCAGAGCAGTAATTTTCTCTAAATCAATTTGCTTACCGCAAGCCATAAAAATACTGTCACCTATTTCAGAATTAGTAATTTTCATTATTTCTAATAAAGCCTCTTCAGAAAAAAATTTTCCTATTGGTCCTTTTGCTGACAACTTTTTATCTTTTTCAAATGTAAAGTACGCTAAACCTGAGGCTCCTTGTTCTTTTGCCCACTTATCAATATTATCAAAAAAACTTCTAGGTTTATCTTTTGTATTCTTGGTTGAAATACATCTAACTTTAGATCCAGATTTCACAAGTTTCTTAAAAATTTCAAATGACACATCGTCTCTTTTAAAAACCTTGGTTATATCACTTATGATCAAAGGGTTCCTTAAATCAGGTTTATCACTTCCATATTTTAACATTGCATCTGCATATGAAATTTTTGGAAACTGATCATACATTAATTTTTTATTTGAAAATTTTTTAAAGGTGTTAATCAATAAAGTTTCAACTACATTAAAAACATCTTCTTGCTCAACAAAAGACATTTCCAAATCTAACTGATAAAATTCACCTGGGCTTCTGTCGGCTCTTGCATCTTCATCTCTAAAACAAGGTGCTATTTGAAAATATTTATCAAATCCAGAAACCATAATTAATTGTTTGAATTGCTGAGGAGCTTGCGGTAGTGCATAAAATTTTCCAGGATTTAACCTGCTTGGAACAAGGAAATCTCTTGCGCCTTCGGGACTCGATGATGTTAATATTGGTGTTTGAAATTCCAAAAAATTCAATTTACTCATTTCACTTCTGATATAAGAAATTACTTTAGATCTTAAAATTATATTTTCATGAATTTTTTTTCTTCTTAAATCTAAGAACCTATATCTTAATCTAATCTCCTCTGCATATTCCTGGTCACTAAACACTGGCATCGGTAATTCTTTACAAGTACCTAAGGTTTCAAATTTATCTATTGCAACTTCTATTTCACCTGTTTCGATATCTTTATTTACAGCTTCATCAGAACGAATAACAACTTTTCCCTCAACTTTAATGACTGTTTCCAATTGAGTTTTTTCTAATTCTAAAAAATTTTTATTTTCTTTATTAATTATACATTGAGTAATTCCGTAATTATCACGAAGGTCAATGAACAAAAGATTGCCATGATCTCTTTTTTTATTAATCCAACCTGAAATATAAATTTTCTTTTCTATATCTTCTTTTCTTAATTCGTTGCAATTATGAGTTCTATACTTGTTCAACTATTCTCCTAAAGCTTCTTTAATAATTTTAAAATCGATTGGCTTTTTTTTTTTTAAACTAATTTTGTCGATTTTATATATGAAATCAAAAATTTTTCCATATGATCTGTTAATTCTTTTGATGATAAAATCTATTAGTTTTTTATCTATAAATATTTGCCTATCTGAGAAATTTTTCAATATTAAAGCATATATGAGGTCATCTTCTGGTTTTTCTATTGTAGATAAGATAAAATTTTTAGATCTAGAATTTAAGTCATTTAACTTAAATGATAAATCGACAATAGGTTTTTTTGTAGTAACAATTAAATATTTGTTACTCTGATCAATAATATTCAATAAGGTAAAAAATAAATTTTCATCAATTTCATTACTAAGATCTTCAATAACAATATTTTCGTGAATTTTAATATTTTTTAAAATTTCATTATTTATTTCATTTGCATTTATCTTAATCCCTTTAAATTTCTGTATAAAAATATTTATTAGGTGTGTTTTTCCTGAAAATTTTTCTCCAATTAAATTGATAAAATTTTTTTCCCAATTTGGCCAGCTATTCAGTAATTTAAATGAATATTCATTGCTCTTTGAAACATAAAAGTCCAGATCTTTAAAATTTTGTTCATAATCAAAATTTAAAATTAACTGATTTAAATTTTTCATTTAATACTCCATATCATATTTTGAGTATTAAATTCATAATGTTTATTCTTCATAATTTCTAAAAAATAATCTGGAGAACCATTAAAGATAATATTGTAGAAATTTTCTTTATTGTTAAATTTATATATTTGAAAATTATAAATTAAATCTACATTTGATAGTATTTTTTCAAATTGAGATATTCTTGAGCTATCGCTGTTGTTAATTGAGACTTTAAGAGACAGCTTAACAGATGTGTTAATTTCATTTTTAGATTTCCAATAATTTTCAAATATACTTTTTAAAGTTTCAATAAATTTGTTAATCTCATTATCGCTATCTAATTTCAAATTTTTAAAACTTAAATTTTTTAAATCTGTTTTTTTATTAAAGTTTATTTTATTTAAGACTCTAATTTCTTTGTCATTTTTAAAAACAATCATTATGATATAGTCATCTAAATTATATTTTTGAATAATCTCTTCAAAATCATAATTTTCTAAATTACGTTTAATTAAATTAAAATCATCTAAATCTTCTGTTGGAAGAATATAATTGATCAAGTAAAACTTTTTGTTAACTGTATTCCAATTGTTAAATAAATAATTTTCTGAAAAAATTAAAATTTCATCCTTATTTTTATCTATAATAATTGGCATAAAAAAAACATCTCTTTTTATTGGTAATGAAGGAAATATGTTCTGACTTTCAAATAAATCAAAAATATTTTTTTTATTAAAAGATACGTTTAATGTTAAATAATATATTCCATCAATAAATTTTTCCTCTTTAATTGAAAAAGTTTCAATCATTCCTTTAATTTTAATTAAAGAAATTTTTTTAAGTTTATTTTGGTCCTTAGTTTGAGCGATAGACAAAATTAAACGATTGAATGCTTTAACAAATCCCTCATCAATTATCTCATTTTTGTTAAAATTAATCTCAAATGGTGTGGAAATCTCTATATCGTTAATAGAGAAAGTATTGGCATAAGAATTACCTGTGGAAAAAAAAATATTTAATAAAGCAAGAAAGCAAAAATGAATATATAGTCTCCTAAAATTAAATAATTTAAAATTAATTCTCATAAAACATATTAATGAATAAAAAACTGTTTACCTATAAAAAAAGTGGAGTTAATATTAAGTCAGCTGATATTTTTGTTAATTTTATCTCATCAGTTTCATCAAAAAAAAAAGGCAAAAAAAAGTTTTTTAATATTGGAGGTTTTGGTTCAATATCAGATATTCCAAATGATGTAAAACAGCCAAAGATTGTAGCATGCACAGATGGTGTTGGGACTAAAATTGAAATTGCAAATACTTTGAATAAGTATGACACAATTGGAATTGATTTAGTGGCAATGAGTGTAAATGATTTAATCGTTCAAGGTGCAAAACCGCTTTTATTTTTAGATTATATATCCATTAATAAAATTAATTTAACAAAACTTAAATCAATAATTAAAGGTATAGTAAATGGATGTAAACAATCTGGTTGTGAGTTAGTTGGTGGTGAAACTGCAGAAATGCCAGGCACTTATGAAAAAGGTAAATTTGATATTGCTGGCTTCGCTGTTGGTGTGGTTGGTAAAAATAGAATCTTAAGTAAAAATAAAATTAAAAACAATGATTTAATATTAGCTATTCCATCTAGTGGACTTCACTCAAATGGTTTTTCTCTAGTACGATATCTTCTTAATCAAAAAAAAATTGATATTAAAAAAAATAAATTTTTAAAAACTGAGTTACTTAGACCCACAAAAATTTATGTAAATGAAGTGCTAAAGTTAATAGATAAAAATTTGATTAATGGATGTGCCAACATAACAGGTGGTGGATTAGCTGATAATATTAAAAGAGTTATTCCAGATAATTTAATCGCAGAAATTAATTTAAATAAAGTTAAAACTTCTAAAATTTTTAAATGGCTAAATAAAAATGGTATATCTGATAAAGAAATGCTTAAAACATTTAATTGTGGTGTTGGATTTTGTTTAATAATCAATCCTAATAACTACAAAAGTGTAAAAAAATATTTTACTAAAAAATTCAAACCATATGTCTTAGGAAAAATTTCTAAAGGTAAAAATAAAGTAAAACTCAATGGTTCTATCAACTGGATCTAAAAAAATTAAAACAGCTGTTTTTATATCAGGAACAGGTAGTAATCTAAAATCCCTTATAAAATTTTCTAAACTTAAAAAATCACCTATCTCAATTGAAATGATAGTTTCTAATAATTCTAAATCAAAGGGTTTAGCTTTTGGAAAAATTTATAAGATAAAAAAAAATATATTTAATTTTAAAAAGCAAGCCATAGCTGAAAAAGAAATACTTCTTAAATTAGAGAGAAACAAAATAAATCTAGTTTGTCTGGCTGGTTTTATGAAAATTTTATCAAAAAGTTTTATTCTCAAATTTAAAGGACAGATATTAAATATTCATCCCTCTCTTCTTCCAAAATATAAAGGGTTAAATACTCACGAAAGAGCAATAAAAAATGGAGATATTTACTCTGGGTGTACAGTACACTTTGTAAGCTCTAAACTTGATTCTGGTAAAATAATTAATCAAAAGAGAGTAAAAATAAATAAAAAAGATACGCCCAAAACTTTAGCTAAAAAAATTTTAGCTCAAGAACACAAACTTTACCCTAAGGCTATTTTAAAAATATTTAATCTTTAAAAAAAAAATCTATTTCAATTTTAGCATTTTCAACACTGTCAGATCCGTGAACTGAATTTTTATCAATAGAGATTCCATATTTTTTTCTTATAGTTCCTTCATCTGCATCATTAGGATTGGTTGCCCCCATTAACTCTCTATTTCCTAATACTGCATTTTCTTTTTCAAGAATCATAACTACAATTGGACCTGATGAAAGATAGGCACAAAGATCATTGTAAAATGGTTTAGTTTCATGAACTTTGTAAAATTTTTCTGCTTCTGTTTTTTCTATCTGAATTTTTTTTTCTTTTACAATTGAAAAACCTTTATTTTTAAACATTTCCTTAATTTCATTATCTAAATTTCTTTCGACTGCATCAGGTTTAATAATTGATAGTGTTTGCTCTACATTACTCATAATCATCCTCTATTAGTTTGTTTAATAATCGCACTCCATAACCAGTTGCACCACCCGGATTTAAAGCTCCACCATATTTTGAAAAAGCCATACCAGCTATATCTAGATGTGCCCATGGTGTTTTGTTTAAAATAAATCTTTGCAAAAATTGTGCAGCAGTTGTTGATCCAGCTCCACCAACATAATTTATATTTTGCATATCAGCGTTTTTTGAGTCAATTAGTTTGTCAAAATTTTTATGTAAAGGCATCCTCCACAATTTTTCATTAACCTTGTCGCCAGCTTTAATCAATTGATTTGATAGATGGTCATCATTAGAAAATAACCCAGCGTATTCTGAGCCTAATGAAACTATTATTGCTCCTGTTAAAGTTGCTAAATCAATCATAATTTTAGGTTTAAATTTTTTTTCAGTAAATGTTAAAGCGTCAGCTAAAACTAATCTCCCTTCTGCGTCTGTGTTCAATATTTCTATAGTTTTACCGCTATAAGATTTAACAATATCCCCAGGTCTTTGTGCGTTTCCACCTATCATGTTTTCTACAAGTCCCACAACACCAACAACATTTATTCTTGCTTTTCTCAGTGCCAGATTTTTCATTAATCCTACAACAGTAGCTGAACCAGCCATATCATAAGTCATATCCTCCATAAACTTAGCAGGTTTTAGTGAAATTCCACCAGTATCAAAACAAACACCTTTTCCAATAAAAGCCAATGGTTTGGAATTATTTTTAGCTCCATTCCATTCTATCGTAACAAGATACGAACCTCTGATACTACCTTGTCCAACTCCAAGAAGAGCATTCATGCCTAGTTTTTTTAATTTTTTCTCATCATATATGTTTATTTTTAAACCAAATTTTTTAAGTGAGTTGATTCTTTTGACGTATTCATCTGGATGCAAAATATTTCCCGGTTCTGACACAAGGTTTCTTGCAAAAAAAGTGCCTTCTTCAAGTGCTTGGAATCTTAGTTGATTTTGAGAAGATATTTTATTTTTTTTTCCAAATATATTAATAGAAATAAATTTTTTATCTTTTTTAGATTTGTAAATATTAAATTCATATGATTTTAATTTTAAACCATGAATAAAATGTCCCAAAAAATTTTCTACTTTACTATTTATGGTATCTGAATTTAAAAAATAATCAATTTTCTTTTCATAATTTATATAACCATGAAACTTAGCACCCAAATTTTCTATTTCAGAGGTTTTTAAATCTTCTCTAACAGAAATTAAATATATAACTTTTTTTGAATTGATTTCAAAAAAAAGTAAGTCTTTTTTTTTGTTATTATTTTTTAATAAGTCGGAAATATATAAGAATTCAGCATTTGAAATATGTTTTTTTAAAGAACTAATATTGAATTTCTTATCAACAAATAAGACAAGATTAGCTGGGCTTGTTTTTAAAAAGCTATTTTTATTATTAATTTTGATTGTCATAAATTTTAAATACACTCTAGACGAGTTGGATGCTATATATGTTCAAAATTAACAATTTTCAATGAAAAAAATACTTTTTAAAAAAATATTATCAGATTGCTTAATCTTTTTTGTAATAGCACTCTTTTTTACAGCTTTGATTATTTGGATATTCCAAGCAGTTAACTATTTGGATATAATGATAGAGGATGGAAGAGATCATTTAATCTACATAAAATTCACATTACTTATTTTTCCGAAAATAATTAGTAAAGTTTTACCATTTGTATTTTTGCTAAGTTTTATTTACGTAATAACTAAATATGAAATTGATAATGAATTAATTATTTTTTGGAATTTTGGTGTAACTAAAATGTCTCTAGTAAATTATTTTTTTAAATTTTCAATTATATTAACTATACTTCAAATTATCTTAACTTCTTACATAGTTCCTAAAACTCAAGATCAAGCAAGATCTTATCTTAGAAAATCTGATGTAAATTTCATCGAAAATTTTATCAAACCAAAAAAATTTAATGACACAATTAAAAATTTGACAATCTATAGTGGTGCAAAAGATAAAAACAATAATTTTACAGAGATTTACATTAAAAGAGGGAGTAGCTTTGATGATTTTCAAATTACATACGCTAAAAAAGGTAAATTTGTAAAAAGAGGAAATAGTCAAATTTTTGAATTATATAATGGTGAAACTATTGGGGTGATAGATGATAAGGTTACAAATTTAAAATTTTCAAAATCAAATTTAAATCTAAACAACTTAGAAACAAACACCACTACCTATAAAAAAACTCAAGAAGTGACAACATTTGACTTAATTAAATGTTATAGAAAGATTTATAATAAATATTCTTTAGATTTAAGTAAAAAAATAAAGATTAAAAATTGTAGGACTGAAAATTTACAAAATATTTTAAAAGAATTTCATAAAAGAGTTACTGTTCCATTTTATATTCCGGTATTGATGCTTATTTGTTTATTGTTAATAATTACATCAAAAGAGAATAAAAATTATTACCAATACAGATTACTTATTTTTTTTATTGGTCTTTTAATTATTATTATTTCTGAATTAACTTTAAGATTTATCGACAGAAGTTTTTTAAATAATTTAATTATATTAATTGTACCATTCATTTTAATCAGCATCTTATATTTAACAATGTACTTTAAGTTTAACTTTAAAGAGTCAAAATAATGAAAACTTACGTTAAATTTTTTTTAAAAATATATCTAAGTTCATTTTTTTATGTTTTCACAATAATGTTTAGTCTTATTTTTATATTAAATTTGTTAACTGAATTAGATTTTTTTAAAGATCTTGAAGTTTCAACATATTTTACAATGAAGTTAACAATGTTGAATACTCCATCACTAATATTTGAAATGTTTCCTTTTATTTTTTTAATTTCAACCCAGCTTTTTTTTAATAACTTGTTAAATAATAATCAGATTAACACTTTAAAATATTCTGGAATGAAAAATTCTAAAATTTTAATTGTAATAAATTCTCTAGTATTTTTCATGGGAATTTTAATAATTACATTTTTTTATAACCTATCATCAAACTTAAAAAGTTATTACTTGGAACTAAAATCTTCATACACAAGTGATAGCAAATATTTAGCAGTTATAACAAATAATGGTTTATGGATTAAAGATATTGTTGATGATAAAATTTTAATGATTAACGCATCACAAATAGATCAAAATTTTATATTGAATGGCTATATTTCAGAATTTAATAAAAATTTTGAAATAATAAGAAATATTAAAAGTAAAAAAATTGATGTATCTAAACCAGAGTGGATTATTTATAATGCGGAGGTTTTTAAACAAAATTTTAAGGAAAATTATGATATGCTTTTTTTAAAAACAAATTTTGATTATAGTATTATTCAAAGTTTATTTTCAAACTTATCCTCACTTTCCCTAATTGAACTAGTTGAGACGAGAGATAATTATAAAAAATTAAATTACTCTCTCACAGATGTCAATCTTCAATTATTAAAATTGTTTTCTTACCCTTTTTATTTGGTATTAATGACTTTAATATCTAGCATAATAATGCTGAATACAAAAAATATAAGCAACAAATATGTTAAAGTTACTATTGGATTATTTACTTCTGTTACTGTTTATTATATTTATAATTACTTTTATGTCCTTGGCATGACAGAAAAAATTAATTTATTAACATCAATATCACTACCTCTTATTATTTTAATGTTTATTAATATTTATTTTTTGAGAAATATAAATGCAAAATAAAATAAAAATTTTATATATTACATTTTTTTTTATTTTTCTTTCTTGTGTTGTATCTGCCAATGATCAGTTTTCTTTTAATGTAACTGAAATTGAAATTCTAGAAAATGGAAATAAAATAGTGGCTTCTAAAAGAGGTTTAATTACTTCAGACAATGGGATCACTATTAACGCTGACAACTTTGAATACAATCGTACTTCAAATATATTAAATGCTAGTGGGAATGTTGTTGTTGAACATTCAGCTAAAAATTATTTAATTTACACTGATGAAATAACTTTTTTTAAAAATGATAATATTATTACATCTCAAAATAATACTAAAATTATTGATAACGAAGAAAGAATAATAAATTCAAGAAATTTTTTATATAATGTTAATGATAACATTTTTAAAGCAAGTAAAAATGTTAAAGTTATTGATGTGTTAAATAATTATGTGATAATTTCTGATGACATCACATATTTTAAAAATGATGAAAATATTATTAGTAATGGCAAAACTAATTCATCAATAAATTCAAGATACGAATTACAATCAGAGGATATTTCTTATTCTTTTAAGACTAAAATTGTTAGCTCTAAAAATAAAACATCCCTTAAAGATAAACAAACCAAAACTGCTTATGAAATTACAAATTTCTCATTGTCTCTAACAGAAGAAATTCTTAAAGGTGAAAATATCACAATCAATACAAATTATAATTTGCCTTACAATGACAGGTATTTTATTAAAAGTGGTATTTTTGATTTAAAAAATCAAACATTTTTTACACAAAATATTGATATTAATCTTAAAAAAAACATTTTTAACAATGAGGAAAATGACCCAAGAATAAAAGGAATTTCATCTTCAAGCCAAAATGGAATCACAACTATTAATAAAGGTATTTTCACAAGTTGCAAGAAAAATGAAAATTGTACCCCATGGACCATACAAGCTGATAAAATTGAATACGATAAAAATAAAAAAATTATTAAATACGATCATGCATTATTAAAAGTATATAATACTCCAATATTTTACTTTCCAAAATTTTTCCATCCAGGTCCGACTATTAAAAGACAATCTGGTTTTTTAGCGCCTGGACTAAGTAATTCAAACACTTTAGGTTCATCATTAAAAATCCCATATTTTTGGGCTCCATCTAAGAACAAAGATTTTACTTTTACACCTTCTATCTATAGTAAAAATATTTATAGATTTCAAAATGAGTATAGACAAAAAAATAAAGATTCATCCTTTATTGCTGATTTAGGTTTTGTTGATGGATATAAATCAAAAAATAGTAAAGAAAAAAATTCAATTTCTCATTTTTTTTCAAAATATAATTCAAATTTAAAATTTGAAAATTTTAAAGATAGTACTTTGGATATTTCAATTGAAAAAGTTAACAATGATACTTATTTAAAAATATTTGATCAAAGTAATTTAGATAAGAAATTAAAACCACAAAATAACGACGTTTTAAAGTCAGAAATTAAATTTAATTTAATAAATGAAGAATATGAATTACAAACAGGTCTTATTTCTTATGAAAATTTACAAAAAAATAAAGCTGACAGATATGAATTTATTCTTCCATATTATAATTTTTCAACAGAATTAAATAAGAATGGGAAAATTGGTAACTTAAACTTTATATCTATAGGTGACAATATATTAAAAGATACAAACAATTTAAGATCTAGAATTATTAATAACTTTGACTTTAAAGGGTTTGATATTATTTCAAATGGTGGTTTTCAAAATAATTTTAATTTTTATATAAGAAACTTAACCGCTTCTAGAAAAAATGATCCAGAATACAAGTCAAATGTAAACAATGATTTAATGGGTATCTTTGAGTTTCAATCAAGTTTACCAATGGCTAAAGTTAAGGAAAGTTTTGTTAGCTTTTTAAAACCAAAAATTTCTTTAAGAACTAACCCATCAAGTATGAAAAATAATTATTTAGAAAACCGTACTATTAATTATAATAACATTTTTGATATAAACAGGCTTGGATTAGATGATACTCTTGAGTCTGGAAGTAGTTTAACTATGGGTATAGATTTTAAAAAAGAGAGTCTACAAGACATCAACAAATATTTTGAATTCAAACTTGGGACAATAATAAGAGACAAGAATAATAACAATATACCTTTGGCAAGCGGTATAACAAAAAAAAGGTCAAATTATTTCGGAAATATAAACAATAATTTTAATGAGAACATAGACATAAACTATGATTTTTCAATAAATAGTGATCTTGATAAATTGGAATATAATTCATTAGGACTAGGTTATAAAAACGATACTTTTAGAACTAGGTTTAATTTTATTGAAGAAAGTGGTGTTATTGGAAGTTCAAATATTTTAGAAAATAAAACGTCATTAATTTTGAATGAAAATAATAATTTATTATTTGAAACAAGACAAAATAGAAAAATTAATCTAACTGAATATTATAATTTAATTTATGAGTATAAAAATGATTGTTTGGTTGCGGGAATTACCTACAATAAAACATATTATGAAGATAGAGATTTACAACCATCTGAAAATCTAATGTTTAAGTTAACTTTAATTCCAATAACTTCAATTGGTCAAAGTATAAAAAATTAATAATGAATAATAAATTTGTGTTTGCAAAAGTTATTTTTATAATTTTAATTTTTTTAATAAATTGCAAAAATTCATTTGCTTTAGAAAATAAGATATTACTTAAGATAAATAATGAAATAATTACAACTATTGACGTGTTAAATGAGTCTAATTATTTAAAAGTTTTAAATCCTGACATCAAAAAAATTGACAAAAATAGATTAATGGAAATTTCAAAAAATTCTATAATAAGAGACAAGATTAAGAAAATTACTTTATTAAAAATAATAAAAGAAATTAATGTTAATGAAGAATACCAAGATAAGATAATTACATCAATGCACAAAAGAATTGGTATCAATTCTTTTGATGAATATAAAATATTTCTTAAACAAAATAATCTAGAAATTGATTATGTAAGAAATAAAATCAGTTTAGAAACGCTCTGGAATGAAATGATATTTAAAAAATTTAAATCTAGAGTTTTAATAAACAGAGATTCTATTAAAAAAGAAATTTTAAATAATCCAGATGAAAAATTACTTTTATCAGAAATTCTTTTTTCAGCATCAAGTGATGATGAGTCTAAAAAAAAATATCAAAAAATACAAAATGACATTAAAAAAGAAGACTTTAAGAATGCTGCTTTAATTCATAGTATCTCTGACTCAGGTAAGTTAGGTGGTAATATTGGATGGATTGATAAAAATTCATTAAGTAAAATTATATATAAAAAAATATCCAGTTTGAAAATTGGAGAACATACGAAACCTATATTAACACCAAGTGGTTTTTTAATTCTAAAAATCGAAGATATAAAAAAAAATGACACTAAGAAAGATGATTTGAATAAAAAAATCAAAGAATTAATTAGACTTAAGACAAATCAACAATTAAATCAATTTTCAAATATTTATTTAAATAAATTAAAAATGAATTTAGTGGTTAATGAATTATAAACCAATAATTGTTGTTGCTGGTGAACCAAACAGTATTTTTTTAGAAATTTTTTTTAAAGCTATTAAATTAAAAAAATATCATTGCCCCATAATACTTATAGCTTCCAAAGATCTAATCAATCTTCAAATGAAAAAACTAAAAGTAAATTTTAAAGTTAATATTTTGAATATCGAAAACTTAAAAAGACAAAAAATAAACAATAAATCAATTAATTTAATTAATGTAAATTATACACAAAAAAAAGCATTCCAAAAAATAACAAATAAATCAAATAAATATATAGAAAATTGTTTTCACATTGCATTTTCCTTAATTAAAAAAAAATACACGCATAAACTTATTAATGGCCCAATATCAAAAAAACATTTTTTAAACAAAAAATTTTATGGTGTTACTGAGTATATAGCTGATAATTTTTCAACAAAAAAAAATGGCATGTTAATTTATAATAAAAAACTTTCAGTTTGTCCTGTCACTACTCATCTGCCATTAAAATTTGTATCTAATAGTATCAAAAAAAAGGTGATTCACGAAAAAATAGATTTAATTAATAGATTTTATAAAAAAAATTTTAACATCAAGCCTAGAATTGGAGTTTTGGGGCTTAATCCTCACTGTGAAACTATAGACAAGTTTAACGAAGATGAAAAAATAATTAAACCAATTATAAAATATTTAAAAAGATCCAGATATAATGTATCTGGACCCCTATCATCTGATACAGCTTTTTTAAAAGATAATAGAAAGAATTTTGATGTAATTTTAGGCATGTATCATGATCAAGTTTTAACACCTATCAAAACATTATTTGAATATGATGCAATTAATATTACTCTAGGTTTGCCTTTTACTAGAATATCACCAGATCATGGCCCAAATCAAAAAATGTTAGGAAAGAATCTGTCTAATCCCTTAAGTTTAATTAGATCAATATCTTTTTTGGAAAAAAATTGATTAAAGCAAAAAAAAGTCTTGGTCAAAATTTTCTAACTGATAGAAATATTCTTGAAATAATAGTCAATACAGCAGAAATTACAAACAAAACTATTCTTGAAATTGGGCCCGGTACAGGAAATTTAACTTCTTTTATTTTAAAAAAAAATCCTAAAAAGGTATTTGTAATTGAAAAAGATAATGATTTGGCAGAAAATCTTAACAACATTTTTACCAATCAATTAACAATAATAAATGATGATGTTTTAAATATTGATGAAAATTTATTATTTGAGGATAGAGTAACTGTATTTGGTAATCTCCCTTATAATATATCCACTGAAATATTAAGCAAATGGATAGTAAATTTAAAAGACAATTTTTGGTTCGATCATCTCATATTAATGTTTCAAAAGGAAGTGGCTGATAGGATAGTTGCTAAATTTAACACATCTGCTTATGGCAGATTATCCATTTTAAGTAATTGGAAATTAAATGTTAAAAAAATTTGTGATATTAAACCCGAGTCTTTTTCCCCAAGACCAAAAATAGATAGCTCTTTATTGCTTTTTTCCCCCAAGAAAGATTTTTATAAAATAAAAGATCCAAAAAATTTAGAAAAGATAACTAGAGTTTTTTTTAGTCATCGAAGAAAAATGTTAAAAAAACCATTTAACCAATTATTTAATGGCAACCAGAAAGTTATAGATAAACTAAAGATTAATTTAAATTTAAGACCACAAAATTTAGATTTTGATACTTACTACGAACTTACACGTGAATATGAAAGCTTAGGAAGTTAAATTATTAACATGTCCTCTA
>Ga0257121_1001856_pt1 | contig 15487 bp, 17 predicted proteins | sample SI106_100metaG_FD_190180 | JGI IMG/M metagenome (GOLD analysis project Ga0257121, IMG submission 190180) | Marine microbial communities from Saanich Inlet, British Columbia, Canada - SI106_100 | ecosystem: Environmental > Aquatic > Marine > Inlet | place: Canada: British Columbia | collected... | reverse complement strand
TCTTAGTAGCAATGGCTAAACCTGCTGCGTCATCTGCTGCGGAGTTAATGCGTTTACCTGTAGACAAACGCTCCATAGTACTAGTCATAGCGCGGTCATTTTGGTTAATCGAGTTGGCGGTTAACATTGCCGCCGAGTTTGAATTAATAACAGTCATTTTAGTGTCCTCATTAAAGGTTGGTTATAGCAAACAGCGGTTGCTTCAAAACCCTGTACTCTATTTGCTTATGTTATTAATCGACAGAAAGCGGCAAACCTTTACTCAGAGGTGGCAAAAAGGCGAACGGCTGCCGCTTTTAAGAGTAATATCAACAGCATCAGCCAGCCCTTAGCTATGAGTCATTTTTTGTGTTCTATCTGATTGGGGGATAAATACGATCAAGTATCTGTCGCGATAAATGGTATACCAGATAATGAGAGGGGAATAAGGCTGGAATTTGAGGTGTTGGAGATTATTTAGGGTTAGTAAGGAAATTGAGAAAATGAAAAAACCGGCACCAAAAAGGAGCCGGCTTGATCGAGGTTGCTTTAGAGTATTTTTTTTCGTTTTACTGCAGTAGAGACAATACAGACTGAGACTTCTGGTTAGCCTGGGCTAACATCGCAGTACCTGCTTGAGCAATGATCTGACTACGGGCCAGAGCAGTTGTCTCTGTAGCGTAGTTAGCGTCTTCAATTCGACCCCGTGCAGTGGCGGTTGCTAGTGACGCAGAGGCCAAGTTATCCACCGCATACTCCAGTCGGTTCATAGTCGCACCAAAAGTTGCACGCTGAGTGGCAACACCACTAATAGCGTTGTCAATATTGTTTAATGCCGCATCAAAATCGCTACCCATCCCAGTAGTAGAAAAAGAGACTAGATTTACTTCCATTGGACCAGTAACTACTCTGATATTATCTAATGTACTAGCAGTGACCGTTCCTGTAGTCGCCGGAGTGTCCGCAGTGGCAATAACAGTAGTTGTACCTGAGAAGGTAAATTGAGACAGTGACGAATCAGAGCTGGCATTGAGTGCCGCAACTAAATCAGTGTTATCCGTTTCGCTACCAGTTACTTCATAGCTCACATCTCCAAGTTTTATCGCTTCACCCTCTATTTGACTAGTAACATCTAGAGTATAGGTCAGTACACCTGGAACTGAAGTACTACCTGCCGTAGAAACTGCGGCAGCATTAGCTGTTCCACCGGCATTCAGGTTAAAATCGCTGAAATCTACCGTCAGAGTTTGGCTGGCGTTTGCACCAATCTGGAAGGTCACAGAGCTATTAGCTCCTCCTGCAGACCCATCTAAAAGCTTCTTGCCGTTGAATTCAGTAGAGTCTACGATACGGTCAACTTCCGATGCTGCTTCTTTAAATTCTACGTTGAGTACAGCCACATCTGATGCAGAGTTAGAGCCATCAGCGGCCTGTACTACGATCTCACGCATTCTTTGTAGGATGTTGCTGACCTGCTCAGCAGCACCATCAGCGAGCTGAACCATAGATGTAGCGTTGTTAGCGTTACGGCCAGCTTGGTCTAGACCACGAATCTGAGATGTCATCTTAGTAGCAATGGCTAAACCTGCTGCGTCATCTGCTGCGGAGTTAATGCGTTTACCTGTAGACAAACGCTCCATAGTACTAGTCATAGCGCGGTCATTTTGGTTAATCGAGTTGGCGGTTAACATGGCCGCGGAATTTGAGTTAATAACAGTCATTTTAGTGTCCTCTACAATAAATTAGTCTTCGAGTAAAAAGTTTAGATTTACCCAAATCTGTTGGAATAATCTTTTCTTGCGTTGCTATACCTATTATCGACATAAGCCAAATTTTCTTTAACACTTAATTTCCTAACTCACTGACTTTGTTGAATCTTTTTGTCTCTCTATGCAGTGTCTGTGTTAACAGGTTAGCGACTCTTTTGCGTTGCTAATTATTTAGTCGACACATAAAAAATATACTTTAACGTGGCAAAAGAATGCCATTAGTCAGATAAAAACTGGCCAGCAATGCGAGTCAATAAACGGCACTTATTAGGACACAGAACATTGACGGCGTACTGGACGGGCACGCTCATTAACATTAGTTACCATAAATGTGCTGCCGAAAAAGCGACGTCGTTTTTTGAGCAAAAAAAACCCTCTAAGAAGAGGGCTGGGAGAAATTATGGTTAGAGTGTGAAGCAAATTTTCTAATGCCGAGTTCATTATTTTTCACTCAGCTAACTGTGCGTTTATATCTATAGGGTCTTATCGAACAGCACGCCTTTGAGAGATTCGATATTTTCAGCAATCTTAAGTGCAGCTTCACCTGGAAACTTAACAATAGATTCACCGGTATTAGTGTCTTTTACTTCTACTACAAAGCGCTGTGAAGATTTGTCCACATAAAACGCCAGGCTTGTGTTGGCAGACTTAAAGACCTGATTGATTTCGATTACCGCAGCACCCACATTTTTTTCAGTTGGCTGGCTGGCGGCCTTGCTAATAGCAGAGGCGGCACTAGCGGCTTTAACAGTTGACGCGATATGGTCTATCGCTTTAACTGAGTTAGTGTTCATGCTGCTAGCATAATGGGATGCGGCGCTTGCTGCCGGCATTGATATCTCTGTATTTGACATAATATTCACCAGATTGAGCTATTTTTCATTAAATGCTTGTGACTGATTTTGGTTATTAACAGCTTGCGGCATTGCCTCTCTATCCTTAAGTATCGACACAACTGTGTAGATCTTTAGTCGATAACTCTAAATTTCTTATTTAAGAGACAGCGAACTAGATTGTTGATTAAGTGCTTTATCACGATATGCTTATTCTTTATAAATCCGACATTAAAAGAACACTCTTTTAAGCGACTTTGTGCCATGTCAGATTGGGAGTCTGTCTCAAACCTAATGATTAAATCGGCAACAAGCCCAAGAGCTTTAATCCTTGTTACGCTCTTTTTGTGTGCAGAAAATCCACAATATTCACAAGACGGACCGCATAGATAGTATGGTTAGGCTGAGCAGTGGTATCGGCCTCGTTATTCAGTCGTTATACTGTTAACCGAAATTAAATCGGAATTCTCAGACTCTTGAAGCCACTAGTAATCTTTGTTAATGCCGTTGAATCGTTTACTGAAATTACCGGCCGCCTTATTGCATGGTTAACCATGCTTATGGTGGTATTAGTGATGTTAGTGGTGGTCACGCGATATTTTTTGGAGGTTGGATCGATCGCGTTGCAAGAGGCGGTGACCTATTTACATTGTCTGGTGTTTTTGATGGGTCTGGCTTTTACGTTAAAACATGATGGTCATGTGCGAGTAGATATTTTTTATAGGGGCTTTTCGCCAAAGTCTAAGGCGACGGTCAACCTACTGGGGGGTATTTTATTTTTAGTGCCGGTCTGTCTGTTGATATTTTTTACCAGCTTGGACTATGTTTTAGCCAGCTGGGCAATTAAAGAAACGTCTGCTGAAAATAATGGACTTCCGTTTGTTTATCTATTGAAAACCTTAATGTTGCTCATGCCAGTGACTTTGTTAATACAAGGTATTGCCGAAATTATTAAAAGTGGTTTGGTGATCAGTGGCGTGGACATTTCGGCAAATCAAATAGCTGAAAATAACGAGCCTATAATCTGATGGCTGAGTTTATTCCCTTTTTAATGTTTCTAGCCGCCTGCTTGGTGCTTATGGCTGGCTACCCAGTGGCTTTTTCGTTGGCGGGGACGGCGCTGCTTTTTGCCATGGTGGGCACTTTTACCGGCCATTTTGACGTGGCGTTTATACAGGCCCTGCCGAATCGTTTGTTTGGAACCATGGAAAATACCACGTTGATTGCGGTGCCGCTGTTCATCTTAATGGGGGTGATGCTTGAGAAATCGAAGTTGTCAGAAGATCTGCTTGAGAGTATGGCCGATCTCTTTGGTGAATTTCGCAGCGGTCTAGGTATTTCGGTAGTGTTGGTTGGCGCATTGTTAGCGGCCAGTACCGGCATTGTCGGCGCAACAGTGGTGACAATGGGGCTGATGTCGTTACCGACGATGCTCAAGCGAGGTTATTCTGCCTCCCAAGCCACCGGGCTCATTGCAGCCACGGGGACGCTGGGGCAAATCATTCCGCCGTCCATTGCGTTGGTTTTACTTGGCGATACTCTCTCTAGCGCCTATCAACAGGCGCAATTAAATATGGGAATCTTTACGCCCAAAACGATCTCCATCGGTGATTTATTTGTGGGTGCGCTTATTCCTGGATTATTACTCGTCATATTTTATTGTGTTTATCTGGTTCTTTTTTCTCGTCCAGCGGAAATTGACTATGAGCCGCAAAGTGCAGGCAGGGCTAGTCTATCAAGGGCGATGAAAAACTTATTGCCCCCCGTGTTTTTAATTGTGACAGTGTTGGGTTCTATTCTTACTGGGATAGCGACCCCAACCGAGGCTGCCGGGGTTGGGGCTTTTGGCGCCACTGCACTAGCTGCCATTAAAGGCCAATTGAATTTAACCAAGCTCCGCGAAGTCGCCATTAGTACCACCCAAGTTACGTCTATGGTGTTTTTGATACTCATCGGTGCAGCAGTATTTTCGTTGGTCTTTCGAGGCTTTGGTGGCGAAGAAATAGTCGAGAATTTTTTCACTAATCTGCCAGGTGGGCTGTTTGGCGCAACTCTACTAGTCATGGTGGTGATTTTTTTACTGGGCTTTATCCTTGATTTTATCGAGATTACCTTTGTGGTCGTACCGATTGTCGGCCCTGTTTTATTGGCTATGGGCCTTGACCCTGTATGGTTAGGTGTGATGATCGCCATCAACTTACAGACCTCCTTTCTAACCCCGCCATTTGGCTTTGCACTGTTTTATTTGCGCGGTGTGGCTCCCGACTCGGTCGAGACCTCTGACATGTATCGCGGCGTGGTGCCTTTTATCATAATGCAACTATTCTTAATGTTGCTGCTGTCATTGTGGCCAGCCTTGGCTACTTGGTTACCTAGTTATATTTATAACTAGTTAGATTTTTAGTGCTTTAAAAATGAGTGCTCTAAGCGTCTCTTTTTCATTGACCAGATGATGATTGCCGTCGGCAATCATCGTGACTGACAATGTGCTAAATTTTTGTCTAAAGGCCTTGAGGTTATACACCCAGTCTAGCGTTTTGTCGTTGTCTCCCTGAATAATGTTGATGGCAAAATCGTTGTCCGGAGCATGTTCAAATTCTGACATCCAGTGATTCATTGCACCCACCCATTTAAGAGGCACCGACTTTGGTTGCAGAGGATCCTGTGTGCGTAAAAAATGTAAAAAATCACGGTCGTGAGAGCTGGGACGAAAAACACGCTTAATAGATTTAATAAATAGCCGGGAGAGAAAATACATGCGACGGCTTTGTTTCCATGCCCACGGCTGTAATAGGGGTGCAAATAAGTTAAGGCTGGTGAACGGGTATTGCTGATGATCGGTTTGGTTGATCAGGTGTTTGAGCAAAATGGCCCCGCCCATACTTTGGCCGATGCCATGAGTTGGCCCCGGAAAGCATTCATTAGAGAGGGCGATTACCTGTTCAAGTTGCTCCACATACTGGCTGAAATTATTGATAGAGCCTGGATCACCACTGGACAAGCCGTGACCCATTAAGTCAAAGCAGACAACGTTGAGCTGTTGTTGCAAAAGATACTTAATAAGATGGTTATATAAACCAATATGATCCATATAACCATGCACAACTACGACTGTGCCCCTGCTGACAGTAGGCTTCCAAGCCGCGATGAGGGTTTGTCGATCAGGGGACTTGCCGACGATAAGTTGAACGTCGTTAGAGGCTTTAGGTAGTTGATAAAATGTCAGATACTGCTTCAGTTCGGCGCTTGTGCTGTCTGAGCTAGACTCCTCACTGCCAAAGTCGGGCAATTCGCTTCGCAACCAGTCAATCTCTGTTTGAGTAAAATTTCCGCGTGGATCTTCCATAGAGCAGTCCAATAGTGTGTGCGCTGCGAGTCACTATATTGTCAGAATATTGATGGAATACAAGTAAGGCGTTGGTGCTAGGTTAACAAGCAGGGAAGTTTAAAGAGAGACAATAACAGCAAGTCACCTGCGCTGAAGACGCAGGTAGAGTATTTAGAACGGTGGTAGCGTTTTTGGCTTATTCGTCGGTCGACAGAGATATGTCGTACACACCCGCTTCGCGCGCTTGATCTGAAATCTCAACGAAGATCTCTGTTTTAGCTTTTGGATGTGAACTAATGACCACTTTCGCTTCGGGCTTCTCGGCATGCATTCGCTCGACGTTGGCTCGGACTGCACGGATATCAATGCGGCGACCTTCAAAAGTCAATTCATTGCTTTCAGAGACCCGAAATACGATATTAGTATTTTCAGAGTCTGGTGGTGGCTGGTCAGACGTTGGTGGACGGCTAACGCCCAGACCAGACTCGTTTACAAACGACGCAGTTACAATAAAGAAAATAAGCATGATAAAAACAACATCCAACATTGGCGTCATATCAATTTCATTTTCGTCTTCTGATCTACGTCTTTTTCCTAGAGCCATGCGCGCCTATTTCCTTTTAGAAGCTTTTTTTTAAACAGGAGTCGGCATTTTACTGATTTTTTTGTAAAATGCTAGTTTCCGAGCTAACCTTTCAACCCCTAATATATACTATTATCGATGTTAAAAATGGAGTAAGAGCGTATTAATTTTGCCAACCCCCGACAGAATCAAAGCTAGAGTTATCTGATGCCTGAATTACCTGAAGTTGAAACTACTCTAAAAGGCATAGAGCCTTTTATAAAAGAGCAAAAAATAAATAAATTAATCGTTCGCCAAGGTTCTTTGCGATGGCCTGTGACCGAGGGGATCGAATCTATTGTAGAGGGTCAAACGGTAATAGCGGTGTCTCGGCGAGCTAAATATCTGATTATGCAATTAGAGCGCGGGTCGATGCTCGTCCATCTTGGTATGAGTGGTAGCTTGAGAGTCGTCAGTGAGGACACTGAGTGGCGCAAGCATGATCATATAGAATTACAGTTAGTTAATGGCGCCTGTCTGCGCTATCACGATCCACGACGCTTTGGGTCTTGGCTTTGGTCTTTGGGCGAACATCAACAGTTAGCTCACTTGGGGCCAGAGCCATTATCAACGGACTTCGATGGTGCTTTACTCTGGCGCAAAGCAAAAGCCAGAAAGATATCTGTTAAACCTTTTATTATGGATAATAAAATTGTTGTTGGGGTCGGCAACATTTATGCATCCGAGGCGCTTTTTCGCAGTGGTATTCGGCCAGATAGGCCGGCAGGTAAGATTTCAAAGCAACGCTATGAGTCACTAGCGACTCATATAAAGGATGTACTCGCCGCCGCCATAGAGCAAGGAGGAACCACTTTACGTGATTTTGTTAATAGCAGTGGGGAGCCGGGATATTTCCAGCAAACCTTAGCGGTCTACGGGCGTGCCGGCAAAGGTTGCATAACCTGTGCTGGGGTTCTCAAGGACATTCGGCTTGGCCAGCGCAGCTCGGTCTTTTGCCCTCAGTGCCAACGTTAAGGTGCGCAGGGGGGGTAAGGTTGCTATTTGAATTTTTCCAGCAGGGCTGCGGCAACGTGAGGTGGGACAAATTTACTCGCATCACCTTTAAGTGCAGAAATCTCTCGAATGAGGGATGAGGAGATATAAGAAAACTTCTCCGAAGGTGTCAAAAATATGCTCTCAAGCTCAGGGCTTAAAGCACGATTCATGTTCGCCAGCTGAAACTCGTACTCGAAGTCAGAAACAGCCCTAAGACCCCGCATCACAGCTTCTGCATTACAATCCTTGACGAAATTAACAAGCAAATAATCAAACCCTATAATTTCTACGTTATCTAAGTGTGCCACCGCGACTGTTGCTAGATGAATCCGTTCATCAATCGTAAACAGGGGGCTTTTTTTCTGATTACTAGCGATGCCTATGATAATTTTGTCAAACAGTTTGGACGCGCGCTCAATGAGGTCAACGTGACCATTGGTAATGGGGTCAAATGTGCCAGGATATACGATCGTCTTCATAGCTATATTCCATTTCCGGATTTTCTTTGAGGCTGCATATTACTTAATTTAGTTGCTAGGCTCAATGCGTGTGAACAAACAGTATCTCACCTCGCCTGCATACTTGTCCTGCACTTGTTGCCAATTTAATGGCGGTACGAAAGTGTTGTCACTTAACCTTAGCTCGCAGTAGATCATTGCACTGGCAGCTAACCAACCATTTTTCTCCAATAAGGAGCAGCTTTGATTGAGTAATCCAGCTTCAAAAGGTGGGTCTATAAACACGATATCAAAGATAGGTCCTTCCGATGGCTGAGCCAGAAATTTGAGGCTGTTGATATTAATTATGTTGATATCGGCTGACAGCGCTACCTTGGTTGACTGTAGCTTTTTAGTCGCCGCCGAATGACTCTCTAGGGCCGTGCAGTGAGCCGCGCCGCGAGATAAAGCTTCAAACCCGAGTACGCCTGAACCAGCAAAAAGGTCTAGACATCGGGCCCCTGAGATATGGGTAGCCAGCCAATTGAAAAGAGTCTCTCGGATACGGTCACCAGTGGGCCGCAAACCGGGAGCCTCGGCAAATAAAATCTTCCGGCTACGCCACGTGCCGCCAATAATTCTGACACTGCGATCCGCTTTTGATGTGGCCTTTAGTTTTTTTGTTGCCAATTTGGAGCCTCATTTGAACTACTTTTAACTACTTTTTCCACTGTAAATGGTAGGATACACCAAATCCCACCAACCTAAGTATACCGATTAAAATGGATTCGAAATCAACGAACGGCGATGACGAGAAGATGCCTAGGCGATCTTTTCTCGATCGCTTTAAACGCAGTCAGGTGCGCTCCGAAGAATCTAGCGAAGAGCCACCAGAGACTCAGACACCTGTTGCCAAGCCAAATTTTGCGCAGCGTATGCGCTCCGCTCTGTCTAGAACGGGAGAGGGCATCGGCAGTATTTTTCTGGGCAGTAAAGTTATTGACGAAGAGCTATTTGAGGAGCTTGAAACCTCTTTACTAATAGCTGATGTAGGCATTGAAACGACCGCCAAAATTATTGTTGATTTAACAGCGCAGTCTGACCGTCAATCGCTTAAAGATGGCGCCGCACTGAAGGCCGCGTTAGAAAAAATATTGATCGACCGGCTAAGTACCAGTGAAAAAGCTATTGATTTTGAGAGACAGGGTAAGCCCTTTGTCATGTTGGTGGTTGGAGTGAATGGGGTTGGTAAAACGACAACGATTGGAAAGCTTGCGCAACAAATAAAAGGACAAGGCCGGTCAGTGATACTGGCGGCAGGCGACACTTTTAGGGCGGCAGCGGTAGAACAGTTGCAGGTTTGGGGTGATCGCAATCAGATACCGGTGGTGGCGCAGCATACTGGGGCAGATAGTGCTTCGGTCATTTTTGATGCCATTCAAGCAGCCAAATCAAGAGACGTCGATGTCATTATTGCCGACACGGCGGGCCGCTTGCATAATAAAAGTAATCTAATGGAAGAACTGAAAAAGGTGAAGCGAGTAGCCAGCAAGCTAGATGAAACAGCGCCCCATGAGATTTTACTCGTGCTTGATGCGGGCACTGGACAAAATGCCTTGGCGCAGATGGCCGAGTTCAATCAGGTGGTTGGTATTACCGGTTTAGCTCTTACCAAGCTTGATGGCACTGCCAAAGGAGGCATTGTTTTTGCGCTAGCAGATAAATTTGCGGTACCAATTCGTTATATTGGTGTGGGAGAAGGGCCGGATGACCTGCAACCTTTTGTTGCGGAAGATTTTGTCCAGGCATTGTTAAATACTAAGACTTAACGAGTATAGTTATGATTCGCTTTGATAATCTGAGTAAACGTTACCCGGGTGGTTTGGAGGCTTTAAGTAACGTTAATTTTGAACTGGATGCGGGCGAAATGGCCTTCCTCACCGGCCCCTCAGGTGCGGGTAAAAGTACGCTTCTCAAATTGTTGATGCTGATGGAAAGGCCTACTTCGGGCACTTTGTTGATTAACGGTAAAAACTTAAATCGGTTATCCAGATCGGCAATTCCAACCTACAGGCGTCAGATTGGAGTGGTTTTTCAAAATCATCAGCTACTCACGGATCGAACTGTTTTTGATAATGTAGCGCTACCTCTTCAAATATCAGGTTACCCTGCCTCTGAAACGGGGCGTCGTGTCCGGGCTGCTCTTGATGGGGTTGGCTTGCTCGATAAAGAGACGCACAACCCGCTGACCCTGTCCGGAGGCGAGCAGCAAAGGGTGGGTATAGCTAGGGCGGTGGTGCATAAGCCCAAGATCTTGATAGCAGACGAGCCCACAGGAAACCTAGACCCCAAATTGTCTGCCGAAATTATGGCCATGTTTAGACGGTTTCAAAGTGTTGGCGTTACTGTGTTGATTGCAACCCATGATATTAATTTGATCAATACTATGGATGAAAGGATTATGCATATAGAAAACGGCATGATCACCGATGATGGTGCCCACCATGACCACCACTGAGAAATCGAGCCGAGAAACGCAGCAGCGCGGAGCGACGGGCCAAAAATTTCGTCTTGGTGACCGTTGGCGCGGATATAGAGCACATCATCGTGCAACACTAAGCAGCAGTGTGAGAAAAATGCTCCGCGAGCCGGTTCAAACATTGCTGACGGTTTTGGTGATTGCGATAGCACTAGCGTTGCCCTCGGCAATGTTGCTGGCGCTCAATAATGTGCAAAAAATAGGTGGAGATCTGGAGTCTTCCTCGCAGATTACCGTATTTTTAGCAAAGTCTGCTAGTAGTACGGCGATCGATGGTCTTGCTTTGCAATTAGAGGATTTAGAGGGAGTAATCTCAGTAACCTATGTGTCGGCTGAGCAAGCTCTGGAAGAATTTAAGGCGTTATCGGGATTTGGTACGGCACTACGGTATTTGGACGAAAATCCGTTGCCAGCCGTTTTTTTGGTGCAACCATTGTTATCTGGGGAGGCTGGCGTAAGTCAGGCTGGAAAATTAATTACGGGTATTGAAGAGCTTGAGTCTGTTGAAGATGTTCAGGTTGATATGCTTTGGATACAGCGGTTAAATGCGATAACCCAAATTGGGGAAAAGCTAGTGCTAGCTATTAGCATTGCTCTTGGTATTGGGGTGTTATTGATTGTGGGGAATACCATACGCTTGGCCATTCAAGGCCGACAAGAAGAAATTATCGTGGTTAAGTTGGTGGGTGGCACAGATGCTTATGTACGTCGACCATTTCTTTATACGGGCACACTCTTAGGCCTATTTGGCGCCATTATCGCGTCTTTGATACTGATTGCTTGTGTTATTTGGGTTGGCCGCTCAGTAGAGGTTTTGGCCAGTCTATATCAGAGTCAATTTGAGCTTGTAGGGCCTGGCCTATCTGGGATATTAGCGCTCTGCGCTATTGGTGCTATGACCGGTTTGGTCGGTGCATGGGTCGCGGTAATGCAACATTTACGTAAAATAGAGCCAAAATAGGGCATTTAACCTCCCAAAGCCCTGTGAGTAGGCGCTTTTAAGGCAATTTAAGGTGCTTTTTAGGGCTAGGAACTACTCATCAATTAGTGTTATTATTGTCGACCGACGATATTAAGAGAAAATTATGAGTAAAGCGCTCCAAACAATGGAATGGATGACTCCCGGTGCAAACCTGAATGCTTATATTCAGGGTACTGCTACTGTGCCCATCTTATCTATCGATGAGGAGAAGGCTTTGGGCGAAGCTTTATATTATCAAGATGATCTTGATGCCGCTCGTAAACTCGTTATGTCTCACCTTAGATTCGTTGTACACATTGCTCGATCTTACAATGGTTATGGACTGCCTCTGGCTGACCTCATCCAAGAAGGCAATGTTGGTCTGATGAAGGCAGTGCGTCGATTCAATCCTGAAAAAGGTGTTCGAGTCGTATCTTTCGCCGTTCATTGGATTAAAGCAGAGATCCATGAGTTTATTTTGCGTAACTGGCGTATTGTGAAGGTTGCGACAACTAAGTCTCAGCGCAAGTTATTCTTTAATTTACGCAGTGCTAAAAAAGAGCTAGATTGGCTTTCCGCTGAAGAGGCAAAAGCCGTCGCAGACGACCTTGGTGTTCCGGTCAAAGACGTGATGGAAATGGAAATGCGTTTGACGTCAAGGGATGCAACTTTCGATGCTCCGGTAGATGACGAAGAGAGCACGTACTACTCACCATCTCTGTATTTAGAATCTAAGGGTGCAGATCCTGCCGAACAAATTGAAAATGAGAATTATGAAGGCGATAACAATTTCCGTCTTAGCCAGGCTGTAAAAAGTCTTGATGAGCGTAGTCGTTCAATACTGCAGCGCCGGTGGTTGGATGACAAAAAATCAACCTTACACGAGCTAGCTGCTGAGTACGGTATTTCTGCTGAGCGTATTCGTCAGTTAGAGAAGAACGCAATGAAGAAAGTTCGCGTATTAATGGAAGCTTAATTTAATAAACTACTACAATAAGCCGCACTCTATGAACGTGCGGCTTTTTTATTGCTATGAATAAACTACTTTGGCTTAGGCTTATCGGAATTAGCGGCGCAGTGTGCGTAATGCTCGGTGCATTTGCCGCGCATGGCTTAGAAACACGTTTAACTGAGCGCTACATGGACATTTTCCAGACGGCGGTCTTTTATCAATTTTTGCACACATTGGCGCTTTTTGGCCTTGTCTGCTTGCCAGACCAGCTAGTAAATCCCAAAATTCGAGATTGGGCGGCAATAAGTTTTGCTCTTGGTATTTTCATATTTTCTGGTTCATTATATCTTTTGGTTGCCACTCAAATAGGCGCACTTGGCATGATCACTCCCATTGGCGGAAGCGCTTTCATCATTGGATGGCTACTACTCATCTTTGTTGTTAAGCGAGCTCAGTAAATGGAGATGAGGCCGGAGTATAGAAAGAAGTCTATTCGCAGCTATGTGGTGCGAGCGGGACGCATGACTGATGGCCAGCGCAAGGCCTTTGAAACCAGCTGGCCTACCTATGGTTTGAAATTAGCCGACGGCGCTATTAATACAGATGAGGTGTTTGGCCGCTCAGGCCCCAAGGTATTAGAGATCGGTTTTGGTATGGGCGACTCTTTATTGCAAATGGCTGCTGCTGAACCTAATACTGACTTTATTGGTATTGAGGTGCACCCCCCTGGGGTTGGTACTATAATTAATTCAGCTCGTATAGAAGGCCTAGCCAACTTGCGCGTTTATCTTGCCGATGCAAATGATGTGCTTGAAGAATGCTTTGTGCCAGAGAGTATTGATCGATTGCAGCTGTACTTTCCCGATCCGTGGCACAAGAAAAAGCATAACAAACGACGTATTGTCCAACCCTCGTTTTTGCAACAAGTCAGAGAAAAGTTGCGGCCCAATGGGGTATTACACATGGCTACAGACTGGCAGCCTTATGCTGAACAAATGCTGGAGACTTTGAATGAGGCTGAAGGGTTTGAAAATTGTGCCGGACCTGCACAATATTCACCTAGGCCTGCTTATCGACCGCTCACCAAATTTGAAAAGCGAGGTGAACGATTAGGTCATGGAGTTTGGGATTTGATCTTTAAAAAAACTAGCTAGTGTTGCCAGACACGGAATGAAGATAGACAATGAAATGAATAACATAGTTGATGCCGTCACTTAAATGGCATAAATTAAATAATTACTCACTAACAGAAGAATACTTAATAAAGGAAATAAAATGAATCTAGTAAAAATTCTCCCTCTTACCGCCCTGCTGGCAATAAGTGCCTGTGATTCTGAGGCCAAAAAAGAGGTCGCGTTGGATACGCAAGAGCAAAAAATCAGTTATTTGATGGGATTAGATAGTGGTAAGAATATTCTAAGTATGGACATGGGTTTTGATCAAGATGCCTTTCTTAGTGGCCAAGACGCGGGTTTAACTGATACGCTGCCGAGCTTATCAGAAGAGCAAATTGATGAAGCAGTCGCCGTTTTTAGAGATCAAATGATGGCGAAAGAGCAGGCAATGCAAAAAGAACAAGAGGGAATGGCCACACTCCAGTCGGAGACTAATGTGATTGAGGGAGCCGAATTTTTAGCCCTAAATGGCGCCAAAGAAGGCGTTACTACAACAGCTAGCGGCCTCCAGTATAGAGTGCTAACAGCAGGCACAGGACCGACACCAACAGCAGAGAGTACCGTTGAGGTGCACTATGCTGGGCGACTACTTGATGGCACTGAATTTGATAGTTCAATCAAGCGTGGCGTTCCAACGCAATTTGGTGTGACTCAAGTTATTGCCGGTTGGACCGAGGGATTGCAGCTGATGACCGAGGGATCTAAATGGGAATTTTATATTCCTGCAGATCTGGCATACGGGCCAGGGGGAACCGGACCGATTGGTCCCAATGCAACACTCATTTTTGAAGTTGAATTGCTCCAGGCTAATGTGGCTGACGAGAATTAATTAGTTCGATTCTTTTGACGTTAAAAAAGCCCCTCTTGTCGGGGCTTTTTTATGCTCATTATTTTTATTTAGATGGTATCTGTCTGTGGTTCGTTGAGTAATTTGCCGACATGGGAGCTATGAAGTACATCGATTAAAGTATCTTCCTGGTCAAAACGTTTAGCTAAGGTCTCTCCAATACTGGCAAGATCAATAACAAGTGATTCTAGGTCATCTGTAATAAGGTATTTCTCGTTAAAATCAAGGATCAACTCTGTTGATGGTTGAATTTTTTCAATAATTTTATTACCTTTTTTAAGGCCCGATTTATCTTTAAATAAAGTGCCCTCTTGATTTAGATAGTCAAAGATTTCGAAATGTCCCGCGGAGGCATAATCTACCATCATCTCGCAGAAGAGCTTTAATTCTTCACTGTGATTACTACCTGCTTCAGAAAAGTCGGTAATCTCAGTTAATTCACAATACATGGCAAGAAGTTCACGGCGGTCCTCCAGCCATCGATCAATAATGTCACCGGCGTTATTCCAGTGAGCTTGCAACGTTTGATTCTCCGTAACCATAAGTTTATTCCCTAGCAGACTCAGTTTTATAAGAGTTTACAGCTTTTCTAGCAAAAGCATATTTTTTAAGCCATAAAGATCTGGACCATTGGCACTAAAAACAGTGAAGTCCAAATGCCATTTAAGCCCATTCCTATGGTTGAAAAGGCACCACAGCGGGGGCTTTTCTCGAAGGCCTTGAGCGTTCCTATAGCATGCGCAGTAACGCCAAGAATAAGCCCTTGCCAGCGCTCGTCTTGTAATCCAAACACCTGAAAAACTTGAGGCGCGACCAAAATTCCCACAATCCCAGTGAAAAGCACTATCGGAGTAATCAGCGTGACGAGACCCCCTAGCTGCTGAGTAATAACCATAGCGATCGGGGTGGTGACTGATTTAGCGGCTATAGACAACATCATAATGGGTTCGGAAGTCAGCCACAAAGCCAAAGAAAGGGCAGAAACAGCAGCGAAAAAACCACCAAAAAGCACTGCAATAGTTAATATCGGTATCACTTTAGACATTTGC
>Ga0257121_1001854_pt1 | contig 15501 bp, 14 predicted proteins | sample SI106_100metaG_FD_190180 | JGI IMG/M metagenome (GOLD analysis project Ga0257121, IMG submission 190180) | Marine microbial communities from Saanich Inlet, British Columbia, Canada - SI106_100 | ecosystem: Environmental > Aquatic > Marine > Inlet | place: Canada: British Columbia | collected... | reverse complement strand
TTTTCTATGTATGCCCCGTATTTAATGAAATGATTTTAGATCAAAAGAAGGTTTTATCTTATCAAATAGATTCGAATAAGTATCATTCATTCATGTCTCCTGAAAAAGTTAAGCAATTCGAATCGCATGGAGTTTTTAATCATAATGATGGTATGCAAGCATATGGAAGTTAGCAAATTATCAGACATGAAGAAGGGTTGGTTTGTTGGAGACTTTAACCCAACAGTGGTTAAAACCAAAGCGGTTGAGGTTGCTGTCAAGCACTACAAAAAAGGCGATAGTGAAGAGCGTCATTACCACAAGGTGGCGACAGAAGTCACAGTAATTATATCTGGACGAGTAAGAATGAATAGCGTTGAGTACATAGCTGGAGATATTATTGTCATAGAACAAAATGAATCTACAGACTTTGAAGCTTTAGAAGATACTATAAGTACAGTAGTGAAGTACCCAGGTGCATCTGATGATAAATACCTAGGAGAGTCAAACTAATGACAAATATAGTAATACCAATGGCAGGACAAGGTAGTAGATTTTCAAAGGTTGGATACGAAAAGCCAAAGCCATTTATAGATGTAAATGGAAAACCTATGATTGTAAGAGTTTTAGAAAACTTAGAATATCCTGATGCTAGGTATATTTTAATTGCAAGAAAAGAACATATGGAAAAAGAACCTGAAATTGTAAGGCAAATAGAAAACGAGTTTAATGCTATTTTTTTACCTATAGATAAACTTACAGAAGGTACTGCGTGTACAGTTCTTTATGCCAGGAAATATATAAACAATGATGAGTTGCTTTTAATTGCAAATTCGGATCAGATAGTAGATGTTCGTATCGCAGATTTTATAGATGATTGTATTGAGCGAAAACTTGATGGTTCAATCTTAACTTTTATAGATAAACATAAGGATCCAAAATGGTCATTTGCAAAAATAGATGAGAATAACTTAGTAACTGAAGTAAAAGAAAAAATGGCAATATCTGAATACGCGACAGTAGGAATTTATATGTATTCAAAAGGTAAAGACTTCATAGATGCCTCTATAGATATGATAATAGCAAATGACAGGGTTAATAATGAATTTTATACATGCCCTACTTATAATTATGCAATAGATAGTGACTCAAAAATTGGAATTTATAATATAAAATTTGAGCAAATGCACGGGGTTGGAACACCTGAAGATTTGGATGTTTATTTAGAATGTATAAATAATAATATTTAAATTGCAGAGTAATAAAAAAAAAATAGTACAAGGGGTGGCTTCAGATAGTGTAATTTTTGTATTGACTACCTTGATTAGTTTTTCAGTAATTCCTTTCTATTTACATTTTATATCACTTGAAGAATTTGGTATTTATGTAGCTATTCAAGGTATTGTGGCAGTCGTGTCACTTGCAGATATAGGCTTGCCAATGCATAGCACGAAAAAACTATCTAAAGATATTTTTTTCGAGTCTAAAGAACTCAACCCCTATTTACATTCAGCTCAAATATTTCAGTATATTTTGGGTCTTGCTTTATTATTTCTTGGATACCTTGTTTATTCTTCTGTAGATAGTTTTTTAGATGTAAATTTAGCTTATGCAAATATTACGCAAGAAGTGTTTTTATTGTATTGGTTTTCCGTCATTGTTGGAGTCTGGTTTGGATTAAATCATGCAATTTTAAGAAGTAGACATGAATTAAAATATATTAATATATCCATTTTTATGATACTTATATTATCAAGTGGATTAAATATTATATTTTTATATTTAGATTATGGGCTCATTTCTTTTGGTATCTCTATTTTAATAACGACTATTGTAGTAAATGCATTTATCGCTATCAAGGTTTATAAAAATTATAAAATCAATCTATTGATTCCAAAAGAGTTCCATACTCAATACATAGCACACGGATTGCATTACATAATGCAATTTCAATTTATAAGAATAGCACAAGTTTCTAAAACATCACTTTTTACAGTTCTGTTAAGTAACTATGGTGGGCAATCATTAGTCGCTCAGTACAATATAACAAATAAAGCACCAGCTCTGATACCTGGATTTATATCAAAAGTAATTATGAATTTATTTCCATCTATTTCAGCTCATTTTGAGAACGGTGAAAGAGAAAAAATAATCCCATATTTTGAAAAGATATTTAAGCTTGGTGTTTTTACAATTATATTTTTTTTATATGCACTTTTTTCATTAAATGAAATTTTTATAGATCTTTGGGTGGGACAAGATAATTTTATAGGAATAGAAATATTTATTTTTATACTTTTAAATTTTGTAATAATGACATTTATAAGTTTTACAGGGATAATTATTCAGGGTTCTGGAGAATTTAAGAAGATGCCTTTAATTTCAGTTATTGAATTTTGTGTATTTTTAATTTCTTCTTATATGTTATTTAAAATATTTGGAATTATAGGTTTTTTCTTGGGATATATTTTGTCTTCAATGTTAGGTCTTGTGTATCCATTATTTTTAGTAAATAGAATATTGAATGTAAATTTAATTAAATTTATAGTTGAGGGGATTAAAAGATTTTTAGTTTTACTTATATCGATGTTTTTTGTTGATATTACAGCTAATTTAACAATTGATAATAATTTAATAAAATTTTTAGTTATAAGTCTTCTATATCTTGTATTGTATCTTTTATTAATTGGTGGCTATAGTAAAATAAATGTACTCAAATTTCTTGTTGAGTTTTATAAAGCGGCATTAAGAAGAATCAATAAAAAATAGTATCACATTGGAATCGTAAATGATATCAAATAAAGGATGGAGTTTCTGTGTAGTTACAGCACCTGGAAATGAGAGTGCATTACTTTCTTGTATAGAAGCAATTAATTTAGAGTTTAGTAACTTGGAAAATTATGAAATTATAGTTGTTGGCGATACCAATATTAGTGTGAATAAGTTAGATAAAGTTCAAGTTATACATTTTTCTGAGGAATTTTTATCACTAGGAATTTCCAATATATATAGATTTATTAGAGAAAGATCCGTAAAGAGACTTTTATATAGAACTGGTGCAATTTGTCATAAGAAGAACTTAGCGGCGAAAAAAGCAAAATACAATAAGCTTTGTATGATGCACGATTATGTTGCCCTTGAAAAAGGCTGGAGAAAGGGTTTCGATAAATTTGGAGAAGAATGGAATATTTCAATGAATGTTATTAATAACAAAGACGGGTCAAGACATAGAGACTGGATGTCTTGGGATCATCCGGCTTTTATAAATAGGTTGTCAGCATGTTTAATGCCATATGATAGATATAATAAGTACATGTATATTAGCGGAACCTACTTCTGTGTCAAGAAGGCTTTTTTTTTAGATAATTTACTAGATGAAAAGCTTTTTTGGGGTGAGGAAGAAGATGTAGAATGGTCTTTAAGGGTTCGTGTTAAAACAGTATTTAGAATGAATATTGCATCTAAAGTTAGGTATCTAAAGTTAAAGTCTTTAGATGAAGCTCCATATTGTGATACTTGGATTAACAATGAAAAGTATTTATTAAATTTTTTAGATAATGAATAATCTTCATGGGACTATATGTCTTATATATTGTTATGCTAGATCTAGCGGGACACTATTAAGTAGTTTTCAAATCAATATTAATGACCTTATTGTTATTTCCAAGACATCTTATTCATGATACAAAAGTGAAAGTTTTTCAGTTTTGCGTCTTTCAAAATAATAATAATGAAACACTATATGAATATTATAAGTAAGATTTCTAAACTTTTTCTTTAGGCTTCAAAATGACAATAAAATTATTTAGTATTCCAGTTAATTCAAATAATAGACATGAATGGATAAAAGAAACATTATCAAGACTTAAGCCGAATACATCTATCTTGGATGCAGGATGTGGCACACAAAGATACAAAAAATACTGCTCTCATTTAAATTATTTTTCCCAAGATTTTGGAGAATATGATGCGACAGGCGATGGTAAGAATTTACAAATAGATAACTGGAGTTACGGTGATATTGATTACAAAGGAGATATCTGGAGTGTTAATGAAACTGATGGGAAGTTTGATACGATATTATGCACCGAAGTTCTCGAGCACATACCATTTCCAAATGAAACCATTCAAGAATTAGCCAGACTTCTTAAGCCAGGAGGTTCTTTAATTATTACAGCTCCATTTTCAAGTGTACCCCACATGACACCCTATTTTTTTTATAGTGGCTTTCATGAAAATTGGTATCTAATGATTGCGAAACAAAATAATTTAAAAATTTCTACAATTATTGAAAATGGAGATATTTATAACTTTATAAGTCAAGAGCTAAATAGGTCTGCAAACATACAAAAAAAATATTATATAAAATTTTTGTTAAAAACTTACTTTAGATTGCTCGTCATTCCTATTTTAAATCTTATGTCTATTTATGGAAAAAAACAAAAACTCTTACCATTTGGGTATCACGTGATTATGAAAAAACCCCTTAATATTTAATGATAAAAGTTTGTTTTTTTTCATCTGCTTTTACAAATGACGAGTGTTTTGACTTAGAGTCATCTCATAATAGAGATGACTTTTTATACTTCCTCTATAAGTTGAAAATAACTTTTCGTGATGTTGGCTATGATCTTTCAACGCACGACATTAATATATGTAATGAATCTGAGTTTATTGTTCAGCTTGGACTGGATGCAACATGTCCCTCTAACAATCAAAAAAAGTATTTAATACTTCTTGAAAGTCCACATGTTGATATGGACATGTTTAATATTGCTCTACACTCTGACTTTGACAAAATATTTACATGGAATGATGATCTTGTAGACAATAAAAAATATTTTAAAATAAATTACTCCTTTCAATTTCCCAAAACCATTCCAAAAAAATGGGATAAAAAATTATGTTGCATGATAGCAGGTAATAAAACTTCCAAACATTCAATGGAATTGTATAGCGAAAGAATAAATACTCTTAAGTGGTATCAAGAAAATCATCCAGATGAATTTGATCTCTATGGGACACAGTGGAATGAATTTTATTTTGGTAGATCTATAATTGGCAGGATAATTAATAAAATTCCTATTTTTAGGAAATCTAAATTTTCTTTTTATAGGGGTAATATTGTATCTAAGGCGCATATTTTGGAGAAATATAAATTTTCTATATGTTATGAAAATATAGAAGGTCAAAGTGGGTACATTACCGAAAAAATATTTGACTGTTTTTCATCTGGATGCGTGCCAATTTATTGGGGAGCTAGAAATATTACCAATCATATACCGGGAAACTGCTTTATAGATAGAAGAGAATTTGACAGTCATGAAGTTATGTATAAATTTATTAAAAAGATGGATAAAAAAACTTACACAGGGTATTTAAATTCTATAGAGGATTTTATCAATGGTGACAAATCAAAGCAGTTTAAGGTTGAAACATTCGCAAATGTTATTGTTGATGAAGTAATTAAAGATTTGGCATGGTAGATTATAAAATTATAAAAAAAATATGTATTCTAGGATCTGGTGTTTCCGGTTCAATTCTTGCTTCAGAATTATCCAATAAATATCGTGTTACAGTTATAGACTGTGATACGCTTAATAAGTCTTTTGATGACAGTGTTAATTTGGCTAAATTTACAGATGCCAAATTGAGAAACGAAAAAGTTGTGGGATATGGATTTGGGGGTACAACAAATTTATGGCATGGTGTATTGACCAGTTTAGATTATGAAGATATGCAAGTTATTGATAAAGTTTCTCAAACTTGTATTAGTAGCGAATTTGAGGGTTTTTCAGATAAATTAGAAAAATATTTTGGTAATTTAAATTTTTTAAAATCCAACGAGTTAAGATCAAATAAACTCTTGCGTTTTATATCATTAAGCTCTTTGAATTTTAAGCGCTATGTACACATGGTGCGCCCTGCTAGATTTAGAAAGATTGTTAAACATTTAAAAAATCGAGGGAAGGTCGAAACCATTGAATGTGCTGTCGCCATCTCATTATCTCTTGATAAAACTTTAAAAGCTATAGAGAGTGTTAAAGTTCTTCAGAATAATAAAGAAATACACATTTCTGCTGATGTGTTTATTGTAGCTATGGGAGCCTTGGAAAGTCCAAGAATATTATTACAATCATTTGAGGACTCTAAGCATAATAATCCCATTATTGGTTCAGGTTTAATGGATCACCCTCATGCAACAATTGGGAGTCTAACCATTCCAGATTATATTTTTTATACTCAACATGGTACGCGTTCTATGTTGTTTTCTAATTCTAGTAGAGTTGGGTATACAATCCCTGGGAAATATAGAAAAATAAAGAAGCTTAATCATTCTATATATGTTTTACCTTCAATGTTAAAAGATGTTGATAAGGTTAGAGCTAATATTAAACTTCTTGTTAACAATAAATTTTCATTTAAACTTATTTTAAAAATACTTTCTAGACCCTCTCTCTTATTATCGGCTTTTATTTTAATATCTGAAAGGTTTGGTTTCGGCGTATATACAAATCTATTTAATATTCATATACATTTGGAACAAAGCATTGAAGGCCGATCAAGTGTATCTTTGTCAAATAATACTGATCAATATGGTAGAAGAATTCCTAAAATTTATAGAAATTTTGCAAATGATGCCATTAAAGATATTTCTAATATTCAGGTATTACTAAAAAAACTTACCATCCCTCCTGGAGTATTTAAGAGTATCTCTATTGAAAATAATAAACTAGATTCTGGAGCGCATTTTTCAGGAACCTGTAGATTGGGAAGTCGCAGGAATAACTCAGTTGTGGATAAGAATTTAAAATATCACTCACTTAAAAATTTATTTATTTGTGATGCCTCTATTATCCCAAAAACGGGAAATTCAAACCTGTCACTAACAATAGCATGCTTTGCTTTGAGATTATCCAATTATTTAAATGAGCGATATGATAGAAAAAATTAAAAGAAAAATAAAAGATTTTTTATTGAAATTTGGCATTCGAATGCTTTCGGAAAGAGAATATAGAGAATTAAGGTTGCAAAGAAATTCAGCGATAAAAAAAATGACTGGAGAATTCAATAAAATAGATTTTATTACAGGATTGTCATCAGTAATTTTTAGCAAGGATAGGGCAATGCAATTGCACCTTTTATTAGAGTCATTTGATAAAGCTGTTAATTGTGAAGTTAGTATTTTTGTTTTATACAAAGCGAGTAACAGAAGCCATCTTGAATCTTATGAAGAGTTGATATCATTAAGTAGATATGATAATTTGAATGTTCATTTTGTTGGAGAGTTATACGATTTTAAGGAAGACTTATTAAATATTCTTAAAAAAATAGAGACTGATAAATTATTTTTCTTGACGGATGATGATGTATTTATTCGAGAATGGGATACTAATGCAGTGCTAGATATAGACGCTTCTGAGAGTATTTTAAGCTTAAGACACGGGTTAAATATAGTATATAGTTATAACAAAAATAGAAGTATTTCTCAGCCAAAAACAACTTTGGCAGGAAAAAATATTAAAATTTATAAATTTGACTGGCTTAAGGGTTTAGGAGAGTGGTCTGATCCTTTGTCAGTTGATGGGCACATATATTCTACTGCGGAAATTTTGAATATTTCTTTAATTTCTGATTTTGAGGCACCTAATACTTACGAGGCTGCACTAAAAACATATTATGATATTTTCCCTCAGAGTGGGCTTTGTTACTCAGAAAGTATCATCGTCAATTTACCTATTAACATTGTTCAAGATGAAGTAAAAAATAAGAGTGGGGATGTTTCAGTAGATTATTTGCTTGATCATTGGATTAAAGGTTACAAGATAGATTTGTCAGATCTGTCCAATGTATCTAATAGCTCAACCCATGAGGAGCGTAAAATAAAATTTATTTTAAGATAAAGATTTATTTAATAATATTAACCATATTTTTGAGGATAGAATCAGTAGTTTTTTTGTTATCATAAGATGAAAATTTTTGGCAAGAAAGGTTAGAATAAATACAAATATAATTTGATATAAAGTAATATTTAAGTCTGACCTACTGAGCATAGTATTTCTTAAGATATTGAAAAATTAGTGTATCAGACTAAATAGTGTTAATTAAAAAGGGGTAATATAGCATGAAAGCATTAGTGACTGGCGGGGCGGGCTTTATTGGAAGCCATCTTGTCGATAGATTACTTGCAAGTGGATATGAAGTGGTTTGTATTGATAATCTTTGTCTTGGCAGGAAAGAGTTTTTGGTAGAAGCGAATAAAAATAAAAACTTTTCTTTCTATGAAATGGATCTGCTTGATATCGATTCATTGAAAAAAATATTTTCAAAATATTCATTTAATATGGTTTTTCATTTAGCAGCGAATTCTGACATTAGGGCAGGCATTGACTCAACGGATCGAGATCTAAAGCTTACATTTTTACTAACTTATAATGTGCTTGAATGTATGAGGCTATACGGTGTAGAAAAAATCATGTTTACTTCTTCTCCTGCTATTTTTGGAAGCCATGATACGTCCCTAACTGAAGACTTAGCCATGAGGCCTGAATCTTTATATGGAGCAAGTAAGGCAGCATCTGAGTTATATATTAGAGCATTTGCTAGTTTATTTGGTACAAGAGCGTGGATACTTAGACTTTCAAACATGATTGGTAGTAGGGCAACACATGGAATACTTTATGATTTCTCTAAAAAAATTGTAGAGAACCCTAATGAACTGATAGTGCTCGGTGATGGTAATCAAAATAAACCATATATGCATGTCCATGAGTTAATTGACTGTATGTTGTTTCTATTAGAAAATGCAAAAGAAGACCTAAATGTTTTTAATATTGGACCAAGTGATGGTGTTAAGGTGTCAACAATTGCTGATATGTTTTTAAAAGAATTTGGTACAGGTCAAGTTATTAAATATTCAGGTGGAAAGTCTGGTTGGAAGGGTGATGTTCCATTTTATAGTCACAATTCTAAAAAGTTAAACGATCTTGGCTGGGCACCTAAGCTGTCTTCTAGAGAGGCGATGGCGAAATCTATTAAGGAAATGGTTAATAATTAATGAAAAATTATATAAAAGAAAATGCCTATTATTTTTCGAGCAAAGATATTATAATTTCTGGTGCTAATGGATATATCGGACAGGAACTTGCTAATCAATTAGTCCTTAATGAAATCAATTATAAAGGAATTGATAGGAAGCCAAACAAGAGCTCAATCCATCTTGTTCAAAATCTTGAAGATTCTAAATCTATAAGTCTGATTGAGTCTTTGGATTGTGATTACTTTATCCATGCTGGAACACATTCTGCTTTAGCATATCAAGATAATTTTGTTGAAAGTTTTTGCGAAGATATGACTAGCTTGCGTAACATTTTTGCTGGTTTGGCTTCTAAACCAAAATGTCGTTTAATCTATTTTAGCTCGTCTTACGTGTATAGTGGTATTCCAAGAGAGGATCAAGTAACAGAAGAGACGGTTTTAGCGCCAGTTCATAATTTTGGTTTAGCGAAAAGTTTTTTTGAGCAAATGGTCCTAAGAAATTACCCCAACTCTATTATTTTTAGGTTGTCATCAGTTTTTGGTGGCGGTAAGTCTTTGCATCCTAATGCTATTACGAATATGGCTAACGAGGTTAAGAACAATGAATATTTGACAGTCTGGGGTAATGGAGATCGTCAGATGCAATACACCTATATAGAGGACGTAATTAAATTCATAGTTCGGTCGCCGAATTTAAGCCCAGGTATATATAACTTAGGGGCTAATGACTATAGTTCTGTGCTTGACACAGCAAATCAAATTGCTCATTATTTTGGCGGTAAAGTAAAAAAACTCCCGGAAAAGGTGGAAGGTTTTACTTTGCCGTTTATGAAAAATGATAAAATAGTTGCCGCTAGTGATATGAGATTTTCTTCTAATCAGGCAGTGAATTTAAAAACATACTTAAGCCAATTAACTAATTCACTCTGAACAATGGATTTTAATAATTATGATGGTTAATAAAGATCAAAAAACTAAAGATTATAAGAATTATATAGAAAGGATATCTAATGAAACCATACCTTGTTACGAGCCTGATGTAGGTAGCGAAGAGCTTGAATTAGTTAAAGATGTTATAGACAGTAATTGGCTGTCTGAAGGAAAATATGTCAGAGAATTTGAGAAAAAGTTAAGTTTTGCTAGTCAGATGAAATATGCTCTTGCGTTTAATAATTGCACTGCTGCACTGATAACAGGTATGAAGAGTTTAGGTATAGGGGCAGGAGACGAAGTCATTGTTCAGAGTCTTGTTCATTCAGCTGACCCTAATGCAATTTCAGCTACAGGTGCTACGCCAATTTTTGCTGATGTAGATAAACATACCCTTTGTTTAGGCGTAGATTCAATTAAAAAGGTGGTGACTAAAAAAACTAAAGCAATACTTCATGTTGCTCTTTATGGAAATACATCTAATTTAGATGATTTAACAAAGTACTGTGAAGACAATAATTTTTTACTTATTAACGATTGTGCTCCTGCCATTTTTGGTTGCTTTAAAGGTAGGTCTATTGCATCATATGGGCATTTTTCTGCACTTTCTTTTTTTGCCGATAAAACTATTACAACTGGTGAAGGTGGCATGTTACTTACGAATGATGCTGCGTTAATTGGAGAGTCAAATATTTATAAGCATGATGGCAGAAAAGAACGTGGTGTTGATGTAATAGAAAGAAAGGGATTTAATTACAGACTTACCGAATTGCAAGCTGCTGTAGGTGTTGCTCAGTTAAAGAAAAGTGATTACTTTATTCAGAAGAAGAAAGAAAATAATTTATTATATAAGTCATTGTTAAAAAATGAGAATGTAACTGTATTTGATTTTAACGATCGGAACGAGAACATCCCTCATAGGAATGTTATTTTTGTACCTAATGCTAAAATTTTGGTTGACTATCTTGTAAGCAAGGGGGTCGGTGCGAGAACTTTATTTATGCCAATGCATTCACAACCAGTTTACGATACAGGTGAATCGTTTCCTATAACAGAAAAGCTATATGAAACTGGAGTTTGCCTACCTTCAGCTCCATCGCTTACGGTTTCACAGATAGAATATATATGTGAATTGATTAATGAATATATAGAATAATTATGAGAAATATAGCTGCAACAAAACCGACTTTTAGTTCTGAAGACATAGATGTTATAACTGAAAAGTTTAAGGATATACTTCAGGGAAATTCTTTTTTATCCCAGTACAAATACAGTGAAGAATTCGAGTCAGGTTTTGCAGAGTATATAGGCACTAACTTTGCAGTAAGCTGTAATAGTGGAACGTCAGCGCTAGAATTAATTTTTAGAGGTCTTAATATTAAGGGCAAAGAAGTAATTCTCCCCTCTAATACATTTATTGCTACTGCAAATGCTATTATTAATGCAGGTGGACAACCTATTTTCGCAGATTGCAATGATGACATGTGTTTAGATTTTGACAGTGTTATTAGCTTGATAAGTGATAATACAGCAGCTATATGTCATGTTCATATCGGGGGGTTGGTATCAGAGTCAGCTCTTAGGCTGTCAGAATATTGCTTAAAAAATAATATCTATTTTGTTGAAGATGCTGCACAAGCCCATGGAAGCTCGAAGATGGGCAAGAAAGCGGGCACGTTGGGGGTCGCTGCTGGATTTAGTTTTTTTTCAACGAAAGTAATGACTACAGGTGAAGGGGGGATGGTCACGACAGACGATGCAGAGCTTGTCTCGAGGATGAAGTCGTTGAGAGAGTTTGGGAAAATAAAGAAAGGGATCTTTACAAATTATCATACTTCTTTGGGATACAACTGGCGGATGCCTGAAGTGTCTGCATTAATGGGTATTCGTCAGCTTCTTTCAATAGAAGACTTTATAGATGATAGAAAAAGCATTTCAAATATTTATGATTCGCTTTTAAGTAACGTAAAAAACATTAGGATTATCAGGCCCTGTGTTAGTTCAAGATTTAACCATTTTAAATATGTGGTTATTTTAGAAAGGGTTGACAGACAATCTATTCATGAGGCTCTTCAAGAAAGAGGGATTAATGTTAGTGGCTATATCTACGAACTTCCGCTACACAAACAACCGGTTTTCAATTCCTATAATGAGGTTTCGCTTCCTATGACAGAGTATTTATGCGCACAACATATATGCTTACCAATTTATCCAACACTTGGTAAAGGTGATGCTGAATATATCGCAAAAAGTCTTATTGAGATACTGAGCTTTAATTAAAAATAGTTATAGGTAATTTTATTTTACTTGTTAGCTTAAAGGCACACCTGTTCGCAATGAGGTAGTAACTCATAAGTGATTTAGGTTTTCGGCAGTTGATAAGTAATAAAGTACTAAAAAACTATTATCACTATAGAAATAAATAGGGTGTGACTATTATTTTCAATTCCAATAGCATATCAAATATTTGCGATTGTTGTGCATCACTCACCCAGCACCAGATCAATATTTTGAGTGAGTTTTTATCATTGTGAAGTCGAATCTCGTAATAAGCCAGGGTTGGCATCTTGCAGCTGAATCAACATATCTGGAGTTTTAGAAAATATGAACATTGATATAAATGATAGCTCTATGTGTAGTGGCCTGTAGTGGCCTGTAGTGGTGCCTGTATTGGCCTGACAAGCTTGGACATATTTCAAGCCACTTTTTCCAATTCAGCCATCTTCATTACAGAAAAATTATGTATTCAGAAGTTTCAAAAGTAAAAGTAAACGATATCAATTTTTTCATGTAATTATCCTTAGTAAAAAAACAGTTTAAGATTCACTTAACATGTTTTATATTATATAAAACATTACAACTTTCAAATATATCTAATAAATTTTTATGTAAATTATTTAATTTTAAAATTAATAATAAGCTGTATATTATTCACACTTACAATGGTTTTTTTCCGACATATAAAAAAAAATGTTTTAATTATTTCAACACTTTTATTGATATTAGCTACAACTTTGCTTGGGAAATACGAGTTTGAATTAGAAGTGGATAATATTAAATATTCACCTGCTACTTTTATAAAAGATAAAGATGAATTAACTTTTTTTGGGTTAGCATCTTATTACAATGATATAAATTATTATATTGTTAAAAAAGATAAGATTGAAAAAATTGAGCTTAACGATCAAGCTATTCTAAAGAAAAATGAGTATCTGGCAGTAGTTAAACGATTAAATGTTATGCTTATTAAAGAAGTGGGCTTACCTGTTAAATTGGATAAAGGAGAGCTTAGTATAGATACACAACATTCTTTAATGGCTAAAAACAGCATAATTCAAATAACTCCAAAATCTGAACTTTTAACTATATCTCCAGAACTAGATCAAATAAGATACTATCATCTCTGGACACCTTTAGCATGGTTATCAAAGCTAATAGAGTCTATTTTAGTTCTCATTCAAACGTATATTGTTAGTAGCTGGGGTGTAGTTATAATTGTATTTGCGATACTACTCAAACTACTACTACTTCCAGTAGGAATTATGACAACAAATTTCCAACGGAAAGTAAGTCAAGTGCAATCTTCTCTTGCTCCTAAATTATCCGATATAAAAACCAACTATGACGGAGAAGAAGCGCATAATCGCTTAATGGCTGCTCATAAAGAGCTTGGAGTTTCCCCATTTTATGCCTTAAAACCCATGCTAGGACTTTTTATTCAGATTCCGATACTTATCGCGATTTTTAATGCCTTGGGTGAGATGTCACAATTTGCTGGCCAATCGTTTCTTTGGATAGAAAACCTTGCTTATCCAGACGCTATTAGGCAGTTGTCGTTTGTTATACCAATGTTTGGCGATACGATTAATCTATTACCGTTTATTATGATGACAGTGGCAATCTATTCAACTATTTTTTTTCAGAATAGCCATATATCAGAAGCAGGGGTTAGGCATCAAAAGCGCAATCTTTATTTTATGGCGGCTGCTTTTTTTATCCTTTTTTATCCTTTCCCTGCTGTCATGGTTCTATATTGGGTGTTGGCTAATATTCTTCAAACTATTCAACAGCAGTTTATTAAGATTTAAGATGAGAAATTACCATATCGGCCCCTTGAGAAGAAGTGTCCTTGTATTATTTATTGTAAGGGATAATGTAATAAAATAGAGGTATTATTAAATAATCAAGAGGGCAAGAAATGAAAAAAGTATATGTAGGTATGAGCGCAGATTTAATTCATCCGGGTCATATAAACATAATAAAAGAGGCTGCAAAATTAGGTGAAGTTACTGTCGGGGTATTGACAGATAAAGCTATAGCAAGCTATAAAAGACTCCCATTTATGACATACGAGCAAAGAAAGAATGTTGTTGAAAATATTAAAGGTGTTTTCAAGGTGATACCGCAAAATACGTTAGATTATAGTGATAATCTAAACCTTATTAAGCCAGATATTGTCGTACATGGGGATGACTGGAAAGAGGGTGTGCAAATCAAAACAAGACAGCAGGTTATTGACACACTATCTGGCTGGGATGGTGAATTGATTGAAATTTCATATACACAAGGAATTTCATCGACACAACTAAATAATTCTTTGGCTGAAATTGGCACAACGGTTGATGTTAGAAGGGCGAGATTGAGAAGGTTGATACATTCAAAACCAATTGTTCGAATCTTAGAGGCGCACAATGCACTTAGTGCATTGATCGCTGAAAATACAGAAGTGAAAAGAAATGGACAAATGGTAGTTTTTGATGGTGTTTGGTCTAGTTCGTTGACAGATTCAACAGCAAAAGGTAAGCCAGATATTGAGGCTATTGATATGACATCACGCTTGAATGCCGTAAGTGATATTTTTGAAGTTACCACCAAGCCAATGATTTTCGATGCAGATACAGGAGGAAAAACTGAGCATTTTGAATTTACTGTTCGTAGTTTGGAGCGTGCTGGAGTCAGCGCTGTTGTTATTGAAGATAAGACAGGACTTAAAAAGAATTCATTGTTTGGCAATGATGTTGCACAAACTCAAGACAGTATCGAGAGTTTTAGCGATAAAATTTCTCGTGGTAAAGCAGCACAAATTAGCGATGATTTTATGATTATTTCACGCATTGAGTCATTAATTTTAGAGGCTGGAATGGAAGATGCTTTAATTCGTGCAGAGGCCTATATTAAGGCAGGTGCTGATGGTATTATGATTCATTCTAGACACAAAGATCCGGCAGAAATTATGGAATTTATGCAAAAATTTAGAGCAAAAGATCAGAATACTCCTGTTGTTGTAGTTCCTACTAGCTTTAATGCAGTAACTGTTGAAGAATTTATTGAGATGGGTGTAAATGTAGTAGTGACTGCTAATCACATGTTGAGAGCGGCCTATCCTGCAATGTTAAATGTTGCAAGATCTGTGCTAGAAAATGGTAGAAGTTTGGAAGCTGAGCCTGATTGTATGTCTATCAAAGAGATTTTAGAATTTATTCCTGGTACTAAGTAATGGCCTTAAACACAGTTAATTTTGTTAATAACTTAATTAAGAATGGATACACACAC
>Ga0257121_1001851_pt1 | contig 15528 bp, 9 predicted proteins | sample SI106_100metaG_FD_190180 | JGI IMG/M metagenome (GOLD analysis project Ga0257121, IMG submission 190180) | Marine microbial communities from Saanich Inlet, British Columbia, Canada - SI106_100 | ecosystem: Environmental > Aquatic > Marine > Inlet | place: Canada: British Columbia | collected... | reverse complement strand
CTTTTACCTCTTCTTTCTTTTGGTCAATTTTCTAATAAGAAAGTGTATAATATAAAAAAAGTGCAGAATGCACCTAAAATAGATGGTGAACTAAATGATAATGTTTGGACTAATCTGACTGTTGCTAAGAATTTCTCTCAAATTCAACCTAATAACGGAGAACCTGAAAGACAACATCAAAGAACTGAGGTAAAGATTTGCTATGATAGTAAGAATATTTATTTTGGTGTAATGATGTATGATAACGCGCCTGATAGTATATTAAAAGAACTATCAACTAGAGATGAAAAAATGAAGAATGCTGATTATTTTGGGATCTGGATAAATCCTTTTAATGATGGGCAAGTTGAATATGAATTTGGTGTAACTGCTGCTGGAATTCAAGCAGATTCTAAAATAAGCTCAACTAGTTATGATAATTCTTGGGATGCTGTTTGGAAATCAGCTGTGAAAATAAATAACAAAGGATGGGTGGTGGAAATAGCTATTCCTTTTTCTCAACTAAGATTCCCTGATGATAATAAGAGGTGGTCAATAAATATAGGAAGGCATATTAAGAGAAGCCGTGAAGACTATAGTTGGAATCCTATTAATGTTGAGTATACTAATTATGCATTACAAGCTGGACTACTTGATGGCATTAAAGATATTAATTCTCCTATTCGCCTTTCATTTATGCCTTATGCATCCATTTATGCAGATATGTATGATGGAGAAGCTACATTTCCTTATAATTATGGAATAGATTTAAAATATGGTATTAATGAGAGTTTTACTCTTGATATGACACTTATTCCTGATTTTGGCCAAGTTGCAGCTGATGCAATGGTATTGAACCTCTCTCCTTTTGAAGTGAAATATGAAGAGAAAAGACAATTCTTTAATGAAGGAACAGAACTATTTGAAAAAGGAGGTGATATGTTTTATAGCAGAAGACTGCAAGATGATTTATTAAATGCTTCAAAAATCACTGGAAGAACTAAAAACGGACTAGGAGTTGCTGTACTTAATGCTGTAACTAATAAAACAGATGACAGCCCTTTAACAAATTATAATGTTATGATATTCGACCAAGCGTTTGGAAATAGCTCATCAGTAAGTTTAATGAATACCCATATGGTCCAGAATGGTAAGGGAAAAGATGCTAATGTAACGGGCGTTTTTACAAGAATTAATGATAAAAAAAATAAATTTACTTATGTTGGAAGACTAAAAATGAGTCAGGAATTTGAAGGAAACGACTTAACAAAAGGATTAGCTGGTATGTTGGCGGTAGGAAAAGTGAACGGAAATTATAAATTTGATTTATATACTATTTTTGAAGATGATAAGTACAATCCTAATGATTTAGGTTTTTTATACTCTAATAATGAGATAACAAATGGTTTATCTCTAAGTTATCATCAATTTAATGAAAATAAAAGATTTATAAACTCAAGTATAGGTACTTCTATAAATCACCAAACTTTATTTACTGATCAAAAGTTTGTTAATCTAGATGTAGATATGTATGTACGCATGACATTAAAAAACCACACTACTATCTCTATAAGTACTAATTTTAACCCTTATGAAAAAAATGATTTTTATGAAGCTAGAACAGGAGACTTAACACATCCACTTAAAAGATCAAAGTCTATATATGGTGGCGGGTGGATATCTACTGATTATAGAAAAAAATTAGCTATTGATATTGGTGGTGGTGTTAGATCGAATCCATTATATAATGGCTATGAATATAATTGGAGAATATCACCTAGATGGCGAGTAAATGATAATATATCCCTAAGGTATGTGTTATCTATTAAAAATAAATATAATGATATTGGATTTGTCACAAATGACACCTCAGGTCTATTTATATATCCACCACAAGTTGATTATATATTTGCTAAAAGAAATACAAATATGATTACTAATGTATTAATCGCAAATTATATTGTAAATAATAAGATGGATCTATCTGTTAAGCTAAGATATCACATGGATCAAGTTAAAAATTTAGAATTCAAAACCTTAGGTGATGATGAGTATTTATATGAAAGCAATTATAATGAGGAACATAATATTAATTATACTACTTGGACTTCTGATATAGCTTTTAACTGGTGGTTTGCCCCTGGAAGTCAAATGAGCCTTGTTTGGAAAAATGCTATTGATAATGAAGATAACATCCTAATAAATCATTGGGCTGATAATGTAGAAGAATCATTTAACCTAGCTCAACAAAATAGTTTATCGCTTAAAATAATATATTATTTAGACTATCTTTACCTCAGAAAATGATAGAAGCCAAACAAATAAAATATTCATACGGAAACCTTGAAGTATTAAAAGGTATTGATTTGCAAATTAAGAAAGGTGAGTTTGTAAGTATAGTTGGCGCCTCAGGTGCAGGTAAAACTACACTTTTACAATTATTAGGAACTCTTGACAACATACAGTCAGGAACTCTTAAAATAAGAGGAAAAGAACTCAATACATTATCTCAAAAGGAATTAGCACAATTCAGAAATCAAGAAATTGGTTTTGTTTTTCAATTTCACAATCTTTTAAATGAGTTTACTGCACTAGAAAATGTTTGTTTACCCTCTTATATAAATGGTACTAATAAAAAGGAAGCTGAACAAAAAGGGCTAGAACTTTTAGAGCTTTTAGGGCTTAAAGATAGAGCAGAACACAAACCAGATGAACTCTCTGGTGGAGAGCAACAAAGAGTTGCTGTTGCTAGAGCTTTAATCAACTCTCCTTCTATTTTGTTGGCTGATGAACCATCAGGAAACCTTGACTCTAAAAATGCTGATGATTTACATCAGTTATTTTTAAAATTAAACACAGAATTAGAACAAACTTTTGTTGTAATTACCCACAACTCTAAACTAGCAGACCTTGCACACAGAAAGCTAGAAATGAAAGACGGGAAAATAATTTAAGCAAAAAAACACTTTTGTTTAGATAATAGTTTAATTTTGCACTTTGATGAGATATCAAAACCCACAACTGCTTTACTTCCTCTTTGCGATAGCAATTCCGATTCTCATTCACTTATTTAATTTTCGTAAACACAAAACAATCTACTTTAGTAGTATTCGTTTTTTAAAGGAAATTAAAGAAGAAAATAAAAAGAAATCAAATCTTAAAAACTTACTGATTTTAGCAAGTAGAATTCTGGCTATTACCTTTTTAGTACTTGCATTTGCAAAACCATTTATCCCTTTAAATACTCAGAATAAAGCTGAAAACATTTTTCTATATATCGACAATTCCCATAGCATGGATGTTGATTACGGAAACGGAAACCTTTTAGAAATTGCTAAAAACAAAGCAAAAGAAATAGTAAAAGCCTACCCTTCCGAAAGTGATTTCTATTTAATAACAAATGAGTTTTCAAGCAATAATAACAGTAGTTTTACTGCTGAATTAATGCAAAACCAGATTGAAAAAATAAACACAGCAATAAGTTCAAAAAGCATTTCTGAAATAATTAGTAAATCACAAACAATTGCTACAGCAAACAGCCATTTATACTTTATTTCTGATCTGCAGGAAAACACCCTTAATCTAGAAAATTTAACTGCAATTGACAGCAACATTCAGCTGTATATATTACCAATTGAAAGTAGTATTGAAAGAAACATTAGTATAGATAGTTGCTATATAAACACTCCAATATTTACTTCTAATAATAATATAGAACTAAATGTAATTATCAGCAATACAAGTAACACAAACATAACTGATGAAGTGATTTTCTTAGAGCTGGATAACAAACAGAAATCACAACAATACATCAATTTACTAGCAAATGAAAGCAAGAAAATTATTTTCAACTTTAGCACTGAAAATAAAAATATTATTAATGGAGAAATTAAAACTAATGATTTTCCAATAACCTATGACAACTCACTTTATTTTAGCTTTACAAAAACAGAAAAAGTAAACATCTACTGTATAAATGAAGCGATTGAAAACAAGGCTATAAATACACTTTTTTCAAAGGATACAGCTTTATTTAACTACTCATCAGCTAATGCCACCAACATTAACTACAATATATTAAAAAAGCAAGATTTAATTGTAATAAATGAACTTGAACAACTGAGCTCTGGACTATTAAGCGAGCTTAAAAACTTTAGCAAAAGCGGAGGAAGTATTGCAGTTTTACCTACTAAAAATCCTGACTTTGATACTTACAATAAGATGTTAAGTTCATTAGATTTAAATACTTTAACACATGCAGAAAGCAGAATTAACTTAAAGATAAATAAGCTGAACTTAGAACATCCTATCTTCAAAAATGTGTTTAAAACAAAGGACAATAAACTCAACTACCCTACTGTAAATAGCTATTACACAATTCAGAAAAACCGAAATAGCACTTCTATCCTAACTCTTGAAAACAATAAAGATTTCTTAGTATCCTACAGTAAAAACAAAGGAATTATCTATCAGTTTTTAAGTCCAATTAACACTAGTGCAAATACCTTTAGTAAACACGCACTATTTGTTCCTGTGCTAATTAATATCGCTACTAGTTCAATTCTTACTAGCTCATTATTCAATACTCTTGGAAAGAACGATAACTTCATAAGCAATTACAAAAATAACTCCAATGATATTCCACATTTAATAGCGGATAAGATTGACATTATCCCAACAGTTAAAACCTACAATTCCGAGCAAATCTATAACACCAATAATCAAGTAAAAACAAATGGTATTTACTCCTTAGTTTATAGCGGAATTATAGTTGATAAAATCGCTTTTAACTACAACACTATTGAAAGCAGAAACTCATCAATCAGTACTGATAATTTAAATAGTTTCTTTGCTAAAAATAAACTTGAAAACGCTAGCATTATAACAACTAACAATAAAGCCTTAACTACTACTATAAAAGAACATCAAAACGGAAAAGAATTTTGGAAAATTGCACTTTTACTTTCTTTACTCTTTTTTGCAATTGAAATATTTCTAATAAAACTCATAAAACTATGAATGTATTAATTAAATCAGCAAGAATAATTGACCCTAACAGCAAGCACCACAACACTATTTGTGATATTCTGATTAAAGATGGGAAACTTGATGAAATCAGAAAAGAAATCAAATCACGACCAGAAGCAATAGCCAATGGAACTGAGATGGAATATAATGCTGAAAACTTACATCTATCTCCAGGTTGGTTTGATTTACACGCTAATTTTGGTGAGCCAGGTTACGAACAAAAAGAAACGCTTGAAAGTGGTAGCAATGCAGCTTTAAAAGGTGGGTTTACTGGAGTAATGGTTATGCCTAACACTTCTCCTGGTATTGATAATAAGAGCATGGTAAAATACATAAAGAATGCTACAAGAGGAAATATAGTTGATATACTTCCTGCCGGGAATATGACTAAGAATGGTGAAGGAAATGATATAGTTGAAATGCATGATATGAAAAGTGCAGGATGTGTCGCTTTTACTGATGATAAAAACTCAACAAAAAGGAATGAAGTTTTAAAAATAGCAATGCTCTACTCTAAGGATTGTGATGCGCTAATTATGAATTATCCAAATGATAATTCAATTGCGAATAACGGATACATGCATGAAGGAATAACATCAACTAAACTTGGGCTAAAAGGAATCCCATCACTAGCAGAAGAAATGATGGTTGATAGAGATATTAACTTACTTGATTACACTAAAAGCAGATTTCACCTCAGTTATATAAGCACTACAAAAAGTGCTAAAAAAATAAAAGAAGCTAAGGCTGCAGGATTAAATATTACTGCAGATGTTGCTTTACACAATCTCTTTTTAACTGATGAATCAGTAAATAATTTTGACACCAGGTTTAAAGTAATGCCACCTCTCAGAACTGAAAAAGATAATAAAACATTAGTCAATGCTTTAAATGATGGTACAATTGATGTTATAACTACTGATCATACTCCACAAGATGAGGAGAACAAAAAGATTGAATTTGACAATGCTGCAAATGGAATAATAGGATTAGAATCAGCTTTTGGACTTATAGGAAAACACTTGCTACCAAAAATTGACATAAGCACAATAATTGAAAAAATAGCAATTAATCCAAGGAAAGTATTAAAAATTTCTGAAGTTACAATTGAGGAAGGGCAGCCTGCCAACATCACTTTATTTAACCCTGCTTTAGAATGGGAATTTACATCTAAGGATATTAAATCCCTCTCAGTAAATACACCATTTATTGGAGAAAAACTAAAAGGAAAAGCACTAGCAATTTATAATAACGGACAATTTAAAAGTTGTTAATCAACTATTTTACTGCAACAGGATCCTTTATAAACATTGGATCTAATTCTGTTACAATCCCTTCTATTTGTTTTTCATATATCACAAAATGCAGTGATCTATTACAGGATTCTTGAAAATAAAATGTCTTATGATCACTTATACATTTTGTCTTTTTAAATTTAACTTTTATCTTACTCTTCTTAAAATCTAAGCCAAACAAGTTGCTTTCGTATGAATCCCCAACATTTAATTCTTTCAGCATTTTTCCAAATAATGCTAATTCATTAATAGAAATTTCTGTTTTCCATTTACAGCTCACATATTCCTTTGATGTTTCATTTTCAGCTTTTAGAACATATGAATCACTTTCACCTTGTATTCGTTTAGATATTTGTATTATTTTAGAGTTCTTTTCTAGTGTCTCAAATGCAACTATCTTTCTTGTAGTAACACTTTGTGAGAAAACTGAAATTGTTAGAGTTAATGTTAAACTAAGTAATAATGATTTCATAGCTAAATATTTTGGTTCGTAAAGTTTTACGAATTAGTTATGATAGGGTTTCAAAAGAACTCTTATATATTACATGTATTATCTAAATACACTTAAAAGAAATTAAGTTTTCTAAGATTAATGTTACTTTGTAATTATACTTTTAACCACACTACCATCATCATAAATGTAGATTAAAGAAGTTTTATCAATCACATTTCTAGGATCAACTTCTCTACCTAACAAATCAGTGATTTTAATAAGTTTTGGTTCTAATGCAGAACCCTCATTAATTGATGTAGAATTTCCCAAAGCTTCATAAAGCATTAAGTCATCAACTGCCGCCTCAATTAAGCTTCCACCATCAAGATTTTGACCAAGGCGAATACTATCTGAAGCAATGAATTTTAACTGAACATTATTTGTCAGATTTACATAATCCGAAACTCTAAATACAAATTTTCTCCAACTAATATCAGAGCTCATATTATTTTCAACATATTGCCAATTTATACCATCATCAGTAATTAACACTTGCCACCAATCGGCTCCAGGGTTGGCACCACTTGCAGGGCTGTTTGTGTACCATCTGTAATAAGAAAAAGCAGGGTTAGTATATGAAGTTAAATCATAATAAGGCGATAGTAAAGTTGTATGCCCTCCATCTACATCATTCGTTCCTAACCCATCATTTATTGATGCTGCATTTCCAGTAAAAGCACATTGAAAGCCACCTATAGTGTGTTGAGCATCAGTCTGGCAAATTGTTGAAGGATCAGAGGGATCATCATAGGAACCAAGAGGCGAACCAATTTCCCACATTCCAGTAGTAGCATTATCATCAACCCCTCCAGTTTGCCAAAACCCAAAGTTAAAATCAAAATCTTCCTCTTGCATTAGGTCATATCCTACCATAATAAAGTAAGGTAAATTGGCATTATTAATTGGCGTTAAATTTGCAGCAACTGGTGTAACTCCTGATTCATTACCGTAATTATCAGTTAAAGAAATATAATAAGAAACAACCGTACCATTTGGTTGGGCAGGAATAGTTGTTGTAAAAGATGAAGTGCCCACCATTGGAGAAGCATTCCAGCTATTTGCATCATTTAATTTGTAATAACAATCAACAGAACCTAAAGCCCAAGGATAAGTAATCCCAACACTTGCATTTATAACAATTCCAGAATTCCCATTTGCAACAATCACAGGGTTATGAGAAATTACTGCATTTGATAAAAGTGTAATTCCATGCAATGCAAAAGCACTGACAATTGCAATATCATTTGGAGTTCCATTTGATAAATTAGCATCATTATCATCAGCATACAGCACCTCAATTAAGATATCTGTAAAAATATCTCCCTCAGATCCATCTGGACCATCTACACCAGTATCATAAGTGTACTTAAATAAATCAAGCATCTGATTCATATCATTTAAATTAAGATAAGTATCCCAAAAAGCACCTGCAATAATCTCACCATCAGCATGAACTTCCCCTACTAAATCCTGAGGATAAACTTTTCTGTCCTGATCGTATCTTCTTACTGAAATTGTTGGATCAACTAAATCCCAACCAGCACCAAGTATTGGAGAATTAGTTATAGATAAAGCCCAAATATCAGCAAAACCTTCATTCATTGCTCCATTCCACATTCCAGAACCTGAATTGTACCTTCCAGAGTTAATTGCATGTCCATACTCATGATAAACAACATCAGGAATTTTTGCAGTTGCATTACAACCTCCTCCTTCTGCATAAAAATTAATTGAACTTCCAGCAAAGAAAGCATTGCAACTTCCAGCTTCATCAATATTTGTTTCTAAAGACGCATCTAGCCCTGTGAAAGTTGGGAAAATATTTTTTAAGTGGCTATGAACCTCACCTACTGCCCAATAAGCAGTACGCTCCTGAATAGTAGAATTTGAATTATCAAAAAGTATAGTACTTGATGAAGTTAAGTTTTGGAAAATATCAGGAGTACTTCCAATTGTTTCTACATTCGCATAAAGCCCCTCAAGTTTATATCTTATTTGAGTTCCAATATTTGATGGCAAAATAACTTCTCCATTATTATCGGTATAGTAATTAATATTTGTATTTTGGTCAATGGCCTTTAAATCAGCAAACTTTTTATTTACTGCAGGGTTATAAGGGTTTGTTGTGTAAACATCACCCGATACTGTTGCTGTTCCAGTTGGTGGCGCTTCATACATAACCGTATTTTTTCTCATTAAAAGCTCTCCAGTATGAGCATCAACATAGCAAATATAATTTGCTGGCCCCTCCTCTATTTTTGTCGAAAAAGTTACTTCATAAATTAAATGATAATTGTAAGTTCTGTATTTAGGATTTGCTAATATTTTCAAACTCTCATTTACATTAACAGCTGTAATACTATTTGCTATTTGTGAAGTTGCAGAACTAATAGCATTTTGTTCAGTAACAGTAGGGTTTATGCTTATATTAATATCATTAAAAACATCTAAACCAAAAGAAACCAACTCATTATTTAAAGAAAATTTAGCATATAACTTACTTCCTAAAACCTCTAAATTATTATAATATTGAATAAAAGTTTTATTGATGTATTTCTCATTTCTAACATTTGTTTTTTCTCTTAAATCATTTGGCATAATAAAGTTATTTAAACTTAAAAATGATTGTAAGTTATTTACAGAAATTGGAGCTCCAAAAGCCCTGTGAGGCAACTGATTATTCTCATTAAATATTACAAACCAATCAGGGTTGTTAGCTCTAAAATCTTGCCAAAGAATTGAGTTCCTTAACTCCTGTTGATACTGAGGATTTAGAACAGTATTTTCTTTAATAAATCTCACTTCATTTTCATCAGTATGATTGTGTTTAGATGCAAAAGAGTTGGAAGTTAAAACTGTAAGTACAGCTAATATTAGGAATTTTCTCATGTTATATAATTTTTTGTAAAAGTAAGGTTATTTAGTTAAAAACTATTTAAAGTCTAATTATTGTTTATGCGTTCAATATTATTTTCTGCCCATCAAAAGCTAATTTTATATTTTCAGGTAATTCTTTATTCACTTCATCATGAAATCCCATAAAATGTGACACATGAGTTAATAGTGCTTTTTTTGGATTTAATTCAGCTAATAACTCAACTGCCTGGTCTAAAGTAAAATGAGAAATGTGTTTGTTTTTTCTAAGTGCATCTAGTACAATTAAATCTGCACCTTTCATCTTTTCTTTTTCTTTTTTGGGAACTTTACTTACATCTGTAAGGTATATGAAATTATTAATTCTAAAACCAAAAACTTGTAATTTATAATGCAATACATCAATTGGAATTATTTCAACACCATTTATCTCAAAAGGACAAGAATCAATAACATTAACATTTACTGTTGGAATTCCAGGATATTTAACATCAGAAAAAACATAAGGAAACTCCAGATGAAGTGCATGTTCAGTGTTTTTTGTGCAATAAATTTCCATATCCTTTTTCCATTTATGGTTAAATGCTCTCACATCATCCATTCCTGCCACATGATCTTTATGATGATGAGTGTATAAAATTGCATCAATCTCTTGCACATTCTCCCTTAGCATTTGCTGTCTGAAATCAGGACCAGTATCAATAATAAAAGTCTTATTATTTATCTCAATCATTACAGAAGAACGCAATCTTTTATCTTTAGGATTCTCTGATTTACAAACTTCACAATCGCATGCAATTACAGGCACACCTTGTGATGTTCCTGTACCTAACAAAGTAATTTGCATCTTATTATCATTCATTGGCCGTAAAATTATAGATAATTCCTCTTTTGTTAGAAAATATCTGCATAAATTTGCGAGCAATATCTAAAAATATTTTTTCATGAAAAATAATGTTACTTTATCTTCAAGCCAGAAAGCATTACAAATAAACTTAGATGATACTATTTACGGTTCATTTGTAGAGATTGGTGCAGGACAAGAGGTTGCTCGTAACTTTTTTAGAGTTGGCTCTGCTTCTACTACTATTGCAAAAACAATGTCAGCTTATGATAAAGATTTTTCTGATGCAATTTACGGTAAAGAAGAAGACGGAAGGTATGTTTGCAAGGCAAGGCTAGAAAAAATGTTAGATCATGAATATGATTTACTTGAAAAAAGATTAGATAGAAAAAATCATATAGATACAAAGTTTTTCACTTATGCTGATACGGTTTCTACTATTAACTATTCCAAAACTGTACAAGGGCATGGTTGGATTGGGTTAAGATTTCAAAGAACTCCTGATGAAAAACCATCAAATTTTATAATCCATGCTCTATTACATGATCAGGATGCTAAACTCCAACAGGAAACTATTGGAATAATTGGAGCAAATTTATTGCACGCTTGTTTTAATGAGATTGATCCAAAAGAAATTCTAAAAAGGATTTATGACTCATTAACTAAAGATCAGTTTGAGATTGATATGGTTGAAGTTGTTGGGCCTGCTTTTGAAGGAGTTGATAATAGACTTTTAAGTTTAACTCTTGTAAAAGAGCATATGACAAATGCCGTTATTTTTAATCCTGATGGCTCTAACCAACAACCTTCTGACATTCTATATAAGAAGAACATCCTTACAATGAGGGGGAGTTTCAGACCAGTTACTAAGGTTAATATTGATATGCTAGAACAAGGTCTTAAGGAATTTAAAGCAAACCCAAGAGTTGATGAGAATAACATTCAAATTTTATTTGAGATTACATTAAGTAACTTAAAAGCAGATGGTGAGATTGATGAAAGAGACTTTCTTGATAGAGCAGATATTTTGTGCTCTTTAGGTTATACTGTTATGATTTCAAACTATAAAAAGTTCTACAAAATAATTGAGTATCTATCTCAGTTTACTAAATCAAGAATGGGATTAATTTTAGGAGTAGATAATTTAATTGATATGTTTGAAGAACAATATTACAGAAATTTAAATGGTGGAATTATGGAGGCATTTGGAGTTATATTCACTAGAGATATTCGCTTTTATCTATACCCATACAAACCAAATGACAAAGCAGAATTATTGAACTCAACAAACATACCAATTCACCCAAGAATTAAGGATTTATATAATTACCTTCACAGTAACGGAAGAATAAAAGATTTAGAATATAACCCTGAAGTTTTAGGTATTTTCTCTAGAGAAGTTTTAAAGAGAATTAAAGCTTGTGAAGAAGGAACTTGGGAAAGTTCAGTTCCTGAAGGTGTTGCAGATATTATTAAAGAAAAACACCTTTTTGATTCTTCTTCATGTAAATTAGACTAAACTTTTATCCAAATTAATTTCTTCACTAAAAAAAACTTATGAAAAAACTATTTATTATCTTTCTTTTAATTCCTACTTTAATTGTAGCGCAAGATGCTAAGAAACAAAAAGAGAATAAACCAAAAGTTGATGCAACTTCAGGATCAACTGAAACAACCTATACAAAAAAAGAAAAATTATTTAAAGGATCCATATCAGGTAAAGTAAAAGTTACTGAGAGCAAGAAACCACTTGAGTTCGCAACTGTAAGCTTAACCGGAAAAAAATCAAACAAATTAATTGAGGGAACAATTACAGATGTAAAAGGAAGATTTTTATTTGAAAATATAGAAGTAGGAGAATATTTAGTTACAATTAGTTTTATAGGATTTGACGAAAAGACTTTGGATGTAAAAACAACTAATCAAAAACCTGACTCTAGATTAAAGAATATCTTACTCTCACAAAGTTCAGAAATGCTATCTGAAGTAACAATTGAGGATGAAAAAGCAATTTACGAGACAAGAATTGACAAAATAGTTTACAATGCTGAACATGACCTAAACGATAGTGAAAATGATGCAACTGATGTACTGAGAAAAGCACCTCTACTTTCAGTAGATCTTGATGGAAATGTTAGTTTAAGAGGTTCCAGAAATATTAAATTTTTAGTAAACGGGAAAACATCTACTTTTTTCTCTTCTGATGTTGCTACTGCCCTTCAGATGATTCCTGCTGACCAAATAAAGACTGTAGAGGTAATTACAAGTCCTGGAGCAAAATATGATGGGGAGGGTGATGCAGGAATAGTAAATATCATTACTAAGAAAACTATAATTGACGGATATAAAGCAACTGTTGATGGAATGCTAAGTACAAAAGTAAACCGTACAGGCTTAAACTTAAGCCTGGGTAAAGGAAGGTTTGGATTATCAGCAAGAGGTGGATCTCATGGAAGTTGGCCTGGTAGAATCTCAACAAACAATTACGAAAGAGTAAATTGGGATGAAAATGGCAATAGAGATTCATTAATTCAAAATGGATCTGGAGAGAATTATTATCAAGGATACAGAGGGACTGTAAATGCATTTTATGATATAAATGCATATACTTCTTTTAATTCTTCTTTTAGGTTAGGTGGAAAAACTATGAATGTTAATGATAATAATACCATTGATTACTATCAAGGTGATACACTATCGTATGATAAGATTAGCACTACAGACAAAAAAACTAAAACACTTAATATGGAGTGGACTACCGATTACACCAAGAAATTTGCTAATAATGATGATCGTGAGTTAGTTCTGGCCTTTCAATTAGGAGGTGATATTAATGATGGAAATACCCATCTTAATGAAAGTGGAAGGACTCTAGATAATTATAATGATGAAAAAGTAATTGAAGAAACGTTTCAAATAGATTACACACACCCTTTTGGATCATCAAAAAAGAGTAGTACTACAAAATCTAATAAAAGAGAGATTGGAGGTGGACATGGTCATGGTAGAGGAGGAAAAGGAGGCGGATCAAGTGGGATTTCAAACTCAAATAAAATAGAAATTGGAGGTAAGATTATTAATCGTGATAGAGAAATGGTTTATTCTAATCATGGTATTTATAATAATGCAGAAGTATTTAATTACAGTCAATTAGTTTCTGCTTCATACATTTCAACTGAATTTAGCTTACCATATGGATTAGGTATGAAAACTGGCCTTAGGTATGAAAATACACAAACTTCTGGAAATTGGCTTAATAATCCGAATGATGAATTCGAAAAAGGCTATGGAAATATACTACCTAGTTTTGTTTTTTCTAAATCGTTTAGCCCAATGCGTTCTATTAAATTTAGTTATAATCAAAGAATTAGACGACCGAGCGTAAAGCATATTAATACAAATGAAGATAGAACAGATAATAGAAATATTACCATTGGAAATCCTAATTTAGAGCCAACTGTTACTCATCAATTGGAGTTAGGAGTTAATAGCTTTGGCAGGATATTACAAGGAAGTACTCAGATTTACTATAAAAAATCTGAGAATGTAATAGAATCATTTCTTGAGAGAATTGATAGTATTTCTTCAATTTCTACCTTTAAGAATATAGGTGAAACTAAACAAATTGGAGGAAGCTTTTTTGGTTCAATTAACTTGAAGAAACTCAGCTTTAGAGGTTCATTTGACATCTATAATTATAGTGGTCGTGATGCAAGTTTAGGGTATGAAGAATGGACAGAGCCTGTATTACTTTACAGTTATTTTGTTGGTGGAAGCTATAATTTGGGTAAAAACTGGAAAGCTGAAACTTTTGGATTCTTCCGCTCCCCTACTCAAACAATTCAAGGAAGCACCACTAATTTTTCAATGATGAGTTTTGGTATAAAAAAGGTATTTAAAAACAAAAGAGGTTCAATTGGATTAAGAATTATTGAGCCCTTCAATGAAGTAAAAGAATTTGAAACCAAATTAGAAGGCGACTACTTTAGTCAATCATCAGTAAGAACTATCCCTTTTCGATCTGTAGGAATAAGTTTTAAATACACTATTGGTAAATTAAATTTTAAAGATCCAAAGAGTAAAACCAATATTGATAATAATGATATTCAAGAAGAAAGTGGTGGGGAGTTTTAGGAGAACTACTCAATAACTATTCTTTTCTTTACTAAGTTATCATCATAAAAGACACAATCCAAAAATGTGTGTAAGTAGTTTTTATTTTAAAGTAATTAATTCTGTAAAATATGGGCACACCATCCCTCTTTTATTGGTTTTATAAAAGTATTTATCTCGCTCTTCTTTTGTATAGTAAGGTCGTAAAAAAGAGTTTCATTATTTGCAACACTTCCTAATTTAAAAGTAGGAATACAAAGAAGTTCTTCTCCTATTTTACAAAATACATTTAACCTGTTCATTAAAGTTATTGAAAGTTCATTCTCAAAGGTTTGTATTAATCTTTGTAACCCATCCAAAGAGCAACCTCCTACTCCATGTATACTATCATCTAATGCAATTATGATAAAACGGTCTTCAAAAATCTTAAAAGATGCTGTAAGTTTATTTTTATGATATTCCCAATTCTCTAAAAAAAAAGTCAGTTTTTTAGTAATATAATCTGATTGTTGTTCAGTAAACTCAGTTTCTGAACCATACATCCACAATCTGGAAGAATCATCTAAAGAATCGAATGCGACAAACATATTACAAGTTATCTGCTATTAGCTCTGCAATGTCTTTTACCTGTGCAGCACCTTCATCAATCGACTTTACTCCATCCGTAATCATAGTATTACAAAACGGACACCCAGTGGCTATAATATCCGGATTCAAAGCTAAGGCCTCTTCCGTACGGTTAATATTAATGTCTTGTTGTCCTTTTTCTGCTTCTTTAAACATTTGTGCACCCCCTGCTCCACAACAGAATGATTTACGCTTACTTCTTTTCATTTCAACCAATTCTACTCCTAATGACTTAATCAATTCCCTTGGGATATCATATACATTATTTGCCCTAC
>Ga0257121_1001848_pt1 | contig 15535 bp, 13 predicted proteins | sample SI106_100metaG_FD_190180 | JGI IMG/M metagenome (GOLD analysis project Ga0257121, IMG submission 190180) | Marine microbial communities from Saanich Inlet, British Columbia, Canada - SI106_100 | ecosystem: Environmental > Aquatic > Marine > Inlet | place: Canada: British Columbia | collected... | reverse complement strand
TTGATAATTTTCCACCATTAAATCCTGTTAAAGAAACTACTTTTACCCCTATTTTTTTTGCTGCTTTAATAGCTTCTATTAAATTTGGACTATTTCCTGAAACAGAAAATAAAAATAGTATATCATTCTTTTTACATAATTTTTTTATTTGAAATGAAAAAATCTGATTATAATTAATATCATTTGCTACTGCCGATATTAAGGCCATGTTAGAAGTTAATGAAATTGATTTAGCTTTTAGGTTAGTTTTAGTGTTTGTTTGTTTTATAAAATCACAGGTAAAATGATCTGATAGTGATGATGAGCCACCATTTCCACATGTGTACAAGGTAACGTTATTATTAAAACCTTTTTTTAATAAATTTATAATTTTATCTAAATTTTTTAAATTAATATTTCTTAATAGAGTATTTTTTTTATCTATATACTCGAAATAAAAATCTCTACTCTTTAATATTTTTTTTAATGGAAATCTACTATACATACTAATTTATATTTCATTATTAAAGATATAAAAAATTTAATTAAAATCAATAATTTGATTTCTAGTTTTACCATTTTATTGGAAGATTGATAGAAATAAAAGATATAATTAAAATTTAAACCTAAATATAATAATATTAAGTTAATTATTCAAAGTGCTATTCAATGGGGAAAAAAATTAAAAGATTAATAATTGATTTTCATAGTATTTTTATATTTGAAAAAAATCTTGATAAATTTAAATGTTTTTAAATATCTCTTAAAAAAAATTTGAGGCTTAAAAATAATTCTCACAAACCAACCTAAGAAAAATTTATCTATATATCGCTCAATAGGAGCTTGGTCGCCTGTAAAAAAGGATATCGCTCCTCCCGTGCAAATAATACTTGTTTTAAATCTTAACTTTCTTTTTAAATATAAACCCAAAATTTCTTGTGTTCCACCACCAATATTAATCATAATAAAAGAGGGTTTTGCTTTAATAATTTCTTTAAATAATTTTTTATCTGATAATTTTTTTGTATCATATTTTGGTGCAATATAGTTATAAATTTTTTTAACACCTAAATTTTTAAGATATCTTTTATTTGATTTTGAAAATTTGTAATTTGGATCAATACAAAATATTGATTTTGTTTTATTTTTCTTTAAATAAAAAAAAAATAATCTTAAAAATTTAAAGCCTGAAAATTTATTTACTTTTATATTTTTAAAAATACTTAATAATAATACAAATAAACCACTATCAAAAAAAACATAATCTGCTTTTTTTAATGAATTATAATATGAATCATGCTCATCTATAGAGGCTAAACCTGGTCCTGATGGAAAAACAAATAATCCCTTCATTTTGATAATATTATCAAATTCATTAATTTTAAAATTATTAAAGTGTATGTTCTTAAATATTATCTTTTTCATAAAAAATAGTGTCCTTTCAACAATTTAAAGTACATCTTTTATTATTTTTTTATGATATTTAAATTTTCAATATTTCAATAAAGTTTGGTCGTGTCTTGGTAATTATTCTAATATCTACTTATTTTCCTTTAAAAATATGTTTTGAATTTCCCTCTCCAAATCTATTTTATTAATATTCCTGGAAGTATCTTTGTAAAAATTATTGTCTTTATTATCAAAAACATTAGATATTATTTTAGTTTTGGATAACGATTCAGTAAGATCCTCAATTTTTTGAGATATTTGGCTTTTCTCATTTTCTATTTCATTTAACTGCTCTTTAATAAGCTTATATTTTTTTTGAGAATTTGATAATTCATGACTTAATCTTAAATTTTCATCCTGATGAAAGTGAAGTTTTTGTTTTAAATTTAATAATTCATTTTCCTGTATTGATGAGTCTTTAGACGATTTAATTTGATCTATTTCATTTTGTAGTTCTTTATTATTTTCTAGTAATTTAAGTTCATTTTCTTTAATAGAGGATAATTCATTCTGTAAATTTTTATTCATAGTTTGTAGTAATTTTTCACTATCTTGCATAAATGGTTGATTATTTTGATTTTTTAATAAATAATTTTCTTCCTCAAGATTTTTCTTACTCTTTAATAAAAAATTTTCATTTGAAATAAAATTTGATATTTCATTTTTTAGTTTAATATTATTTTCAGTAATTTCTTGTTTATCTTTATTAATTAATTCCACTTTATCATTCATACCTTCATTTTTTTCTTTTAACTGAGTTATATTTTTTTCAATTTCTATTTTTTCTTTAGAAATTAAATTTATCTTTATGTGAAAATCTTTATTTTGCTCTTTAAGTCTTTGATTATTTGCAATAATTTTTTGTTTTTCATTGTTAACACTATTTAATTCATTTGTTAAAATAGAATGTTTTTCATTATAATTGTTTTTAGCTATCCTTAATTCGTCTATTTCTTTTTGATATTTATCATTAATTTCAATTAATAACTTTTTATTTTTCAATAAAAGAGAAGTTTCATTTTGAAGATTAACATTATTCTTGATTAATATCTCTTTATTTTCACTCATTAACCTTAATTCGTTATTGAATTTTTTATTTTCATTTAAAAGGTTATTTTTGGTATTCGTCAAAACTAATAAAACATTTTCATTTGTTTTATTACTGTCTTCTAATTTTGTTTGATAAGACATTAGATCTTCAATTTTAGTTTTTAATTTTAATTTTGATTTTTCTACTGATATATTAATTTCTTTTATTGAAGTTAATGATTTTTTCATTTCTAAAAGATCAATCTCTAAATTTTTATTAATCTTTTTAAGCTCAGACTCATTTTCTATTGAACTATCCAGTTTGGTTTGAATTTGTGTAATTTTAAAATTTAAGATTTTTTCATTATTGACTAAATCAGATATTTTGGTTTTGAGTTCTTTATTAATTCTTAAATTTTGGTAATCTTTTTTTCTTAACTCAGATAAATTATATTTTAATTCCTTAATTTCCTTTTGCTGATCTACGATGATTTTTATAGTACTTTTTTTAACTTTTTTATTAAATAATATATATAACTCATTAACTATTTCTAGAGGACTATTAATTTGATTAGAATAATCAATTAATTTCGTATTTTGTTTTTTTTTAATATTTTGTTTTTCGTTATTTAATACTTCATTAGTATTTTTTAGCTCTTCCTCTGTAATCAAAATTTTTTTAAAGGACTTTTGATTATTAGTTTTTTTTTTAAATTTTCGATTTTTTGATATTTCTTTAGTTTTTTTTTGATTTGAAAGGCTTAATATATTTTCTGAAGCATCGAGAATTTCTTTTATAGAAAAAATTTTAATCATAATACAACTCTAGGTTTATTTAATTCTTTAGCAATGTCTACAAAAAAAAGTGTTAATTGACTCATCTTTTCAATAATAGGCTTTGAATATAATTATATACGATATTTTTTTTTAATAAAATCTAAGTATTTCCTGAACAATCAAAACTATTTTTAAGATAAAATAATTTGTTTTTCATTACTTGTCGTATTTTGAAATTTTCTATCTTTAATTTTCAACAAACTAAAGATTAGTAAAACATTTTTTTTAAAAGTGAGTAATTTAGATCTAAAGATAATATTCTAAGATTTTTTTTAATTTATTAAAATTACTTTTAAAAATATATATTCATAATTTCTTAACGATGCTTAATATATTAATTCACTTATAATTGATGATAGGAAGGACTATAGAGAGACAAACAATCTATTTTAACTAATTATTTTTTTCAAATCGTTTTATTCAAAGTCAATAAATTTAATTTTATTAAAAATATTTTTTTTGTTTATCTTTATATCGCATCTCATCTTTTATTAAAAAATAAAATACAAAAAATATCTTAATAAAACAAAAATATCTGCCAAGTCTTTACTTAAATATATATTTGAATATTTACATAGACTGTTTAACGTTACTCCAATTATAAAATGTGTTATATAATTGTATAAATATATTTATGATTATAAAAGCTTTCTTACCATGTAGATCAGGTAGTCAAAGAATAAAAAATAAAAATATTCGTAAATTTTCAAAATATAAATTTGGTTTAATTCAATTAAAAGTAGAACAATTAATTAAAGTAAAAGAGTTTAATGAAATAATAATTTCAACTGATGACTTAAAAATAATAAATTTTTTAAAAAAAAAGAAATATAAAAAAATAAACGTAATCAAAAGACCAAAGAATTTATCATCGAGTAAAACAAAAACTGATGACTTAATTGATTATTCATCAAAATTTTTTAACAAAAATGATCATGTGTTATGGACACATGTAACATCTCCATTGTTTGATGTGAAAGATTACTCAAATGCAATTAAAGTATATAAAAGTAAAATTATGAAATATGATACAGTAGTAGGTGCAAATATTATTCAAGATTTTATCTTTAATAATAAAAATCCAATTAATTATGATTTTAAAAAAACGTATTGGCCCAATACTCAAAATTTAAAAAAACTTTACAAAATTAATAACACCTTTTTTTTAACTTCTGCTAAAAATTATATTAATAAAAAAAACAGAATTGGATCCAAAATATTTTTCTTAGATGTTAAAAAAATGAAATCTTATGACATAGACTGGCCAGAAGATTTCAAAATTGCAGAAAAAATTTATGAAAACAACTCAAAAGTTAAATGAGTAATCAAATTGACTTATCGGTAATTATTTTAACATACAATGAATCTCTTCACATTAAAAGATGTATAAATTCTGTAAAAAAATATGTAAGAGAAGTAATAGTGGTAGATAGCTATTCTACAGACAAAACCTTAAATATTTGTAAAAAACTTAAAGTTAGAATTTATAAAAATAAATTTATAAACCAAGCAATTCAAATGAACTGGGTATTAAAAAATATAAATATTAAATCCAAATGGATATTTAGAATTGACGCTGATGAATTTATCGAAAAAGACTCATTAAATAATATTGGAAACATAATTAAATCAAATAAAAATATTTCAGGAATTATAATTAAAAGAAAAGTAAAATTTTTTAATAAAATAATTAATTATGGATTAACCTCACCACACAAAACTCTTAGAATTTGGAAAAAAGGCAAAGGGAAATACCCAATTTTAGATGTAGATGAACAAGCTAAGGTGACAGGGAAAGTATTTTTATCAAGCTCCACAATTATAGATCATAATTTGAAAAGTTTTAAATGGTGGATTAATAAACACAAAAATTATTCTAAAAGAGAAGCGATTTCTTACTTAAAATCTAAACAAAGAAAAAATTTTTTTCTATCTGAGGATGCTATTAATAAAAAAAATAAATATAATATTTACTACAAAACTCCAATTTTAATAAGACCATTTATTTTATTTATCTATGGATTTTTTTTTAAACTAGGTTTTTTAAGTGGCTGGCAAGGTTTTATTTACTATTTATTCCAAATTTTATGGTATCGATTACTTGTTGATATAAAGATAATTCAATTATCAAAAAAATAATTTGATAATAGTATTTTCAAATTATTTTTTATGGATGTGGAGTATGTTTTTTAATTTTATTTTATAAGATATTTTGATTTAAATTTATATTTGATGATAAAAATTGTTATTTTAGAGAAAAAATGAACATTTAATATATAATTATATATACTATGATAATGTAATCACTTATGTTTACTTACAAAAAGAGAAAAAGTTTAGAAAAAATATTAAGAAAAATACCTAATTCATTATCAAGCCTTATCATTGATGTCTTAAATCCAATAAGAAAAAAATACGTAAAAAATAATATTCATCCAAAATGGATCACTTTATTCATAACAAATTACTGTAGCGCACGTTGTGGTCACTGTTTTTATTCAAAAGAATTAAACAATAAAATTGAAGAACTCAATCTAGAGAACCTAAAAAAAATATTCTTAAGCTTACAAAAACCATTAAATACTCTTAGGATAACAGGCGGTGAGCCTTTTTTGAATAAAAGTTTAGAGGAATTTGTTATTTTTATAGATAAAAATAAGATTAGTAAAAAAATAGCAATTACTTCTCATGGAATGATACCCAAATTAAATGAAAGAGTAAGTGAAATTTTAAAAAATATAAATAATATACATTTACATATTGGTATATCTCTTGATGGGCTTGATAAAACTCATGATTCTTTTAGAAAAATTAAAAATGGATTTAATTTAGCAACAAAACATCTGTTAGATTTTAAACAATTTTCGTCTAATTACTCAAATTTTACATTTAGTACTACTACATCATTGATAAGAAAAATATCTATAAAAAATGAAAATCAAAAATCCTTGGAACTAATGGATTTGCTCAAATATCTAAAGAATGTGATAGGAGTAAAAAACGTAGGTTTTGATCATGTCAGATCAGTCGAAAATGATGTATTTAATGTACCAAAGGAAATAATGTCGACCTTTGGTCTTCCACCTAAAAAAGATGAGCATATAAAAACTAAACATACCAGAGCAGATGAGGTTCAACTAAGTATTGACGAAATTGAAAATGTAAACAAAGAATTAAGACTAAGTGGATATTTATCAAACGATTATTTAACGATGAGACGATTAGAAATAGAGCATGAAATTCTTAAAAACAAAAGCAAAGTTATTGATTGTTTGGCAGGATATGTTGATTGTGTTATATACCCTTCTCTTGATGTTTCGGTATGTGAGTCAACAAATTCGTTTGCTAATTTAAGAAAATTTAATTTCAATCTGATTGAATTGTTAAATTCAAATTTAGCAATAGAAAGGAGAGAATTAACATCTAAGTGTTCTTGCACACATCCATGTCACTTATCAGACTCCATGGCATATGATACAAAATTTTTAAAAGAATATTTTAAAAATTAATAAGATGGATAATAATTTTTTATCAATAATAATTGTTACCTTAAATAGAAAAGATGAAATAATTAAATGTGTTGAAACAATTTTAATACAGGATTTTAAAAATTATGAAATAATAATAATTGATAATAATAGTTCTGATGACACTTCAAAAATAATTAAAGAAAAATTCCCAAATGTAAGATTATATAAAACTTACAAAAATATGGGCACAAGCTATACTAGGAATGCAGCAATTAACTTTTCAAATGGAGAAAATATATTGTTTTTAGACAGCGACACTTACTTAAAAGATAATAAAACTTTGTCAGATTTGGTCAAAAAATTAAAGGGAGAGATTCATGCTCTTGGTGGTGAGTCTATAATTAATGAGAATAATAAATTAATAAGCAAAAAAAAGTTAAAATTATATCCAAATGGTATGATCAAAGGATATATACGCAATGATAAAAATTTTGAAAAAGTTGAGGTCCTAGCAACTTGTAATTTGTTGACAAAAAAGAAATATATAAAGGATGTGGGCGGTTTTGATCATTACTTTTTTTTTTACTTAGAAGATCTCGATTTAACATATAGGATGCACAAAAAAGGATTTAATTTATATCTATTAGATGAATGTAAAATAATACATTATTTTTCACCCAATACTAGATTTACAAATTATTTTCAATCAAATAGAAATAGAATTTATTTTTTAGTAAAAAACTTTAATATAAAAAATACTTTAATTCTTCCTTTAAATGATTTGTTTTATTTTTTGAATTTTGACTCAATTAGAAGAATTTACAACACATTGTATGAAAATAGAAAAATTGAAAATTATAGAATTAAAAATATAAAGAAAAAATTAAGTTTTCAAAATATATTTTATACAATTAAGAAAATTTTTTTAATTTTATTTTCATTATTAATTTCCTATTGCTACATTCCTTATTACTTAATAACTAGAAATAAAATAAAACAAAAAAAAAATTTTTTATCCTTAGTTGATAAAAATGATTTTACTGAAATAAAGTAAATAATGAAATATAATGTAAAATTATTAAGAATAATATCAACACTAAACCCAAAATATGGCGGGCCATCTAGTGCAATAATTGATAATAGTTTATATTTAAAATCAAAAGGAATAAAAGTTGATATAATTACAAACGATCCTAAAAATTCAAATTTTTATAAAGATAACAAATTAAAAGTAATGAATATTGGAAGTAAATATCTCCCGATATCTTTTAATCCCCTTCTATTTTTTTGGATATTAAAAAATAAACATAAGTATAACAATTTTGTAATTCATGGGATATGGGAGTTAAACACCCTTATAGCTAAACTTTTATTAAAAAAAAATTATTATGTTTTTACTCATGGACAACTTGATCCTTATTTTAAAAGTGAAAAAATAAATATTTTAAAGAAGAAAATATATTGGTTTTTTATTGAGAAAAAAAATTTAATTAATTCAAAATCTTTACTATTAACTTCAGATAATGAAAAAAAACTATTAAGTAAAACTTTTGTAAATACAGATGGTATTAAAAAGACAGTTGTTGAGTACGGTATCAAGAAACCTAAATTTGATAAAAAAAGATTGGAAGAAAAATTTTTCCTTAAATTTGAATTTCTCAAAAATAAGAAATTTTTTTTATTTTTAGGAAGATTTCATAAAAAAAAAGGTTGTGAAATTCTTTTAAATTCAATGGAAAAGGTTTTACGCAATAATAAAAAAATTTATTTATTAATGGCTGGTCCTTCAAATCAATATAAAACCGATTTAATTAAACTTTCAAAAAAATTAAAAATAAATAAAAATATTATTTGGTCAGATTTTTTAGGAAAAGACTTAAAATGGGCATCTATTAAAAAATGTGAAGCAATGGTCTTATCATCACACGGTGAGAATTTTGGAATTTCAATTATTGAGAGTTTATCAATGAGTCGACCAGTTTTAATTACTAATAAAGTTAATACTGCTAGTTATATCAAAAAAACTAAATCTGGTTTTGTATCAAGTAATACTATTAATAGTTTTTACAAAATATTAAATAATTTTTTAAAATTAAAAAATAAATCAAAAAAGAAAATGCGTAAAAATGCTTTTAATTGTTATTCAAAATATTTTAATTTAATTAATTCTAGTAATAAATTTGTTTCATTATTAAAAAAAAATTAAAGTAAAATTTTGATACTAATTATTGTAAATAAATAATTAAATTAAACAATTAACTTTATAAACTAAAATACTAAATTAAAGCTTTTTAAATACTAGAAAAAAATTATTCATTTTAATATTTCTAGGTATAAAAAAAAGAATAATTTTGTAAATAACTCTTTTTAAAAAATTATTTGGTTGATTTACATAAAACATTTTATTTGAAAGTTTAAATTTATATTGTTTTGCACATTTATCCAGCAATGGAACTGCTTTTTTATATTGAATAAACCATTGGTGTTTATGACCTGGCTTCTTATCAATCATCTCCAATCCATGTGTTAAAAGCCCTTTGCCTAATAAAAACCTTATGCGACTAATTAAATAATCTTCATTTGGTAATCCTACTACTACATATTTGGAAGATTTTTTAAGTGCAATTTTAAAAAGTTTTAAAAAAGTATCTGTATGCTCTAAAACGTCCATTAATGCTATACATTCATATTTTTTTTTGATCTTATTTAAATACTTTTCACTGCTTTTAGCATTTTTAAAATATTTAATTTTTTTAGATATTTTTTTTTTATATATTCCAACATTTGCATCAATTCCGTGATAATCTACTTTTTTTCCAATTGTTTTTAATAAAATTCCGTTACCACATCCAATATCTAAAAAACTTTTAATCTCATTATTTTCTTTTAAAAAATATTTAATAAAACTATATCCTTCATGAGAACGTCCCTTTGAATAAATTACGTTTTCTTTTATATAAGTATTATTTAGATCAATCATAACTGTAACTATATATTATTTATTAAAAGTAATTTGAATTATTTTTTTAATTAAGTCTTCATTACTGACCGATAAATGTTTTCTTACTTTATTGTATCCATTTCTAGCAATGATCTCTCTTTTTCTAGAATTCTGAATATAAAAATTACATTTTTTAAAGCATTCTTCAGGGGTTTTAAAAAAAACAACTTCTTTATTTTCTTTAAAAAGTTTAGTCATAGTAGGAGTTTTTTTTGAAAGCATAAATGTTCCTATTGCAGGTATTTCTAGCGACCTAGCAGTGATAGTATCTTTATTTTCATCAGAGTACAAAGCAATTGCAATTTTCGAACTTCTTATAATTTTTGTATAATTCATAAATTTTAAATGTCCTGTAGTAATAAATTTTCTAATTGATTGGAAGTTTTTGTCTTTTTTCCAATTTGAACCATAAATTTTTATTTTTAGTCCTAGTTCGATCAATCTCTTGATAAAATATCCTTTTTGTTTTGACCATGTTCCAACAAAAACTACATCTTTATTCTTTTTTTTTAAATTAATTTTTTTATGAATATTTTTATCATAAGGGGGTGTTACAATTATTACTTTTTTTAAACCTTTTTTTTTGGCTCCAGATATTCTAGATTTATCTTGAAAAATTATTAAATCATAAAATTTACTTGCTGGATGAAAAAGATCCCATCTTTTTTTATCTCTCTCTACAAAAGGATTATCATTACAAAAATAAACAATTTTTTTTGTTTTTTTTTTTAAAATAATAATTAAATCTTTTCCAATATACTCACCTGCTTTGACATAGATTAAATCGTAATTATTTTTAATCTTTCTATTTACATAAATGTTAATTATTGGTTCTAAAATTTTTGGTGAGATTTTATGAAATATATATGAAATAAGTTTATTTTTTCCGATTACAAAACTTGGATCAATTTTTTCAACATTTTTGTACATTTTTTTGAGAGCTAAAAATTGTAAATGTCCGTTACCAAAATTACTACCTATAAATAAAACTTTCATTAAATCTCAAATATATTTGTTTTCACAATATTAAACTTATTTATGATAAGTTACATAAATGATTTTTGAAAAAGAAAATACAATTGATGATAATAGTTTAGCGTTGTTAAGAAAATTTTTATATTTAATATTATCTTTATTTTTATTAATTCAGTTAATTGTAAGCTCTTTTAGTTACGAATCGACTCTTGTAAGTTTTACACTGTATATGACATCTTTTTATACAATAAATTCAGTTTTAAATAGAAAAATTTTGTTAAATTTTTTTTTTCCAGTATTAATTATATTATCGTTAAATTTTACATTAATTTCTGGTCCATTAATTTTTAAAACAATTTTATCACAAAATATTGAGTCTAATCTTGACGCGCCAATTAAAACATTTTTAATCGCTTGTGTTTATCAGTTTATTTTAATTCTAAGTCTAAAGTTCTATTCCAATTCAAATAAAGCTTTGATTCTGAGTGAAAAAATAAATTTATCCTTAATTAAAAAGTTAAAAGCTTTTAATATCCCAAGTATAAAATATTGTTTATTTCTTTTATTAATATTTACATTAAATAAAAGCTATTTAAACTTTATCGATCAAGGTCCAGAATCTTTTACTCAAATTGGTGATATAAGAATGAAGCTTCTTTATGGAATGGAGGATTTTTTTTTCTTACCATTAATCTGTTTTTCAGTACATTATTTTAAAAATCAAACTATAAGTAATTTCTTTTATTTTATAATCATAACTTTCTATGTATTGAGTGGTATTATTTTTGGTTTAGCCACTAACTCTAGACAAGATATCTTATCAATCTTTTTTGTTATATTTTCTATAATATTTGTTTTTAGAGTTTTTCACCTTAAAAGACTTAATTCTTTAATTAGATTTTTTTTTATAGCATCAATTATTTTTATTTTTTTTTTAATGGAAACATTAAGTAGTAATATTTTAAAAAATAGAGGCTTGAGAGACACAATATCAGCAAAAGATTTATTTTTACTAACACTCCCAAATAACCAAGTAAATATTGAAAAGGATTTTTTGATCGAAGTTCCAAGTAGCGAAATGTATACAAATAGCAAAATCTTAGACAGATTAATTTTTGTAAGATTTCTTGATAAATCACTATTCCTTTCAAAAGATTTTTCTAAAACTCAAAAAAAACAGTTTGTAGAATTTACAAAAAACAGATTAATTGCAGTTTTACCTATCCAGGTTATTAATTTATTTAATAGTGATTTTGATAAACAAAAATTTTTGATTTCAAATGGTTCTCTAATAGAAGGATTAAAATATGGAAATTTTCAAGGAGGTTTATATAATACTGGTTCTTATTTAGTGGAACTAATTATTGTCACAAACTCATATTTTATTACAGCAATAATAATTTTTATATTAAATATATTATTTTTTATTTTTATACAAAGTTTTCAAAATAATTCAGATAAATTCATTCAATTTTCACCTATTTTATTTGTAGCTATTTTTTTCTTATTATTTGTACCTAATAGCGATAGTTCATCAGGCTTCTTATTTAATTCAATAAGAAGACCACTTCAACTTGCAATATTATATTTAATTATGAATTTATTTATAAAAAACCAGTCTTTAGGTTATTCGGATAATAAGAATTATAACTAGTTTAAATCTTTATATTTATCCTCTATTATTGAGTCTAGTTTTTTAAAATAATTTTCCCAGTTGTTTTCTAAAGAGTAGTTTATTGCATTTTCTGAAAGTTCATTTAACAAAATTTTGTTATCTGCTAAAATTGTTAGTTTATCCAAAATTGAATTGACGCTCCTTATGGGCACTACAAATCCACAATTAGATCTTCTAACAAAATCACCTGCACCGGTATTTTCAGTAACTATTACCGGACATCCTGCTGCAGCTACCTGCAATATTGTATATGCAAAACCTTCCTCAATACTCGGCAAAACATAAACATGGCAAAAATTAATTATTTCATTTAATTTTAAATGATTAATATGACCATATATTATGATATTTTCTTTTTTCAATTTTTTTTCATAAAAATATTTATCTGCAGTATTTGAGCCAACAATATGAAGTCTTTTATTAGGGTGTTTAAATTTTTCAAATGCATCAATAAGATAATGTAAACCTTTTCTCACAGATTTTGAGGCTAAAAATAATATGTCAAAATTAGTATTGCTTTTTTTAATATTTTCATTTCTATAAAAATTTTTATTATTTATACCAAACTCCAAAACTTTAACTTTTTTTTTTAAATCTTGATGGAAAGTTGATTTAACAAAGTTTGAGGGAACAAGAATTAAATCTGATGTTTCGTATTCAGCTCTTTCTCTCTCTAAATACCATTTATTAATAGGAGTATATGGCAATTTAAGACTTTCATATTCTTCGTGTAAAATATTATTCTGAAAATCTATATGAGTAGAAAGCCTATCACATATATAAAGTTTGCCTTTATTTTGAATATTTTGTCCAGACTTTAAGCCACATTTAGATTGAGCAATTAAAACATCTATATCATGATTTTTATCAATTATCTTTGAGGTTATATTATCTATCTGTTTTTGAGTATAGATATTTAGTAGATGGTCTAATTGTTTGAATGATTTTGATTTAATTAAAGGTTCTCTTAAAATTCTGATTAGACCATTAGCTTCAATAAATTTTTTTGGAATATTTTCATTTTTTAATTTAAACCATGGATAGCTAGAAACAATCTTTGATAATTGATTTTTTTTTAATATTTCTTTGCCTAGCTCAAAATGATGAAACTTTCCAGCAGTATTTAAAATATATTTTTTTTTTTTCATTATTAATTTTTGAAATTATTATTATACCAAATACCATAACTGTAAGTTCTAAAAAAACTATCATTGTTTGATGGTTCCTCCTGTAGTTTTATTAATTTTTTATTATCTATCATTGGAATATCTTTGAAATCATAATAAATTTTTTCTTTTATTTTTTTTTTATCTTTAATTAAATAACCTTGTAAATTTGCGGCAAATGCAAATTTTGGTTTGTTTTTTATATAATTTGGCATTTTCTGATGATTTCTTAAGATAGATTTAGGTCCACTTTCAAAATGTAAGTCTAAGTTAGTGTTTAAAGAGAATTCTTCAATATCATCATATAAAAAAGGAACCCTACATTCAATTCCATAAGCCATTGAGTTTTTATCCTCATAATCTAAAAAAGATTGCAATCCCCAATGTGAATTATAATTAAGTACAATATTATTAAAAATATCATTACTTAATTTTTCATAAAAATTTATAGAATATTTATTCATATCTATGTTTAAATGGTTTATTCTTGATTTTATTTGATAACTTTTAATTGTATTTAGCACATTTATACTAATTAATTCTTTTAAAGATCTAAGAAAAATATTTTTATTTTTATATAGTTTTTTAAAATGGAAAAGTTTATTAAAATACTTTGTGAATTGCCCTCTTTGCAAAAGATTTGCCAAATAGCCATATGCATGTAAAGGATAGCCAAAAAAATTTTCATCTCCACCATTACCAGTAAATAAAACTTTAAAACCATTTTCTGCTACTTTTCTACATAACACATTGTGTAAAGTAGATGATGCATCAGGAGTTGGTTGATCTATATCTTTAATTGTTTTTAAATGATCCTCAAAAAAATTAATTGAATCTTCCGAGATAAAATGTTGATTGAATTTATAATCTTCAACTAATCTATGTACATTTTTATTTTCTATATTTGGTTGATTTAGAATAGATGAAAATGTGTGGATTTCTTTATCATTATTTTGGCTATTTAGCACTATACTTAACAAACTTGAATCTAGACCTCCTGATAATAGACATGCTATTTTTTTGTGTTCTGTTATTGAAAGGTAATTTAAACTTTCTTTGAATACGTCTTCAAAATTATAATTATTTTCTTTTGAATATTTTTGGTTTTGATTTTTTTTAAAATCAAACTCAAAAATTTCAAATTTTTTCAAATTAAGATCGTACTCTATAAAATTTCCTGGATTTAGTGTTTTTATATTTTTTATTAATGTTGAGCTAGCACCGTTAAGATGTCTATTGGCTATAAATTCTAAAACTTTTTTGTAATTTACTTCTATTGAATTTTTTACTATCTTATTTTTTAATAAAATTTTTATTTCGGATGCAAAAATAAAAAACTTTAATTTTGAAAAATAAAATAAAGGTTTAATTCCAAATTTATCTCTAAAAATAAAAATTTTATTTTTTTTTTTATCAAATAATGCAAATGCATACATACCTTTAAGATAATTTAGAAAATTTAATCCAAATTTTTGGTACATTTTTAATAAAATTTCAGTATCAGTTTTACTTTTAAATTTCTCATTTTGAAAATAATTTCTCTTTAAGTCTTTATAATTATAAATTGAACCATTAAAAATTATTACATTACCAGTTTTGTCATCTATCATTGGCTGCAGAGATTGATCAGATAGATCCATTATTTTAAGGAGTGAATGTATAAAACAAAATTCTTTTTTTTTGAAACTTGATTGTCTATCGGGTCCTCTATGTCTAAGAGCTATTTTAACAGTATCTATATCTGAAGTTTCAAAACTTCCGATAATTCCAGCTATACCACACATTAAAATATTTTATTTTTCCTGAAGGACATCTTTAAATTTTTTTCTATCAAACATATTCAAAGCTCCTCCATCTGTACAATTATAAACGTTTACTCCAATTTGTTTTGAGTATTCATTAAAATTTCTTAAATTTTTGAAACCTACAGACATCATAAATAGATCTCTAGAAT
>Ga0257121_1001842_pt1 | contig 15546 bp, 12 predicted proteins | sample SI106_100metaG_FD_190180 | JGI IMG/M metagenome (GOLD analysis project Ga0257121, IMG submission 190180) | Marine microbial communities from Saanich Inlet, British Columbia, Canada - SI106_100 | ecosystem: Environmental > Aquatic > Marine > Inlet | place: Canada: British Columbia | collected... | reverse complement strand
AAATAGAAACTGCTTTTCCAAACTGCTGAAATCCACCAACTGATATTTTCTCCATCATAGCAATGGAATCAGGATGTAGCCTTCTTTGTAACTCGTTTGAAATATCAATAGTTGAGATATGTTCGTTTTCTTTAATTGCTAACCTTAAACTACCAGCATGTGATCCTGAAACCCCTAGGTTTTCAGTAAATCCTACTGTTAAAGAAACATCTGTAAAGAGAGTGTCATTAAACTCTTCAATTAACTCTTGATGATAATCATTAATGATAGAATCAACATACCATAAAAAGTTTTCTGTTCTGAATTCTCGTTCTCCGGGTTTGTAGGCAAATTCAATCTTTACTTCATTAAAAGGTACAGAAGGGAAGAAAGTCCACCTAATAACTCCTGTTGCAAGCATAATTACAACAATTATAATAATTGCAACTGGCGTCCAAACATGCTTGCGGTAGTTCTTTACAAAACTTATATTTACTCTAGTGTACCAATCTCTAAGTTGTATTACTTTTTGTTCTACTTTTTGTTTAAATCCACTAAAAAATGAAGAAGAATCTTCTTTTAATACTGCTTTTGATGCAAGGTGAGAAGGCAGAATTAAAAAGGCCTCAACTAATGAAAAGAGTAGGGCAGCAATAACACTAAAAGCCATTTCTTGCATCATTTCCATTTGCCCCCCAACAAATAGAAGGGTCGAGAATGCAAAAACTGTTGTAAGTACAGATGTTAAAACAGGAGTTACAACCTCCATAGTTCCATCTAATGCGGCTTTCATGGGAGTTTTTCCTTTTTCAAAATGGCTGTAAATATTTTCTGCAATTACAATTCCATCATCAACTAATATACCTACTACTAGTATCATTCCAAATAATGAAATCATGTTTATTGTCATTCCATAGAAAAGCCCAATTGCAATCATTCCAATAAATGAAAATGGAATACCAAAAGCAACCCAAAGCGATAGTCTGAATGAAAGAAATAATCCTAGAATAATAGCAACTAAAAGCAATCCGATTAATAGATTGTTACTTAAAGTTTCTATTCTCTGATCTAACATATCAGCAAATTGAAATAAAGTTATAATTTCATATTCAGGGTTTTCATTATTAAATTTCGTAACATAGGCTTGTATGGAATTTGCAATCTTTTTTATATCCTCTTCAGGTGTTTTCTTTATAAGGAAACTTATTGATCTTTCTCCATTTACGTATGATTTCATTGGAATATCAGAGAATTCTAATGCAATTTTTGCAATGTCCTTTAATCTGACAATATCACCATTTCTAGCAGAAAAAACTACAATATTCTCTATTCCATTAGTAGTAGTCTTCCTATTGTTAGATCTTATAATTATTTCATCTTTATGTGTTTTTATACTCCCTCCAGAAATATCAATATTACTTAGTTTAATAGCAGTACTAATGGCATCAAAATTGATGTTGTGTCTAAGTAGAGTAGTTTCATCAATCTCAACAGAAATGATAATAGGGGCGTAACCAATTACTTGTACTTGGCTGATCTCATCATCATTCAATAGGTCTTGTTCAATTTTATCTGATTTTTCCTTTAAAAGCCAAAGATCATTAGGTCCTGTAAGGGCATAGTACCCAACCATATTCCCCATACCACCCATTCCTCTACTTTTTTGTTTCTGCACGGTAGGTTTTTCAGCTCCAGCAGGGAAAGAATAAATAGCATCAACTGAATTTTTTACATCTTGTAGAACTTCATCAATATCAAATCCTTCATAAATTTCAACAGTTACATTTGATATGTTTTCTGATGAAGTAGAAGTGATTTCTTCAACTCCTTCAATTCCGTTTAATGATTCTTCAATTCTGGTAGTAATTCCCTCTTCAATTTCTTGTGGAGATGCTCCGGGGTAGGATACATTTACATAAACTCTATTTGGAGGTAATTCAGGGAAGAATGATTGAGGCATCATTGCTAAACTTAAAAAACCAGCAATTGCAGTAACAATTATTACAGCATTTGAATAGATTGGGTACTTTATAAAATATGCAATTAACTTCTTCATATTACTTAGTTATTGGCTTTACCATTGATCCGATAACAGGATTCACTAAGGGTTCGCTTACAATTAAAGTATTGTTTTTTAAGTTGTCAATCATAACTTTCTCACCCTGAAAAGCAATGATATTTACTTTTTGTGAGTGTAGTTTGTTCTCAGAATCAACAATGTAAACTTTGTTTTTATCAAAAATTGCCCTCCTTGAAATTTCGAATACATTTTCAGTTCCTTTAGTAGTAATAATTGCATTTACATACATTCCATTATAAAGGTTATTAATGTCAGTATTTATAGATGTGAATACTGAGATGTTTTGAGTTTTCTCATTTACGAATTTTCCTTTTCTAATAATTTTTCCATTAAATGAAATCCCATTTTCTTTGAAACTAACATCATCACCAATATTGATAAATCCTATTTCTGATGTGTTTACAGTTAGCTCTATTTCCATTCCACCTTTTCGTATAAAATCAACAACAGGATTTCCAGGATTTACATTCCCGCCAACATCAGTATATGATTTTGTGATAATCCCATTAAAAGGAGCAACTACAGTGTACTTACTTAATTTTTCTTCATCTGATTTTATTGATAAATATTCTGAAAGTATAGAACGAGAAATAATAAAATTCTTCTCTTTAGAATTATCTATTTCTGGAAATTCGGGAAGATTCCTTTCTAAAGTAATATCACTGAAAAAAGATTCCCACTTTCCGTATTCACTGTTGTAATCTAACTTAATATCTGCTAAGTTTGAGGAGATTAGATGCATAAATCTACTCTTTCTAGAATCAATCAAAAGTTTAAGGTCAGTGTTCTTAACTGAAAATATTATAGCACCTTTTTTAATTTCAGTGCCTTTTTTAAAAGTATTTTTCCCAATTAATCTACCTTGAACCTCAGAGGAAATTGTGATGTTATTTAAAGAAACCACTCTCCCTGAACTACTAATAATATTCTGTATTTCAGAGTTAACAACCTTAGCTACAATTACGGATTTAATATGCTTTTTGTGAGTTTCTCCTGTTTTTGCTTTGGAAGTTCTAATGCCCTCTGCATTTTGTTCTCCATAATTCATTCCCGCATTATAGCTGATTGAAGAAACCAATCCGAATAAGAGTAAGATTATGCTGCTTACTACTATAATTAGTGTTTTTCTAATGTTCTTATTTTTCATTTTTGAAATAGTTTTTATATTCGTTTAAATGTATTTTCAACTCCTCTAAGCCATTTTTTGAACTTTCAATATTTTTAGAATCTATCTTTTTAAAATAGTCTAATAATATTGGTTTTATATAATGATGCAATTGATCATGAGCTTCACCTTCCATATTACAAGCTCTAATGATTTTATTAAACTCTCTTTTTAATTCTGAATTCAGATTATGATGATCTTCAAGAGATTGTCCATTAAACCCAGAAATAAGGGTTTGCATTTCGCTTATACCGTTAGTTGTTTCAATATTTGTTTCCCATTTTTCTCCATTGTTCAGAGTAAGGTTTTCAATTTCTGTTTTACTTTCTGTGCAGGAAAATAATAACAGACTTAGTAGTAATGTTGTGATTTTGTTCATGTGTTTATTTTTTAAAGATTAGCTCTAATGTTTCCCAAAGTTTTTTCCCTTCTAATTTTAAATCTGCTTCAAATCCTGATAGTTTCCAATCCAAAATAGTTTTTCTAATTCCACCCATCATAATAGTTGCTAATTGTTCTGATGAAATATCGCTTCTAATTTCTTTCCTTGCTTGTCCTTCTTTTATTAGCAGAATAATACTTAAACTCCTTTGTTCCATAATTTTTGCAACTACTTTTGATAATACTGAACAATATTGGAAAGAGGTTTCCGAAAAAATAATCATTACAAGTGCAGGGTTTTTCTCAATATGAGAAAATTTATATTCTAATATTTTTTCAAATTTCTCTAGAGTTGAAATATCTGAGTCAAGTATATTCTTGATTTTAAAAACTACTTTTTCTCTATGAAAAAGTAATAAGGCTTTTAGTATTTGCGTTTTGTCTTGAAAGTGTCGGTAAAGAGCTGGTTCGGAAAAAGACATTTTTTTTGCCAAATTTTTTATGGTAAGGTTTTGCAGACCTTTTTCGCCAATTAAATCTTTTGATGCATTAATAATTTCTATTTGCCTTTCAGTGAAAATCATTTTGCAATAATATGAAAAGTTAGTAAGCGCTAACTAACTTTTTGATAATTTTCTGAAAAGTAAGTTTTGCTAGATAAGTTTTTTATTTATATCTTTGTTTTATGGGAAATATATATCCTTTTAATCTTGGTACAGTAAAAAATAATGGTGTTTTTATTGTTGGTGCAGCTCGTTCTGGCACTACATTATTGCGCTTACTTATAAATAATCATCCTGAAATTGCGTGTTTAGGGGAGACTCAATTTTTTCATCATAATTATCTTCAGTTATCTAGTAATTCAGAAAAAAATATTTCTATATTTTCTAACATTTTCAGAACTGAATCTGATCTTCCTGGTTTTTTAGATGATAAAGAACTTTTAAAAGGTTTAACTGAAAATAAAACAATCGCTTCTTATTTTAATGTTTTACTATCTGCTTATGCTAAGAAGTTAGGGAAAAATAAATGGGCTGAAAAATCCCCAAGTCATATTTTAAGAATAGAATTAATTAAAAGACTTTTCCCTGATGCTAAATTCATAAACATTAAACGAAATCCATATTCATCTGCAATATCAAGGTTTCAGAAATTGAAAAAGAAAAAGTTTAATCATTTATCTCTTTTTTTTTATCTTAAATATTTAAAAAAAGTTGATAAGATTGCAAGTGATTTTGAGAGAGAAAATAAAGATTCAATTTTAACTGTAAAGTATGAAGATTTATCTGAGAATCCTAAGTTTGTTTTAGAGAAAATATTCTCTTTCCTAAATGTTTCAGATGTTAATATAGATGATGAGTTTTTATCTATTCAATCAATTAATATTCCAAAGGATAAGCAAGGATTGTCTCAAACTCATCATAAAAATGTAAGCAATAAAATTGAAGTTAAAACATATAATAAGTCGTATTATTTTTCTGATTTTCAAATGTATTTGTTTCAAAATGAATTAGCTGAAACAAAACACTATTCGGAATATATTGATCAGAATGCTATTCCTAGATATTTTTTCTTGAAATTAATCTTAAACCTTTTGTATTTATTCTTTGAAATCCCTAGGTTAAAAATAAGAAGAATTGTGAATCAATTTAAATCAACTGTAAAGAGAATTACTTCTTAGTAATTACTTTCCGATACAAAAGCGAGAAAAGATATTCCCTAGGAGTGTATCGGTAGTTACTTCACCGGTAATACTCCCTAAATGGAAAAGCGCCTGACGATTATTTACAGCTAAAAAGTCTCCAGTTAAGCCATTATTTAAACCTTCAATAATTGTATTAATTTCATGTAATGTTAGTTGCAATTCATCAAAATGACGCAAATTAGTAACTATAGTGTCATTATTTGAAATTGCTGAAGTATTTACAAAATCTAATAGAAGATTCTTTAGTTCGTTAATACCAGTATTGTTTTTAGCAGAAATAGAAATTGACTTTTCAAAATTAGTTACTAAGTTTGATTTTAAATCTGTTTTATTAAGTACAATTAATATGTCTTTTATATCTGAAGATTTAATCTTTTCTAGCTCTTGTAGTTGCTCATCTATATTTGCAGTTGTATCAATCAAAAACAGAACAATACTTGCTTGTTCAGCTTTTTCGATTGACTTCTTTATTCCAAGTTTTTCAATAGTATCAGTTGTTGCTCTTATCCCAGCTGTATCTATAAATCGGAATTTAAATCCTTCAATATTTAAGGTGTCTTCTATAGCATCACGAGTAGTTCCTGCAATATCAGATACAATAGCTTTTTTCTCATTTAAAAGCGTGTTTAATAAAGTAGATTTTCCAACATTTGGAGCACCTAATATAGCAACAGGAATTCCATTTTTAATTACATTTCCTAACTTAAATGATTGAATCAGTTTTGTTAATTCTATTTTAATTTCTTCTAATAAACTTTCAAATTGTTTACGGTCAGCAAATTCAACTTCCTCCTCCGAAAAGTCTAATTCAAGCTCAATCAAACTTGCAAAATCAATAAGTTTTGTTCTTAAAATTTGAAGTTGAGAAGAGAAGCCACCTCTAAGTTGATTTAATGCAGTTTTGTGTCCTGCTTTACTTTCTGATGCAATCAAATCAGCAACTGATTCTGCTTGAGATAAATCTAGTTTTCCATTTTTAAAAGCTCGCATAGTAAACTCACCAGCAGTTGCCATTCTACAACCTTTTTGTATAAATAATTGTAACAATCTATCTTGTATGTAAGTAGATCCATGGCAAGAGATTTCTACAGTTTCTTCACCTGTATATGATTTTCCATCTTTAAAAATACTCACTAATACTTCATCAACAATTCCCTCTTCATCATTAATCGTTCCAAAATGAATAGTATGTGATTTTGCTTCTTTAATATTTTTATTAAAAACTGAATTAGTTATTTCAATTGCTTTGTTACCTGATAAACGAATTACAGCAATAGCACTTAATCCACCTCCAGTTGCTAGAGCACAAATAGTATCATCATAATTTGAATAATTCATTTGGCAAAAGTATTCAAATTACTTTGTCAATAGCTATATTGTTCTAATTTTGCAGTCCAAATTAAAAAACAAACAAATGAGCGTGTTAGTAAATAAAGATTCAAAAGTAATTGTTCAAGGATTTACAGGTACTGAAGGTACTTTTCATTCAGGGCAAATGATTGAGTACGGAACAAATGTAGTAGGAGGAGTTACTCCTGGAAAAGGAGGTCAGACTCACTTAGATAGACCAGTTTTTAATACTGTAAGTGAAGCAGTTGAAAAAGCAGGTGCTAATACAACTATGATTTTTGTACCACCTGCGTTTGCTGCAGATGCAGTTATGGAAGCAGCTGAGGCTGGAATTAAAGTCATTATTTGCATTACTGAAGGTATTCCTACTAGAGATATGATTACTGTAAAGGAATATTTATCTGATAAAGATTGTACATTGGTTGGACCTAATTGCCCTGGTGTAATTACTCCTGAAGAAGCTAAGTGTGGTATTATGCCAGGTTTTGTTTTCAAAAAGGGTAGAATTGGTGTAGTTTCTAAATCAGGTACTTTAACTTATGAAGCTGCTGATCAGGTTGTAAAAGCAGGAATGGGAATTTCTACTGCAATTGGTATTGGAGGTGATCCTATCATTGGTACTACTACTAAAGAAGCTGTTGAACTTTTTATGAATGATCCAGAAACTGATGGAATTATTATGATTGGTGAAATTGGTGGACAATTAGAAGCGGATGCGGCTCATTGGATAAAAGAAAACGGAACTAAGCCAGTTGTTGGTTTTATTGCGGGACAAACTGCTCCTGCTGGCAGAACTATGGGGCATGCTGGTGCTATTGTTGGTGGAGCTGAAGATACAGCAGAAGCTAAAATGGCAATTATGAGAGATTGTGGTATTACTGTTGCTGATTCTCCTGCTGAGATTGGAAAATTAATGGCAGAGAAAATGGGAGTTACTGCTTAAAAGTTGAAAAATATTTACATTAAAAAAGCCAAGCATATGCTTGGCTTTTTTAATTATAGTTAATTTAATTACTAACTTTTTATAGTTGTTTTAGGTGCTGCAGCTAAAATTTCCTCATTCGCATTGTCTGCAAATTGAGTAAAGTTTTTATTGAAAGCATCAGCTAATTCATTAGCTTTAGAATCATAAGCGTTTTTATCTTCCCATGTGTTTTTAGGGCTTAATATCTCAGATGGAACATTGGGACAAGAAGTTGGCATGTTTAATCCAAATACTACATGTTGCTTGTATTCAGCATTATCCAATTCTCCATTTAAAATAGAAGTAATCATTGCTCTTGTGTATTTAAGAGAGATTCTATTTCCAGTTCCATACTCTCCACCTGACCAACCAGTGTTTATAAGCCAAACATTTACATTGCTCTCATCCATTTTTTCTCCTAACATTTCAGCATATTTTGTTGGATGTAGTGGCATAAATGGAGCACCAAAACAAGCAGAGAATGTAGTTTGAGGTTCTGTAACTCCCGCTTCAGTTCCGGCAACTTTTGCAGTATATCCAGAAATGAAATGATACATTGCTTGACCTCTTGTAAGTTTAGATACTGGCGGTAGTACCCCAAATGCATCTGCCGTTAAAAAGAAGATGTTTCTTGGGTTTTTAGCAAGTGATGGTGTTACTATATTGTCTATATGATGAATAGGGTAACTTACTCTAGTGTTTTGAGTAATTGTTCCGTCTTCATAATTAGGCTCGTTTGTTCCTTCTTTAAATGAAATATTTTCTAATAATGCTCCTGGTTTAACGGCAGCAAAAATATCTGGTTCTTTTTCTGCAGAAAGGTCAATACATTTTGCATAGCAACCTCCTTCAAAGTTGAATACAGTATCTCCATCCCAACCGTGTTCATCATCTCCAATTAAGTTTCTATTTGGATCAGCAGAAAGGGTAGTTTTTCCAGTGCCAGAAAGTCCAAAGAAAATAGCAGTATCACCATCATTTCCAACATTAGCACTACAGTGCATTGAAAGTACATTCTTTTGATGTGGAAGAATAAAGTTTAAAGCAGAGAAAATTCCTTTTTTGATTTCACCAGTATAACCAGTTCCTCCAATAAGGATAATCTTTTTAGTGAAATTAAGAATAGCAAAATTATGCTGACGAGTACCGTCAACTTCAGCATCTGCCATAAACCCTGGAGCATTCAATATAGTCCATTCTGGGTCAAAGTTTTTAATTTCCTCATCAGTTGGGCGTAAAAACATATTTGAAGCAAACATATTACTCCAAGCATATTCATTTACCACACGAATATTCATTCTGTATTTCGGATCTGCACATGCGTAAGCATCTCTTACATATAGTTCCTTGCAACATAAATAGTCTAAAACTTTTCGGTGTAAAGCATCAAATTTATCCTCATCAAATGAAAGATTAACATCTCCCCACCATACAGATTCCTCAGTAATAGCATCACGAACAATAAATCTGTCCATTGGTGAACGTCCTGTAAATTCCCCTGTATTAATGTTTATAGCTCCAGATGATGTAACGGTAGCTTGTCCTTTTTCCACTGCAATCTCAGATAGTTTTCCTGGAGATAAATTCCAGTGTGCAGTTGCGTCTTTAATTCCTAAATCAGAGATGGTAGCGTTATTCGCTCGCTTGCCTGTTTCGGTCATAATTCTTTTCTTTTATTGGTTTTATGGTTGGCAAAAATAAGTATAATTATCTACAAGAGTATGAGATTAATCATTGTTTTTTAAATACTGATTTTGACTTTAATTATTGAAATAAATAATACTTTAGCCACTCAATTTTATAAAACAGATGAAAAAGATATTAGTAATAGGAGCAGGAAGGTCAGCAGTAACATTAATCAAGTATTTATTAAATAATTCAGTAGCTAATAATTGGCAAGTAACAGTGGCTGATTTTTCTATAGAATTGGCTGAACAGGCAGTTAAAAATCATAATAACGCAAAAGCAATTTTCTTTAATGTTACGGATGAAAAGCAAAGACAAAGTGAAATAGAAAATGCTGATATTGTTATTTCAATGCTACCAGCAAGTTTGCACATTACGGTTGCTAAGGATTGCGTTCGTTTGTTTAAGGATTTGGTTACAGCATCTTATGTTTCTCCAGAAATTTTGGCTTTAGATGAAGCTGCAAAACAAGCGGGTGTACTTTTATTGAATGAAATTGGCTTGGACCCAGGAATTGATCATATGTCGGCTATGCAAGTGATTGATGAGATTAAAGAAAATGGGGGAGAGTTGACTTCTTTCAAGTCTTTTTGTGGTGGATTGGTTCATCCTGATTATGATAATAATCCTTGGAATTATAAGTTCACTTGGAACCCTAGAAATGTTGTGTTAGCAGGGCAGGGTACGGCACAATATATTGAGAATGGGGATTATAAATACATTCCTTATACGAGCTTGTTTGAGCGTACTGAACAGATGGAAGTGCTAGATGCTGGAGAGTTTGAAGGTTATGCAAATAGAGATTCCCTTTCTTATAGAAAACCTTATGGATTGGATAATATTCCAACATTGTTTAGAGGAACTCTTAGAAGAAAAGGATATTCTGAAGCTTGGAATATATTTGTGCAATTAGGAATGACAGATGACACTTATAAGTTAGAGAATTCTGCAATCATAACCAATAGAGAGTTCATTAATATGTTCTTATCTTTTGATGATGCATTAACGGTTGAAGAAAAATTATGCAAGCAATTTAATTTGACTACCGATTCAGTTATTTTCCAAAAGATAGCTTGGTTAGGTGTTTTTTCTGAAAATAAAGTAGGGATGGAAAATGCAAGTCCCGCTCAGATTTTACAAAAAATTTGTGAGGAAAAATGGACACTTGGAACTGAGGATAAGGATATGATAGTAATGCAACATCAGTTTGAGTATTTGAAAAATGGAGCCCAAAAGAAATTGAATTCTTCTTTAGTTGTTTTTGGTGATGATCCAAGGTATACTTCAATGGCAAAAACGGTAGGTTTACCTGTTGCAATTGCAACAAAATTAATTTTAAGTGGTGCGATAAAATCTACTGGAGTAAAAATTCCGACTACTAAAGATATTTATATCCCTGTTTTAAAAGAGCTTGAAGAAAATGGAATTAATTTTGTTGAAGAATTAGTTTAAATCTAATAGTTCTTTAGGAAGTTCTACTTGCATTATTCCTTTTTCAGGGTCAATATCTATGATAAATTGTTCGTGCATAGGAAAACAGAATTCTTCCCCATCTTTTAACACATATATAAGTTGTTGTGAAGTTTGTGAGTTGATGTAAGTTATTTCTCCTAATGCTCCAAAATTCATATCCTGAACTTTGAATCCTATTAATTGTTTTTCTGAAATTTCATTCTCATCATTTTCTGGTAAGAATTCAATAGGAAGATAAACTTTTTGTTTTAAAAGAGACTTTGCAGCCTTTTCAGAGTTAACGTCTTCTAGGCTTACTAAAATTACATTTTCTTTGGTGTGTCGTGCTTTTGATATAAAGAAAGGAACTAATGAGTTGTTTTGTTCTATTAAAAAGTATTTAATAGTATTAAAATCAAAAAGGATGTCATCATTATTATAAATGTTGACATCCCCTTTATATCCGTGCAATTTAAAAACTGTTCCAACTAAGAAGCAATCTTTCTTTTGCATTATGTCTTAAGCTTCTTTTGATTTTTCTTCTTCAGTAGGAGCTTCTTCAGTTTTTACTTCTTCAACAACTTCATCAGTTGCAGGAGCTTCTTCAGCTTTTACTTCTTCAACAACTTCTTCAGTTTTTACTTCTTCAACAACTTCATCAGTTGCAGGAGTTTCTTCAGCTTTTACTTCTTCAACAACTTCTTCAGTTGCAGGAGTTTCGTCTGCACTTTCTTCAGCTGTTTCTTCAGTTGAAACTTCTTCTTCTACCATTGGTGAGTCCTTAAGTGCTAAAGCAGTAGCTCTTTCATCACTCTTAGCTTTTTCAGCATCTAATGCAGCTTTAGTTGCGGCAATAGCAGCTTTTTCTAATCCTGATTTTTTATCAGCAACTTGACTTTCTTTATTTTCCATCCAAGCTGCAAATCTCTTTTCAGCTTCTTCTTCATTAAAAGCACCTTTAGCTACACCAGCCATTAAGTGTTTTTTCATCATTACTCCCTTGTATGAAAGAATTGCTCTTGCAGTATCAGAAGGCTGTGCACCTTTTAATAGCCAGTTAACTGCTCCATCAAAGTCAATATCAATTGTTGCAGGATTAGAGTTAGGGTTATAAGTTCCTAATTTTTCAATAAATCTACCATTTCTTGGTGATCTTGTGTCTGCTACTACAATGTGGTAAAATGCTTGTTTTCTTCTACCGTGTCTTGCTAATCTAATTCTTGTTGCCATTTTTCTTTTTAATTTGGTTAAACCATCTCTGTGATTATTCCTCATTATTGAGGGGCTGCAAAATTAAAAATCTTTTACTAATTAAAGGTAAAAACGAGTTAAATTTATTTATCAGTTTTTTCTAGTTAAAAAAACATTATAAAAATCATAAAATTTGACTAATTTCGCAAACCCAAATATTAAATGTTATAAAGATGAGTAATAAAGGAAAAAGTAAAATATCAAAGTCTGATTTTAAGCAAATGATTTTAGATGATTATAGATTAGTTTCTGAAGTTAGAGAGTCTGGAGCTCAAGGAAGAAGAGATGTACTTTCAGGAAAAGGAACTTTTGGTATTTTTGGTGATGGGAAGGAAATAGCTCAAATTGCACTTGCAAAAGTATTTAGACATGGTGATTTCCGTGCAGGATATTATAGAGACCAGGCGTTAATGTCTGCATTGGGTCAATATTCTCCTAAGCATATGTTCTCAGCACTTTATGGTGATCCTGATTTATCAAGAGAACCATCTTCAGGTTCAAGACAAATGATGAATCATTTTGGAACTCGTTTTTTAAATGATGATGGTAGTTGGAGAAATTTAATGGAACAAAACAATTCAACTTCTGATATGGCTTGTTTAGCATCTCAATTTCCAAGATTAGTAGGTTTGGCTCAAGCATCACAAGTATATAGAGATAACCCAGAATTGGCTAAAAACAAACCAGGATTTACAAATGGTGGTAACGAAATTGCTTTCGCAACAATTGGAAATTCATCATGTGCTGAAGGTCATTTCTGGGAAGCTGTAAATGCAATTGGTGTTTTACAAGTTCCGGCAATTATTTCTATTTGGGATGATGGTTATGGAATTTCAGTGCCAAATGAAGTTCAGATGACAAAATCAGATGTTTCTGCTGTTTTATCTGGATTTCAAAATGATGAAAAAGGAAAAGGATACGAAATTGTAAAAGTTAAAGGTTGGGATTATCCTTCATTGATTGCTGCTTATGAAAAAGCTGAAAAATTAGCTAGAGAAAAGCATATTCCTTCAATTATTCATGTTGTTGAAATGACTCAGCCAACTGGACATTCAACTTCAGGATCTCATGAGAGATATAAGAGTAAAGAAAGATTACAATTCGAAATAGATTTTGATTGTATTAAAAAATTCATTGAATGGATTATTGAATGTGGTATTGCTACTGCAGATGAGTTAGCGTCTATTGATAAAGAAGTTGTTGCTTTTGTAAAAGCTCAGAAAAAGGAAGCATGGACTGAGTTTCAAGCTCCTATAAAAGAAGAATTGAAAGAGGTAATTGCTATTTTTAATTCTATTGCTGCACAAGTAAATATACCTGAAATTGCGGATTGGATAAAGGATTTAAATCAATCGGCTATGTTTGGTTTATTCAGAAGACATTTTATGAGTAAAGCTAGAATGTTGTTAGGAATGATTGTAAATGAAAATATTTCTGAAAAAGCTACTTTGCGTAATTTTATTAATAGAATTAATGCTGAAAATTACGAGAGATATAATACAAAACTATACAATACAACTTCAACTTCAGTACTTAATATTGAAGAGGTAAAGCCAACTTATGATGAAAATTCAGAAGAGGTAGATGCAAGAATTATTTTAAGAGATAATTTCCACCATATGTTTGATGCAATACCAGAAGCAATGATTTTTGGTGAAGATGTTGGGAAAATTGGTGGTGTAAATCAAGGAGTGGAAGGTTTGCAAGAAAAATTTGGTGAAAGTAGAGTTTCTGATACTGGAATTAGAGAAGCAACAATTATTGGTCAAGGAATTGGTCTTTCGTTAAGAGGATTAAAACCAATTGCAGAAATGCAATATTTAGATTATGTAATTTATGGTTTCCAACCAATGGTGGATGATATAGCATCATTACATTATAGAACGCATGGTGGACAAATTACTCCTTTAATTATCCGTACAAGAGGTCATAGATTGGAAGGTATTTGGCATTCTGGTTCTCCTATGGGAATGTTGTTGAATGGAACAAAAGGAATGTATTTATGTGTGCCTAGAGATATGACTAGAGCAGCAGGTTTCTATAATACTTTAATGCAATCTAATGATCCTGCAATGGTTATTGAGTGCTTAAACGGATACAGAGTAAAAGAGAAATTACCTAACAATATTGGTGAATTTAGAGTTCCTTTAGGGAAAGTAGAAACTACCAGAGAAGGAAGTGATATTACTCTTGTAACTTACGGAAGTACTTGGAGAATTGTAATGGATGCTGCTGAGAAATTAGAAAGAGCAGGAATTTCTTGTGAGGTAATTGACACACAAACTTTAGAACCTTTTGATTTGTCACATGACATAGTTGAAAGTGTAAAGAAAACAAATAGATTATTAGTTATTGATGAAGATGTTCCAGGAGGAGGAACGGCTTATATTTTACAAAAAATTGTAGAAGAACAAGATGCGTATAATTATTTAGATTCTGAACCTCAAACTTTAGCAGCTAAATCACACAGACCTCCTTATGGAGCAGATGGTGATTACTTTACAAAACCTTCATCAGAAGATGTGTTTGAAAAAGTATACGAGATGATGAATGAAGTAAACCCTACAAAATATCCTTCATTATACTAAATGAAAAGAACTACTGAATCGGATTCTAATTATGATGCTTTAGAGCAAATGAGCACTGCTGATTTACTCAAAAATATAAATAGAGAAGATAAAACAGTAGCGCAATCAGTTGAGGAGCAACTTCCTCAGATAGAAAAAATTGTAAATGCAATCGTTCCCAAAATGAAAAATGGAGGACGATTGTTTTATTTAGGAGCAGGAACATCTGGTAGATTGGGGATAGTTGATGCTTCTGAATGTCCGCCAACTTTTGGTGTGGATCATGGTTTAGTTGTCGGACTTATGGCAGGAGGGGATAAGGCAATGAGAAAAGCAGTAGAGTTTGCAGAAGATGATAATGATTTAGGCTGGAGTGATTTATCAGAATATAATATTACTACAAATGATGTGGTAATTGGTATTGCAGCTTCTGGTACTACTCCTTATGTAATTGCTGCTCTTAAAAAATGCCAAGAGCATAATATAACTACTGGATGCATTGTTTGTAATTCTGCTTCTCCTATATCAAAATTTTCTGATTTTCCTGTTGAAGTAGTAGTTGGCCCTGAGTTTGTTACAGGAAGTACACGAATGAAATCGGGTACCGCACAAAAGTTAGTCCTTAATATGATATCTACATCAGTAATGATAAAACTTGGAAAAGTGATTGGTAACAAAATGGTGGATATGCAACTATCAAACAATAAATTAGTGGATAGAGGAACTAAGATGATAATGAAGGAGATAGGAGTGGATTATAAAACCGCTAACGATTTGTTAGATAAATATGGTTCTGTCCGTAATGCAGTAGACAATTACAATGGATAAAGAAAAATTAGCACAAGGCTTAATGTGGTTATCAGGATTTTCACTATCTATATTTTTATCAGCAACAACATTGTATATTGGTTTTAATAACCTTAGACAAGCGGAGGATTATACTTTTTTAGTAATTGGTTTACTGCT
>Ga0257121_1001831_pt1 | contig 15606 bp, 16 predicted proteins | sample SI106_100metaG_FD_190180 | JGI IMG/M metagenome (GOLD analysis project Ga0257121, IMG submission 190180) | Marine microbial communities from Saanich Inlet, British Columbia, Canada - SI106_100 | ecosystem: Environmental > Aquatic > Marine > Inlet | place: Canada: British Columbia | collected... | reverse complement strand
TCTATAAGAGTAAATCTAAAAAAGAGTTCTCAGAAATAACGGTTCACGTCAATGAAAAGGCTCAGTATTTTGTTGAAAAGTTGAATAAACTCAATAAATAATATGATTCATTTGTTTCAGCATAAAAAAACAATTGCTGGAATTATTGGATTTATTTTTTTTATTTCTTTAGCCTTTTGGGAAGAAAACTCTCTGCAAAACAGGTCGATGGCCATGGCTGTTTTGATGGTTTTTTTCTGGGTGTTCGAGGTTGTCCCCATATATGTTACAGCACTTATCCCTTTGGTTTTATGCACTCCTTTAGGTTTGTTGGACCCATCTGAATTGGCTTTGGCGTATGGCAACAATAATGTTTATCTATTTCTCGGAGGATTTATTTTGGCACTTGCTCTAGAAAAATGGGGAGTTCATCATCAGATCGCATCGCGAATTTTATCCATAATGGGTTCTACAAAATCAAAGATTCTCATTGGGTTTGGATTGAGCTCTTATATCTTAAGTATGTGGATATCAAACACGGCAACCACATTAATGATGCTTCCTATGGCATTGTCAATCATTCAAACTCAAAAAGGGTCTGAATCGTCTAACAGGTTTTCATTATTGTTAATGCTTACTGTTGCCTATGCGGCAAGTATAGGGGGGATGGCGACGCTTGTTGGTTCTCCTCCAAACACCCAAATGGCAGGAACATTATCGAGTACTTTTGGTATACACATTAGTTTTTGGCAATGGATGAAAATCGGTTTACCTGTGAGCCTTGTTATCTTCTTGATTTTAAATATATTTTTTCAAATTATACTTGGCTCACAAAGAAATGATGAGGTGGTTATCAACCTAAACCAGAGCAAATGGACGATACCTCAAAAAAGAGTATTGATCACATTTGGACTGGTGATCTTATTATGGGTGACACGGGGGCTAATAGTTGATTATACGGGTGTGACCTTTAAGGATTCAAGTGTTGCAATTTTAGGTGCGATAATGTTGTTTATTATTCCATCTAAGGTGACTGAAGAAAAATTATTGAAATGGAGTGATACCATTAAAATTCCGTGGGGCATTTTGGTTTTATTTGGGGGAGGTATTGCATTGGCATCTTCTCTAGAAAAAAGTCATGTCTTGGAGTTGGTTTTTCAAAGTGCGAACAGCATTTCTTCATGGCATTATTTTTATTTATTGCTATTGGTTATATCCATTTCTATTTTTGCTACTGAGCTCATGTCAAATTTAGCATTGGTATCTGTCTTGGTTCCTATAATTGCTATGCTGGCTCTAGGAATGGGGCAGTCAGTTCTTGCACTTTGTATACCGCTGACACTTGCGGCAAGTTGTGCTTTTATGATGCCTATTAGCACGCCTCCAAATGCCATTGTTTTTTCTTCAGGAAAAATAAGTATTAAGCAGATGGCTGCTTATGGTTTTTTTATGAATCTCTTTTCTGTACTAATCATAGTAATCTACAGCTACTTTTTTCTTTGAGACAAAAAAAAAGCGCCTGAAGGCGCTTTTTAATTCAAATGTTTTCAGACTAGTTATTGTCTTTTTTTGAGCAACAAGATTTGTTTGTACTGCTTGAAGCACAAGATTTTGATTTTGCTTCGCAAGATCCTTTCTTTTTCTTCTTTCTTTTTTTCTTTTTCTTTTTATCGTCGTCTTTCAATTCGATGTTAGAATCGTTCACAGCAGCATATGTATTTACAGCATATGACCCACTGAATACGATAAGGGCAAGTATTAGATATAGTTTTTTCATGTTTAAATAATTTTAGTAAATATAATGAAATCAATTTAGGAAGCCAATATTAGATAATCTAGATTGAACTTTGTCTCCAATTTTAACATCGATTTTAGTGTCAAGCGGAAGAAACAAATCAACTCTTGATCCAAATTTAATGAATCCGAGCTCTTCTCCTTTCACGATAGAAGTTCCTTGTTCGCCATAATAACAAATTCTTCGAGCGACTGCTCCAGCAATTTGACGAATCAAAATTTCGCGTTCTTGTTCATCCTTAACAACCATCGTCGTCCTTTCATTTTCAGTACTGCTTTTGGGGTGCCAGGCCACTAAAAATTTTCCAGGATGGTATTTTTGGTATGTGATTTTCCCAGAAATAGGATAATAATTGGCATGTACATTTAGTGGAGACATGAAAATAGAAACCTGAATTCTTCGATCCTTGAAGTACTCTGTTTCGTAAGTCTCTTCGATCACAACAACCTTACCATCTGCCGGACATACGATTTCATTTTTTTCATACGTTTTGTTTCTATTTGGAATCCTAAAGAATTGGATTATCAGAATTAGAATGAATAGGGTAAGTCCAACAATAATAGAGGATAAAACAGGTGAATTATTGAACAGAAAAACCACATTTAAAATAATGCATAATGCTGCAATAAAAAGTCCGCCTATAATAATTTTAATTCCTTCTTTATGTAATGTCATTTTTTATAAAACTTAATTCCTACTTAAGTAAAAAAGATATACCAAATATAGAAAAATGGAATGGCAAAAAACATTGCATCGAAACGATCAAGGATTCCGCCATGTCCTGGAATAATGTTTCCGGTATCTTTTACCTTATTTTTTCTTTTCAATGAAGATTCAAATAAATCTCCCATAACTGCGGTGGGAGACACTATCATCGCTGCAATTATCCAAAAGGAATGGCCTTTGAAAAAATAAAAATCAACAAGATACCCCACTAAAATTGTAATCAAAAACCCGCCGAAAAATCCTTCCCAAGTTTTATTTGGAGAGATCCTTTCAATCAGTTTGTGTTTGCCAAACAAATTGCCACATACATAGGCAAATGTGTCATTGGTCCAAACCAATAAGAAAACACCAAGAATAATCGGAAAGCTTCCATTATCTTCTAAATGAATAACTGTGCCTAAGAAAAGTGGAACAACAATATAACCAATACCCATCGCAATAAGAGTGGTGTTTGATGTGAATTCCTTTGGTTTAAAAATGAGCTGGATGAGCCCAATTAAACCCATTAAAATAAGAATATGTATTCCGGAATGCAAGAACGGATTGATGCCCTGTTGTTCGTTTAGCCAGGGATAAATCAACACAATAAAACCTAAGACTCCCATGATGGCGGTGAAAATCGCAGGGTAATTAAATTTTTCTTTTGATGAAAATAGGAGATGAAATTCGTAGAGTCCGATACCTGAAATTAAGCCAAATAATGCGAGAGAAAACCCGTTGTCTCCGAGAAGACAAAATACAACAAGTGAAACAAAAACGATTCCACTTATACTACGCGTTAGGAGTGTCTTCATGATTTTCTATGAGGTCAATCGCTTTTTGTTTGTCTTCTTCCAAAACGTATATTTCAAATTTCCCAAAGGCGTTGTACATGGAGTCCATTGTACTATTAATTTGAAAAGGAATTTCGTTCATCGATAATATGGATTGACAAAGCTGAAAATACATACGGTCAGTCGTATTGAGGACTAGTACTTTATTCATCTGATCCTTCCTTTTTTTCTTTAGTATCATCAGATTTGAATTCTGGAGGGTTTTTCAAATCTTCCTTTTTCGAAATCGCTGATTTCGATTCCTCAGTTGTTTTCGAAGTTTCTGTTTTTACTTCTGATACTTCTTTTTTTGGTTCAGAATCTTTTTCTTTTACCTCAGTAACTTCTGCTTCAACTTCTTCTGATTTGTCCCAAATTCTTTTTCCAAAAATGGCAACTAAATCTTCTTTAAAGATTACCTCAGAGGATAAAAGCTTTTCCGCCAATTCCGTCAATTTATCTTTATTCTCAGCCAATAATTTTAATGCTCTTTGGTATTGAGCTTCAATCATTTTACTCACCTCTTCATCAATAATTCGAGCCCGATCATCAGAGTATGGTTTTGTAAACATGTCTTGACCTCTAGAATCGTAATAAGAAATATTACCAATTTTATCGTTGAGGCCATATATGGAAACCATTGCATAGGCTTGTTTGGTAACCTTTTCCAAATCGCTTAGAGCTCCTGTACTGATCTTATTGAAAATAAGTTGCTCTGCAGCCCTTCCTCCTAAAGCGGAGCACATTTCATCTAAAATCTGTTCAGTTGTCGTAATACTACGTTCTTCTGGTAAATACCAGGCAGCACCCAAGGATTGTCCTCTTGGCACTATGGTTACTTTTACTAAAGGATGCGCATGTTCTAAAAGCCACGATATTGTTGCATGACCAGCTTCGTGAAAGGCAATGGCCTTTTTCTCGCTTGGTGTAATGATCTTATTCTTTTTCTCTAAACCGCCAATAATTCTATCCACAGCATCCAGGAAGTCTTGTTTTTGAACTTTTTTCTTGTCTTTACGTGCTGCTATTAAGGCTGCTTCATTACACAAGTTCGCAATATCTGCACCAGAAAACCCTGGCGTTTGTTTGGCCAAGAAACTCACATCAAGATTTTTTTCAAGTTTTAAAGGTTTTAAATGCACTTCGAAAATCTCTTGTCTTTCATTTAGGTCAGGCATGTCCACATAAATCTGACGGTCAAATCGCCCCGCTCTCATTAAGGCGCCATCTAAAACATCTGCTCTATTCGTCGCTGCTAAGATGATTACTCCAGAGTTTGTGCCAAATCCATCCATCTCCGTAAGCAGCTGATTTAGTGTATTCTCTCTTTCGTCGTTTGAATTGAATCCGTTGTTCTTGCCACGAGCTCGTCCAATCGCATCTATTTCATCTATAAAAATTATTGCAGGAGCTTTTTCTTTTGCTTGTTTGAACAGGTCTCTTACTCGAGAAGCACCAACACCCACGAACATCTCAACAAAATCAGAACCTGACAATGAAAAGAAAGGAACCTTAGCTTCACCGGCAACGGCCTTTGCTAAAAGAGTCTTTCCGGTCCCAGGAGGCCCTACTAGCAGTGCACCTTTAGGGATTTTTGCTCCCAATTCAGTATATTTAGAAGGATTTTTCAAGAACTCTACAATTTCTACGATTTCTTCTTTCGCACCTTCTAGTCCTGCCACGTCAGAAAATGTAACATTGGTTGTTTTTCCATTCTCATACAATTTGGCTTTTGATTTTCCAATATTGAAAATTTGCCCACTACCTCCACCAGCTCCGCCGGACATTCTTCTCATTACGAAAATCCATATGGCGATAATAATTACAAAAGGCAATAAGTAGCTTAGTATAGTTCCAAAATAATCAGTGCGTTTATCATACTTCACTTTTATCTTTTGTTTCTCTAAGTTTTCCGCGAGTAGTGTTGGATCAAGATCTTCAATTACAAATAGAATTTTTGTTTTGTCTTTTTCTTCAGATTTATTAATTGCCTTTTTCATGTCAGCAAATTGAGCATCCTTTGAATTCAAAACAGAATCAACACCAACTTTATTCAAACGGAATTCTGCATATGGTGAATTTTCTCTATTAATTATTGTGACCTGACCTACACCGCTAGTCGTTGTATCGGTGTTGGTTATGTCTGCGATTGTCAACAATTGGGTTGTTTCGACATTTGTTTGTTCGGTCTGACCCATGTATAGTTGGAAAGCGATTAATCCAACACCAAGAAGGGCGTATACCCAGTATATTGAGAAATTATTTTTTTTCTTTGCCATTGTTTATTTTTTAAGAAAGGATATTTGTTCTGTCTGCATCTGACCAAAGTTCTTCAATATCGTAAAAGCCTCTTGATTCTTTATAAAAGACGTGCCCTACAACATTGATGTAATCTAACAATATCCAATCGCTATTTGTTTTACCTTCGATATGCCATGGTTTTTCTTGGATAGATTTGCGTACAAATCTTGTCACAGAATTTGAAATCCCGTCAACATGGGTGGTTGAATCACCTGAGCACAACACAAAATAATCACAAACCGCACTTTCAAGGTGTCTGAGATCTAATACAACGATATCATTCGCCTTATTTTCTTTCATTCCTTCTACAATGGCTTCACAAAGCTGTGTAGATTCAGAATTTGTTTTTTTTTCAATCATATATTACGATAATACAAAGCTAACTGATTAATTTTAATTTTGAAACGAAAATAAATGAAGTCTTACAATTCAAAAATCGGCAATCAAAAGTTCATCTTGTCAGATGTAAACTCAACCAACAATTTTGCTGCCAAACTAATTAATGACGGTTTAGGTGGGCATGGGTCGGTAATTATGGCAGAAAACCAGACGAATGGCAGAGGTCAACAAGGTTCTTTATGGCAGTCTAGTTCAAAATTGAATTTACTCGTTTCGTTGATTTTGTCCTCAACTCAATTGTCTAAAGTCAATCCAATTTCTATCAACTGGTATATTTCCGTTTGTATTATTGAATTTTTAAAAAGCAAGAAAATCAATGCAAAAATCAAATGGCCGAATGATGTTTTAGTTGATTCCTTAAAAATTTCAGGCATCTTGATTGAAAATAAATTTTTAGGATCTAATTTAAAATCTTCCATTGCGGGAGTTGGAATAAATGTAAATCAATTGGACTTCCAAAGAATGCCTGCGACGAGTATGAAAATGCAGACAGGTCAAGATTATTCCATAGATGAATTATTAGATCATCTGATTGGTTATTTAAATGAAAATGAACAGCTGATTTATTCAGAACAAAACAAGAAACTGAAAGATAAATATCTTAAAGATCTCTTTGGCTTAGAAGATGAGCGAATTTTTTCAACTCACTCTAAATCTTTTAGCGGTAAAATTATTGGTGTCGATGATGCTGGCCGTTTGCTTGTTGAGTCGAACGGAAGCGTCCTTTCTTTTCAAAATAAGGAAGTAAAGTTCTTATAAAAACTGCTTGCTTAATTTGTGAGACATGTAATTGAAAAGGTTCAATAAGGGTTTTTCAACCATCATTTTTAGGAATGCATTCACTTCACCATCAAATTCAATATATCCCTCTGTTACTTCTTCTTCGAGCTGATTTAAATGTATCGTAAGTTTGAATGGAAATGGGGATTTTTCACCAGATTTCAGAAAGATTTTTCCATCTTCTCTACCATCTTGAATTAATGAAATGGTAATTCCACCTTGAACTTTGAAAGAACATGAATCCTTATCAGCATTGAAATTAGAAACTTTGTCCATTGGTAATAGGAACTCATAATTATTTGAATCTAAAAGAAATGATTCAATTTCTTTTACGTTTGAAGTAACGCTTATTTTTTCTCCTGTTAAAATCATAGTTAGTTAAGCCATTTTTCGGGGTTCATTCTCCATTCTCGAAGTAAAGTAAGCTGTTTTTTCTCAATATATTTTGATGATAGGGCTTCCTCAAGTAATGTAGTGTAGTCAGTTAGCGTAGTATATGCACATTCAGATGTGTTGAAATTAGTCTCTGCTGTTTCAAATCCATATGTAAAAATGGCTGTTAAGCCCTTGACATTAATCCCAGCCTCTCTCAAAGATTCCACAGCTTTTAAACTGCTTCCACCTGTAGAAATTAAATCTTCTATTACGACTGCTTTCTGTCCTGTTTCATAAGAGCCTTCAATTAAATTTTGGCGTCCATGGCCTTTTGCAGCGCTTCTTACATAAATAAAGGGCAAGCCTAATTCTTGAGCAACAAGAACCCCAAGAGCAATTGCTCCGGTGGCAACTCCCACAATAACATCAGGTTTTCCGAAATTTTCTAGAACGGCCTCAGACATCATCTGTCGAATGTGGGTTCGGACTGTAGGGTGTGATAGGGTAATGCGATTGTCACAGTAAATTGGTGATTTGATTCCAGAGGCCCATGTAAATGGATTGTCTGGTTGTAATTTAACAGCTTTAACCTGCAAGAGTAGCTCAGCAATCTTTAAGGCCCTATCTTTGTCATTAATCATGGGGCAAAAATATAAAGTTTTTACTGATAAAGGTCTGATTCACATCAACGAATCTCCAAAAAAAAACATTCCTATTACAGATATTGAGTATATCAAAAACTATGAATCCTTTTGCGCGCTTATCGATAGCAAGGAAATTCAAATTGTTTGCGGCGAAGTTGAGGAAAGGTTTAACCAGTTATTTAGAAATTTTCAGCGAATTGAAGCAGCAGGAGGACTGGTAATTAATGATGGTAAGGTTTTAATGATTAAGCGGTTTGGTTTCTGGGATTTACCTAAGGGCAAGAGAGAAGAAGGCGAGGAGGAGGCTTTGTGCGCAGTTCGTGAAGTTCAAGAGGAGTGTGGAGTAACAGATGATTTAACGATCATTAAAGAACTTGAACCAACCTTTCATATCTACGAATACAAAGGGGTAAGTGTTTTAAAAAAAACGCATTGGTTTCACATGGAAACTACATTTACAAAAGAATTAATTCCACAGTTGGAAGAAGACATTACAGAATGCTCATGGATTTATTTGGGGGATATAGAATCTTATCTGGTTTCAGCTTTTCCATTAATTCGTTCCTTATTAAGGGATTTTATTAACGATAATTAAAGTTTAATATCCTTTGTTTTATAAGGATTTCATACCTTTGTCGCTAAAAATATTTAATGAGTATTGCAAAAACATATGATCCTAAAATTGCCGAAGATAAATGGTATAAGCATTGGCAAGAAAAAGGTTATTTTAGTTCATCTCCAGATGAAAGAGAGCCTTTTACGATAGTGATTCCCCCTCCCAACGTGACAGGGGTTTTGCATATGGGACATATGTTAAACAACACGATACAAGACGTTCTTGTAAGACGTGCAAGGATGCAGGGTAAAAATGCTTGTTGGGTTCCAGGAACTGACCATGCTTCTATTGCAACTGAAGCAAAGGTTGTACAAAAATTAAGAAGTGAGGGGTTGAAAAAATCTGATCTTTCTAGAAATGAATTTTTAGAGCATGCATTTGAATGGAAAGAAAAGCATGGGGGAATTATTCTTGACCAACTAAAAAAACTTGGAGCATCCTGTGATTGGGACAGAACACATTTTACTATGGACGAGGAATATTCTAAGTCTGTACAGGCTGTTTTCATTGATCTATTTAATAAAGGTAAAATATACAGAGGTGTCAGGATGGTAAATTGGGACCCTGAGGCCTTGACCGCAATTTCAGACGAGGAAGTATTGCACAAGGAGGTTAATTCGAAGTTGTTTTACATCAGGTACAAGGTTGTGGATTCAGATGATGAATGGCTCACGATAGCAACTACAAGACCTGAAACTATTTTTGGTGATACAGCAATATGTGTTAATCCAAAAGATGAAAGGTATAAGCAGCTTCATGGAAAGGAAATTATAGTACCTATTAGCAACCGTAAGGTTCCGGTGATTTGCGACGAATATGTTGATTTGGAATTTGGAACGGGTTGTTTAAAGGTGACACCTGCGCATGACATTAATGATTATGATATTGGTGTAAAGCATAGTCTTGAGACTTTAAATGTGTTTAACGATAATGGAACATTAAATGCACAAGGATTACATTATGAGGGGCAGGATCGTTTTGAAGTTAGGAAAAACATCGAAAAAGAGTTAAATGACAGAGGTTATTTGGTTAAAGTAGAAGACCATCAAAATAAAGTAGGCTTCTCCGAAAGAACAAATGCCATTATTGAACCAAAACTGTCATTGCAATGGTTTGTGAATATGCAGGATTTATCCAAACCTGCTTTGGACAATGTGCTTAATGGCAATATAAAGTTTCATCCAGATAAGTTTAAAAATACGTATCGACATTGGATGGAGAACATTAAGGATTGGTGTATTTCACGACAATTGTGGTGGGGTCATCGCATTCCAGCATATTATTTTGGTAAAGGAGCTGATGATTTTGTGGTTGCTGATGATATTCAAAGTGCTTTAGAGCTCGCAAAGGTGAAATCTAATAAAGACTTGAAAGAAGGTGATTTATGGCAAGATGAAGATGTTTTAGATACTTGGTTTTCGAGCTGGTTATGGCCGATATCCGTTTTTAATGGTTTAACCGATCCTGAAAATGAAGAAATTAAATATTATTTTCCCACCAATGATTTGGTCACTGCTCCTGAAATCATGTTTTTTTGGGTGGCAAGAATGATCATTGCTGGCTATGAATATTTAGACGAATTGCCCTTTAAAAATGTATATTTCACTGGAATTGTAAGGGATAAGTTAGGGCGCAAGATGTCAAAGTCTTTAGGCAACTCACCTGACCCGATTGAGCTCATTCATAAGTTTGGTGCAGATGGTGTCAGGGTAGGTGTTTTAATAAGCTCTCCCGCAGGGAATGATTTGCCTTTTGATACTTCTCAATGTGAGCAAGGAAGGAATTTTGCAAATAAAATATGGAATGCTTTTCGACTTGTTTCTAATTGGGATGTGAAGGATATGGAGCAGCCTCTGTCATCAGCTGTTGCTGTCTCTTGGTTCGAAAACAAGCTTCAGAAAACCTTGGAGGAAATCAACTTTATGTATGATCAATACAAGATTTCAGAAGCGTTAATGGCCACTTATAAATTGGTTTGGGATGATTTCTGTTCTTGGTATTTGGAGATTGTAAAGCCAGGATATATGCAGCCAATTGATCAAAAAACAATTAGACAAACAGAAGCTTTTTTCGATACAATCCTAAAATTATTACATCCTTTTATGCCATTTGTTAGTGAAGAATTGTGGCATTTAATATCTAAAAAGGAGTCTGATGTCATGGTTTCATCTTGGCCAAAATTTATTGGGTATGAACAAAAACAATTAAAAGATTTCGAATTATCGAGTGAGATTATTTCGAGTGTTAGAAACATAAGAAAAGAGCAAAATATTGCATCAAAAGTCAAGTTAGAGCTTTTTTATGCAGGTGAATTTAAGCGAAACAAGGATCATGATGCTATGATTCAAAAGATGGCCAACCTCTCATTATTTGAATTTACTGAAGAGAAAATAAATAACTCGAATGGATTTATAGTTTCAGGTGTTGAGTTTTTTATACCGTTTGGAGACACCATTGATGTTGAGGCCGAAAGACAGAAAATAGAGCAAGAGCTAGACTATTCTCGAGGATTTTTGGGGAGTGTTCAAAAGAAACTTTCCAATGAAAGATTTGTTAATTCTGCACCTAAAAATGTCGTTGATATGGAGCGGAAAAAAGAATCTGATGCGCTAACAAAAATATCCTTATTGGAAGAAAAGCTTAACACTCTGGTTTAAATAAATTTAAAATCAACTCTCCTATTCATACTTTTCCCTTCAGAAGTTTTATTCGATTGAACTGGGAAAGTTTCGCCTTTAAAGTCGATAACGATTCTATCTCTTCGTAGTCCTCGGGTTGTAAAAAACCTTATTATGGATTCTGCTCTTCTTTTTGATAAAGATTCGTTGTATTTATTTGAACCATCAGAATCTGTATGGCCGATAACCAAAATTCGTAAATCTGAATGGCTTAAAATGATCTTTTTTATTTCCTTTAATTGCTCATGATATTCCTCTCTGACATTCGATTTGTCATATTCAAAATAAATAGGTTCAAAACTGAAGTTTTTTAGCTCTTCTAGTCTTTTTTCGGGTGATGATAACCCATTTCGATACTCACTTAATATGGTGTTTACCCAATTTCTGTTTTTGGAAGGCTTCAGTCTAGAATTAAAATCGAATTTTGATTTAAAAAGGATTATTTTTTTGTTTGATGAGTCATTCTTATAGCCTTCCAGGTAACCTCTATTCAGGTTGTATTTCAAATAATATTGATTCAATACTGAATGTTTTTGTTTAGATGTTGATTTCGTAATTCGTTTCTCGTCTATTTGAAAGTCTATATATTGCTTTGTCCCCTTAACTTGAAGAATAGTAACTTCTTTACGGTTATTTTCAACCCTCATTTCCCCCTCAAGAAGACCGTTAATTATTATGAAATCAAGAAAGTATATCTCGTTAGATTCGTTGGATGCCGTGTCTGAAATATCAAAACCTTTCCAAGTCCCTGAAAACTTCATCTGTGCATTTACTGTCTGAAAGCACAACGTGAACAGACACAATTGAATGAATATAATTTGTATTTTTTCTTGCATTACTATTTGATTATTCGTTTTATTGCAAAAAATGTTCCATTAGAATAAAACAATTATGGAATATTAATGTTACAACTTCATGAAAACTTACATATCTTTTTCCCCAATTATTTTGTGTGTTATTGCATTTGTAGTAAACACCAGTTTTTCAGTTGATCATCAAATTAAAAATAAAAAAATGTCTATTCATGAATTTAAGGTAGAAAGCATTTCTGGAGAGTCATTTGATTTTTCAAATTTAAAAGGAAAAAAGGTAATGGTGGTTAACACTGCATCAAAGTGCGGATTAACACCACAGTATGAGCAACTCGAGGCCTTATATCAAAAATACAAAAACAGCAACTTTATCATTGTTGGTTTTCCTTCGAATGATTTTATGGGGCAAGAGCCTGGAACAAACGAAGAAATTGTTGCTTTTTGCAAGAAAAATTATGGTGTGACTTTTCCATTGATGTCTAAAGTTAAGGTGAAAGGTAAAGGTATTTGTGATGTTTATTCCTTTTTAACCAGTAAATCTAAAAACGGTCTTGAAGACAATAAAGTGCAATGGAATTTCCAAAAATACCTTTTGGATGAAGACGGTTTTTTGGTGAAGGTTCTTTCTCCCCGAATAACCCCAGATGACTCTCAAATTTCCGCTTGGATAGAAGGATCATAAAATCGTTGAAACCTTGTTAATAAGTCAGTGTTTTTTAAAGCTAAAAAACATTGAAAACCCTTGATATTTCGTTATTTTTGTATAGCCCCAGATTAGTAAGGGCCTAATAAAGAATATAAAGAAATGGAAGAAGAGAAAAAAGACAATTACTCAGCAGATAATATTCAGGTTCTAGAAGGACTCGAGGCAGTAAGGAAGAGGCCTGCAATGTATATCGGTGATGTGGGTGTAAAAGGCCTCCATCATTTGGTCTATGAGGTTGTCGATAATTCTATTGATGAAGCATTAGCGGGTTATTGTTCAGATATTTCTGTTTTCATAAATGAAAACAATTCCATAACTGTTTTCGACAATGGTAGAGGTATTCCGACGGCCATGCATACCAAAGAGAATAGATCTGCTCTTGAGGTAGTTATGACTGTATTGCATGCTGGAGGTAAATTTGATAAAGACACGTACAAAGTATCGGGAGGATTACATGGTGTGGGCGTTTCATGTGTGAACGCATTGTCTGAACATTTATCGGTTAAAGTGAAAAGAGAAGGCAAGCTATTCCAACAAGAATATGAAATTGGTAAACCTCTATACGACGTTAAGGAAATTGGCGAATCGAAAGAAACGGGCACGGAAGTTACTTTTAAGCCTGATTTGAGCATCTTCGAGGTAAGTGAGTACAACTATGATACTTTGGCGGCAAGAATGCGTGAATTGGCTTTTTTGAATAAAGGGATTCGAATCAATTTAACAGATAAAAGGCATAAAGACGAAGATGGAAAAGAAGTCAGCAATACTTATCACTCAGAAGGAGGGCTTAAAGAGTTTGCAGAATACTTGGATCGTAATCGTGAATCACTTATTCCAGATGTTATTTATTTTGAAGGAGAGAGAGACGGAGTTCCTGTAGAAGTCTCAATGACGTATAACACGTCCTACACTGAAAACATTCAAGCATATGTGAACAATATTAATACTCATGAAGGAGGAACTCACCTTTCGGGTTTCAGAAGAGGATTGACAAATACCCTCAAGAAATATGCGAATGAATCTGGAATGTTGACTAAAGAAAAGGTCGAGATTGACGGAGATGATTTTCGTGAGGGACTTACAGCAGTATTGTCAGTTAAGGTTGCAGAACCTCAATTTGAAGGTCAGACCAAAACAAAATTAGGTAATAGAGAGGTTACGGCTCCTGTAAGTCAATCGGTATCTGAAATGCTTTCTTCTTATTTAGAAGAACATCCGAATGCGGCAAAAATCATTGTTCAAAAAGTGATTTTAGCAGCGAAAGCGAGACATGCCGCGAGAAAAGCTAGGGAGATGGTTCAGCGAAAAAGTGTGCTTAGTGGAAGTGGTTTGCCTGGCAAACTGGCAGATTGTTCAGAAAAAGACCCTGCAGCATGTGAAATTTATTTTGTTGAGGGAGATTCCGCAGGTGGTACAGCGAAGCAAGGTAGAGATCGACATTTCCAGGCCATCATGCCATTAAGAGGAAAAATACTTAATGTTGAAAAAGCCATGCAGCATAAGATTTTTGAAAATGAGGAAATAAAAAATATTTACACTGCACTTGGTGTTCGAATCGGAACAGAGGAGGATTCAAAGGCCTTAAATCTCGAGAAGTTACGTTACCATAAAATAATTATCATGTGTGATGCCGATGTTGATGGTTCACATATTGAAACACTAATCCTTACTTTCTTGTTTAGGTACATGAAAGAGCTGATTGAGAATGGTTATGTTTATATAGCTACACCTCCATTGTATCAGGTCAAGAAAAGCTCAAAATCAGCTTACGCTTGGAATGATGACCAAAGAGATCGCTTGATTCAAGAATTGAAAGGAGGAGGTACAGAATCTTCAGTTAATGTTCAGCGTTATAAAGGTTTGGGTGAAATGAATGCGAATCAGCTATGGGAAACGACAATGAATCCGGAAAGTAGAACTTTGCGTCAAGTAACTATCGAAAATGCGGCAGAATGTGATCAAATATTTTCCATGCTGATGGGGGATGATGTTCCACCTAGAAGAGCTTTTATTGAACGAAATGCCAAATACGCTAAAATTGACGTTTAGTTTTGGTTAAATTATTTTATGTATTGGGGATATTAATATTTTCTTCATGCTTTATTTCGAGTAATTTTCCAGATAGACCCATTTCAATTTCAGATGATCGCAATAGCTATTTCGACACTTTGTATCTGCCAAAAATTGATACTTCAGAGGTTTTAGTGAGGCATTATGCCTATTCTTTGGTTTATAATGAATCTTGCGAGCAGTCTAAATGGGTATTTTATACAATGAATAGTAAAAAGATAAACGGCCCTTATTCTCGTTCAGATAAGTTTAAGAGCGACACTTCGATTAAAACGGGTTCGGCGAACCATAGTGATTATAAAGGTTCGGGTTTCGATAGAGGTCATTTGGCTCCCGCAGCGGATATGACTTGGTCAAAACAGGCTATGGATGAATCTTTTTATTACAGTAATATAAGTCCTCAGAATCCTTCTTTTAATAGAGGTGTATGGAGAAAATTAGAATCTAGAGTAAGGAAATGGGTTGTTGATTTTGATAGTCTCTATGTAACTACGGGCCCTGTACTAGATACCAATTTGATCTTTATAGGTGACAATGTTGCTGTTCCCAGCTACTTTTTTAAGACTGTTGTGGGGTTTAAGGATTCAACAATAAACACTATTGCCTTTTTGTTGCCCAATGAAGGGAGTAAAAAAGAACTTAAACAATTTGTAATTTCGATTGATTCTCTTGAAACTTTTTCCGGTCTCAATTTCAATTCTAGCCTCGAACAACCGTTACAGGACAGTTTGGAGAAAACAACGTATTTAGATTGCTGGAAATTCCATTAAATATTAGAATCTTATTGTAACTGGAAGTTAATAGGTAATCTACATCTTGCTCTCACGGCACGTCCGGCACTTTCTCCAGGAACCCATTTTGGCATTTTTTTGATTACTCTTTTGGCTTCTCTATTCAAGTCAATGCTAATACC
>Ga0257121_1001829_pt1 | contig 15619 bp, 14 predicted proteins | sample SI106_100metaG_FD_190180 | JGI IMG/M metagenome (GOLD analysis project Ga0257121, IMG submission 190180) | Marine microbial communities from Saanich Inlet, British Columbia, Canada - SI106_100 | ecosystem: Environmental > Aquatic > Marine > Inlet | place: Canada: British Columbia | collected... | reverse complement strand
TTGTTGTAAAAGTTCTTTTATATTATATATGTGGGCATACATTTTATGCAATGCATCCAATGCATTAATTCCATCTATCCGATGCAATAAAAAATGGGTTTTGTGAATAGGATTATATGTGATTACTCTGAGACTAATATTAGTCCCCCCTTGATATAAGGAGTCATAATCAAAATTAGAGTAACATCCACCGTTTCTTTTAATTAGTTCTGATATCATGTACTCACCCTCGTAGATATTTTTAAATTTAGTTCCTTCCATTTATAGCAATATACTCGTTGATATTTATATTATTTATGTTAGAATTTATTTTAAATTATCTAGATTATACATATGGACCTTGATTTAGATAATTATAGCGATGTTGATATTATAAATTTACTTCATTTGCCTATCAAAGAAAAATACACACTTCAAGAATTAAAGACAAATACATTAGATCACGTTAAAGTAATTACATCTGCAGAAGACGATGTTGTGGGAGACAAACGACAGGTAACAGATTTTTTTATAAAAGCTTTTTTAAGGCTTGCCAATAATTATGATTTGAAAGTAGACCCTTTTGAAATGCAAGAATTTGAATCAGTGAAAGCTGGATTGTTGCCGCCTCTACATGAAAATCATATTGTGCAACAAAATAATAGTTTTGTAGTCAAACATAAAGATGCTGACCCCATAGATACTTTTAATTCACATTTAAAGGCGGGAATGATTAATCCATTAAAACGCAAAGAGACAAAACGAATATTAAATGTAAATACGCGATTTAGAAATAATTATGCATCTACGAGTTCAACTAATTTTATTTTTTCTCTACCATATATGCTCAAAAATGTAGTATCATTAAAATTACTTAGTAATGAATTTCCTACGGCAGTTTACACTTTTTCAAATAAATTATGTTCCAGTTCATTTAAAATCATTACCTATGAAGTAGATGGTTTAAATGTTATTATTCCAGCTACTATTGTGACACATGATATTATTATTCCTAATGGTACATATACTCCAGATGATTTAGTTGATTATTTAAATACCACGGTATTTATCGGAGTACTTGCACAATTAGTAGCATCTTATAATACGAATACCGGTAAATTTAATTTCAGTAGAACAGCAGCAGCACCAAGCATTTTCTATTTTGATCTAGATTTTTCTTGCATAGATAAAAATCCATGTTCTTATACTACACACGGAGAGATTGACCCAAAACAGTTAACAGCTGGTTGGTTAATGGGTTTTCGACAATCGAATTATAAATGGGAAAATAACATTCCATCTCCTCCTACTTATACCGGCGAAGGATTATATGATTTTCATGGAACAAGATACTTTTTACTTGTATTAAATGATTTTCAAAATAATCACGGTACCAGTATTATTTCGCCATTTCAAGAAGATATGCTTGCCGATAATAATATTATAGCAAAAATATCTACTGGTTGTTGCAAAGACAGTTGCTGTCAACATATTAAACGTATATACTTTGGTCCGGTTAATTTAACCAAATTAGAAATAAAATTAATGGATGAATATGGACGAATTTTAGACATGAATAATATGGATTATTCATTATCATTTGAATTGGAGATTTTATATGATTTATAATTGCAATTCTATTCGTATTTTTTGTTTTAACTGATTTTCATCCATAAATACATATAATTTAAATTGTTGTTTTGACAATCCAGCCTTGTCATGTCTTGAAGTAAATCTATTTACCATCTTAAACTCAGGAAAATAAACCATATATTGATACAAATCGTCATTTCGAATAATTTTATCAAATATAAATCCTGTGTGTACTTTTTCTAATAACTGTGTATCAGTTGTGCATATATTCAAAAGACTACAATCATTTTGAACTTTTCTTATCGACCGCATTGTTTGATTAATATAATCAACCGATGCCGAATCGGTCCATCTTTTGTAAAATATTGATTGTTCTCCTTCTAACTTCATAAGACCCAGCGAATCTTGTATTATAATCATATTTAATAGGTCCACAAGTCGTCTGATCGGAGATGTAATATGTACATATGCATCTAATTTAAGCATGTCATGCCGTTCTACCTGTTCATATTTAACATATTGTCCACCAAAACTATTCCACATTTTTAAGAATTTTTGAACATTTGATGGCACCGTGTCGGGTGCCACAAACTCCGTGTTAAACTTTGCAGAACGGAATATACCCGTCTCATTTTTTTTCAAATAAGTGGCCGAAATATAATTCATCAAAATCATTAAATAAGCAATCAAATCATGACAATTTGCAACATTATCTATATAACTTTTCTCCTGATTCATTTTTTTAACATAATTTAATGCTTTCTTAAACATTTTATCTTCTCTCTGCTCATCAGTATCATATCTTAAATTTTTGCGTAAACTAATACACGTATTTTTAAAAGAAGAGGATTCAACCAACCAACTATCTTTATTAATAATAATATCAAGTGTAAATGCAAAGCGCGAACGATTCTCCTGTAAACTACATAAAGCGTCAGATAAAATCGTTGGAAGCATTGGTCTCTTTCTATCAGGTAGATAAATTGTGGATATTCTTTGTGAAAAGGAGCTCCATAAATTTAATGCATCCATCCAGAAGGATACATTAGCTATGTAGATACTCAATATAAATTTATTATTATCCAATTCTTTAATCCCAAACGCATCGTCAAAATCTTTACTATTAAGCGGGTCTATTGATATAATATCCCACTCTCGTCGGTCTTCAACGGCATAATTTGTTCGAATGTGATCAATGAATTCTGCTTCTGATTTTGTTTTTAAAGCTCGCATAGTTGCTTTATTAAAATTTTGAATAGATGCATATAAACTTTTACAATACAACTGATATTCATAGAAATTGGACAATTCAGTAACATTTCCCAAAGTCTGTACCAACATACCTTGTGGGTGTTTAGAATTCCAGTGATTAAATTTGAAAACAACATATTTGTTGTGAAATCGTTTGTTGAAGCCTAGCCTTATTGTATAAGGTATCATGAAAATAGGCAATCTTCTATCATCTGGAATACACTTATATAAGAATTTTTTTTTGTGTTTGCCATAGCGTTTATTGCCTTCTAGAACCAATACACCTGGAATATTTGGCATGGAACGAGTTGTAGAATGTTGAATAGTTATTACTTGTGACTCTACATCATAATCAAATATATCTTGATTTAATAACTTATGTTCTATAGGATTAATTGAAGGAACAGGTACATCCTTAGATAAAGTAGATGAATTTATTATAGTAAAAGACTCATAGTTCCTATCTGCTACATGCAGCTTAAAAGGCATTGTTGTTTAGTATAATTAAACAACAATTGTATATATTCAATTTTCTTTATTTATAAAAGAGTTGTTTCAGCAATTTTACTTGTTACTAAATAGGGGTCCATATTACTAGCAGGTCGTCTATCCTCTAGGTAACCTTTCTTATCTCTATCTGTAAATCGTGGAATACGAACAGATGCTCCTCTATCAGCCACACCGTATGTGAATGTATTTATATCAGCTGTCTCAAATTTACCAGACAGTCTCATATCATTATCTTTACCATAAATGGCAATATGTTCTTTGTGTTTCTCTTTTAATTTATTGATTGCTGCAATAATGATATCATATCCTCCATCCTCTCGCATTGCTTTTGTACTATAATTAGTATGGCATCCGGAACCATTTAAATTAATTTTAAAAGGTTTGGGATGTAGGTCAATTGACAACTCATGTTTCTCAGCTGTCCTTATTAAAATATATCTAGCCATATGCAATTCATCAGCAGCATCTATACCACTATTCATAACTTGAAATTCTGCCTGACCAGGTGCCACTTCAAAATTCAAACCAGTCATATTCAGCCCTGAATCTACCATATGACCAATTGCTTCATCCATAAATTCTCTCCCGTGACAATTTCCTTTTCCCACCCCACAATAATATGGACCTTGTATACTCTCCTTTTGAGATTTCGCATATAATTGTTTATCCATTCCTAGAGGATAGCCTTTTATTGATTTTCTAATAAAAAATTCTTGTTCTAGACCAAACCATGGTTTTGATTCGATAACCTGTTTTTGAGCAAATATTTTCATTGCAGTAAACCGTGTATTGTCTGGATGAGGATTACCATTTGGCAACCAAGTATCGCATAATACTAACCAAGAATCTTTATCTCTTCTAAACGGGTCTCTAACCATATATACAGGTTTAATATAAACTTCACTATCTTCACCGTCTGCCTGCCTTGTAGAACTGCCATCAAAATTCCATATTGGAAGTCTTTCAAGGCAAAAAGGTCCAGCTGAACCATCGTCATTTAAAATGCGTGTTTTCGATCTATAATTATTTTCATGATCTAGCCAAATATACTCAATCCATCGTCTCATTATTTAACATAGTTGGTTGTTTCTCCTTTAAATCGCTTTTTGGATTTTTGTTTAAGGGTACTATTTGTTCTATTATATCTAGTTTCTTTGCAATTTCTCGTTTAACATTTTGTTTTTGTAAATAGGACATAAGGATTTGTGGCAATGTAGACATTGTGCTCATGTATGTTCTATATTTAAAAACACATATTGACGATAATTCTTCATACTCTATACTATACCACCAATACGCTGGTATAAAAATAATATAACCAGGCGTCACTTCTAAATCCAATACTTTTACTTTATCAAAATCAGCTTTATATTGCTGTTGAACATTCCAAGGATTTATCATTGACCTGAATTCGAAATTATCATAATCTTTTTCCTCATTCAAATACCTTCTACTGTGTGGAGGTATTAATTTTAACTTGGCTTTTCCAGATGTTAGATAAATAAATGTTCTATATTCTAGATTATATCTTAAAGGAGTTCGGGCACCGACCGAACCTGACCAAAAATCATATGTACATTTAGATATCATCGGGGGTCGAAGAAATGAATCATTGTAACGGAAGTTTTTGATAGCTGCAGTTTCCTCTAAAAATTCTGAGTTATTCTCTGTTATATACTTTGCATTTTTATCATCTTGAAATACTTTTAATGCTTCTTTCAGTAAAAAAGGTAAATATAATTCGCTATTCTCGTCATTTTGTTGGGTGTCTCTTAATTTAATATCAAAAGCACCATAATTATCATCTAGGTTGGCCAAATTACAACTTTCGAGCAATCGTTCATTAGAAAACTCGAAAACAACCGGTTGTCGTAAGTCGCAAATTTCTTCTAACTTATTTTTTGAGGGACGCTCAATCGTGTAAACTTCTAAATCATTACTGGTTTTCAAATGATAATATATGTGTAGGTAAAGAAATAATACTACACAAAATATAAAAATAGCAATAAAATAATTCATATTATTACTATTTTAGAAAGGATTATTGTAGTTTTTCCGTATTAAAACTTTATAATATTGATTTAAAATCAAATGATATATCTATATTAAATGAGTATTTTCGAATTGCATGATGAATGCCCACAACTATATAATTGTAAAATCATCGATTGTTCAAATTCTACTATCGAGGATGCAGGAACATCAACCTTAGATTTGTCTCCTGAAGTATTACAACTATTGCGATCAAATTCAAGAGATAGCTATAAAAAATTCGCTATAAAAATTAAAAATAAAGAAAATATAACAGATTGGAGAAAGCTATGCAAAAATAGAATAATAACACTTAAAAATGCTTTAATTACTAGTAATGGGATTATAATAAATCCACAAGGAATATGGAAAATGGGCGGATGTGTTGCTAATGAACAAATTAACACAAATCAAGCCATGCAATATTACAACCACATTGTTAAAACACAACAACGCTTTAAGAAAGTCGTTAGTATTGCCGCACTCTGGGCATCTGGCGTCTGGCATTTTCCTATGGAAGCTTTGGTGGCATTAAATCTGATTTCCGATTTTAAGGATACTAATTTACATATCTCACAAAAAAGTAAATTATGTTTAGATTGGATCAAATTAATTGATATTGAAATTTCCCCTGACAAAATTCTAGATAAAACAGTATATGCCGAGGAACTAATATTGCCAGAAATGGGTAAATGTGGAAACCCTTATTATAATCAAGTATTATGGTTAAAAGAAAAGGTGCATTATTCAATCCCAAATAACGCCTCTCAAAATTTATTTATTTTGATTAAAAGGAATAACAAACGACAAGTAAAAAACCACGAAATTATTGAGACTATTTGTAAAAATTTTTGTGCAAAAAGAAATCTACAGTTTTATCTCCACGACGATCTTTTCCTACCTTCACTGAAAGAACAACTTGCAATTTTTAATAAAGCTGCCGTTATTATTGGACCTCACGGAGCAGGTGGTGTAAATTTAATTGCTACAAAAAACAAAGTTTGTTTTATTGAATTTATAAATAACGCCGATATTAATATTTGCTACATGCGACTGAGCAATTTATTAAATATAGAATATTTTGGCATCGGATATGATTTGCTAGAGGGTGTAAATATTACACGCGATTTAATTCCGACTTTGAATAAAATAAATAATTTTTAAACCTAATAATATATTAATCATCTTCTATCCTTGGAGCTATAAAGAATCTTACATAATTTATACTATCAATACTATCCTCCCCATCTAATGAATAATGTAATTTAACAGGTGCCCCATTACTACAATGTAAATACGCTACCTCGCTAATTTTTGAGAATCCACACATTCTCGAAATAAGAGTAAGGCTCACACATACATCCACGACCGCTTTTTCTTCAATTGCATATTCTACAATATTTTCTTCTTCTATAGAAGCTGTCATTTGTCCCATGTCCCCTTTTGAAGTTAAATCAACTGTGTTCATATTGCAATTAATTCGTAATTCTTCTCCAAATATAGACAATTGATTAATTAGATCTGAAAATTCATCGGACATAATAGATATATCGGCTTCATATTCCTTTTCTGGGATAGTTAAATGTTCGGAATCTATATTCATAAGAGGCATTTTGAAACATTTTCTTATTGTTTTATTTTCTCCAATGCTCTCAAAATCTACCGATAATTTATCAGCATCTTCTTTCATATACATCGTAATTTTCTGCCCATCTTCTAAACAATCTAACATCTTAAACATAAACTCGCAATGTATTCCCATAACAAAAGGTTTATTTACTTCATATTCCGTAAACCAATCTTTTTGTATAAGAAGTTCAAATAAGCATACCTGAGATTGACCCATGCCTTGAATATACACTGTATCATAGTTGAGCTCTATATTTACATCAGCTACTATATTTTTCAATTGCCTAAAAATGGTAGCAAATGCTTTTACCTTTGTAGGTTCGGTGATGACCAATTTCATTGTTAATTATAGTAATAATATAGTCTTTATTATTATAATCAATTTAAATTTCAGGTTGACCCATTGAAGAATTCTTTAGATCTTCTTCGATACTTAAAGTAACATTCGACGGATATTTAAATTTTTCCTTTTCCGCTTCTAAAGTACTTACTCTTGTTTTCAAATCCTCGACTTGTTGCAATAACGTATTATATTCTACTAAATGTTGTGCTTCTGATTTTGAATCAGTACCACTATTTGGCAACTGTTGTTGTTGCAAATGTTGTGCCAATTGCAATAATCTATGTTCGTGAAAATTTAAAACATGCCACATTTGTTGCATAGATGTGCCAGGGATAGATTGTCCTTTGGTATTAGAAGATGAACGTCTATTATATTCACTCATGTTTTTATGTTAAATGTATTTATTTAACTTCTAAATGATTTACGCAATTATGCCTTTTTTGGCCTACCTCGTCGTCTTTTCTTCCTAGGCTTAATAATAACCGGTATTTTATCCAGAACCTCTTGCACTTCTTCCTCTACATGTGATTTAAAATTAGTTAATTTAATTATGTCATTTTCTAATACGGTATCATCTACTATTGGATGTGGTTCGTGTGACATTAATTCAACATCTTTACCCTCCTCCTTGCTTTCGACGGCTTCTTCTGTCATACTATTTGTAACTTTTTTATTAACAGAAGATGCTTCTAAATGATTTAAAATTCTTTTTCTATCACGGCGATTCCTTTCTATATATTCATCAATTCTATTCGCAGTTGGGTCCATACCAATACCAATAATAGACACTATCGCAATATTTCTTTCTAATTCTAATAATTTACTATTTGTATGATCGTCAATTGAAGATGAGTTTAATTCAACTTTTTCTTCTTCATCTTCTTCTTCATCTTCTTCTTCTTCAACTTTTTTTTCAACTTTTTCTTCAACTTTTTCTTCAACTTTTTCTTCAACTTTTTCTTCAACTTTACTGTGTTTTAAATTGCTAATAACTTCCTTAATTTCTTTCATAAAACTTTGCGATACTGCAACTTGTTCTGTTAAATTTGTCATCATATTTTTCAAAATCGTAAATGATTCGGTATTATTTGTAGTTTTTGCACTAACTCTTATTGGATTTTGTTTTTTTTGAGTAATCAATCGTTCTAATTGTTTGTTAGTATTAATAAGATGCTTTTCTATTTTACCCAATCTCACTTCATGAAACCTCATTACAGTTAATATATGTTGTTCACTTGTCGAATCTGTGCCACTATATGATGCTTGTCGTCCTCGTTGAAACATTATAAACTTAAATCATATATATATTTCCTAAATTATACACGCATATCCATTTTTAATGCATTGTGATATTTATAATTTTTTATAGTAAAATCTTTTACTTCATAATTATTGATATTATCATGCGTGTTTTCAATTGTTATTTGTGGAAATGAATAAGGTTCTCTATTTATTTGTTGTTTTAGAACATTACAATGGTCATCGTAAATATGCGCATCACCTATAAAATGTATAAATTCTTTTGCTTTAAGATTGCAATGTTTGGCTAATAAATGAGTTAAAAAACTGTAAGAAGCTATGTTAAATGGGATTCCCAATCCTATATCTCCGCTCCGTTGATATAAAATACAAGATAATTCATTATCATTTGTGACCTTAAATTGAGACAAAACATGACAAGGTGGTAAAGCCATTTCATTTAATTGTTCAGGATTCCAAGCAGACATAATAATTCGTCTTGAATACTTATCTGTAGGATGATTTAATGTATCAATTATGTTTTGTAGCTGGTCAATGCCTTTTCCATCGTAATTTTCTGAACAACCCAATTTTTTACTATAAGGAGCATTCCAAAATCGCCATTGATGTCCATATACAGGGCCTAAATCATCTTCATTTAAATGGTACAATCTTCTTGAATCTAAAAATTCTCGTGTGCCATTACCATTCCAAATACCAACATTATCATCTTTTAATAATTTATTATTTGTATCACCTTTAATAAACCATAAAAGTTCCTTTAGGCAAGTCTTCCATGCTACTTTCTTGGTTGTCAATAATGGCATTGTATTATTTTTAAGTGAAAAGCGCATACTCTTCCCGATACTACTATATACATTTCCGTTCCTCCCTTGTTGAAATTCACCTTTATCTAAAATACTAGATATTAAACCTAGATATTGCTTTTCTTCAAAATTAGGAGAATGTCTGGTCGCAGTAGTAGAAAATCGTCGAAACATCTAATTTATAACCTTGTCATATTTTTAATTTCTTTTTATAATTCATATGGACAAACAAGAATCAGCACCAACTACATCTTCTGCAAATACCATAATCAAACATATTTTCAAATTTGATGATGATACAAAATCTACTTTGATGAATCTTTCACAATATATGGTATTGGCAATTATACCTGTGGCTATTTTACAAAATATTTCTGAAAAGGTATTTCCAGAATTTGATGCATCAAAAGGTACCTTGGAGCTTTTAGCAGAAATACTAGGTCAATCATTAATGTCAATAGTAGGATTATTCTTTATTCATCGTGTTATTACCGCAGTTCCCACATTTAGTGGGTCAGCAATGGGTGACCTAAACTTATTTAGTATTATTGTCGTATTTTTACTTACTTCATTTATGTTCGATGGAAAAGTTGAAAAGAAATTTAAAGCAATTAGTGATAGAATGATGGAGCTTTGGGATGGAAAATCAAGCGATGATAAAGATAAAAAGAAACAAGGACAACAACAAGGAGGTGGTGGTTCGGTAGTAAGTGTTTCACAACCCATTTCACGAGGAGGTATGCCAACCCATTCACCCAGTAGAGCAGACTATTTAAACTCACCCAATGCACAAACAAGTTCTACTCAGATGATGCCGGCACAACCACCTGCACCACAGCAACAACCTCAACAACAACAACTATCTCAAAATAATGGACAAGAACAATACAGTAATCTTCCTTTAGAACCAGCAGCTTACAACGATGGAGGAGGTGGCTTTGCTGCATTTTAATTATCGATTACCATAGCGTCTTTAATCTCTATAGTATTCCCTAATGATTTCTTAATTTGCTCTTTACTACGTTCGAGTTCATCATCATTTCCACTACCTGTGATTTGTTGAATCATTCTGTGCCATTCCTGAAGAAGTCGGTCATCTTTTAAATAATCAGGATGTTTTCTTTCCCATTCTTTAATTCTTTTAATTTGTTTAATTGTAATATCTTCGATAGTCTTGTTTATTTTAGCATTCGCCATATCTTTTTCCCATTTATCCTCTTCTTTCACATAAAATTGCAATCGTTTTTTATCGCTGCAATGAATCGGTCTTTCTTTAGGATCTAAATCTTGTAAATTTTTAGCAAAAATATTGCTTATACCTTTGATATAACCATGTTCTTTGGTATATTTTAAATCTTCCAATGAAACTTTAACATTTTCAACAAAATCAGTTAAATTCATGGCATTCTTGCATTCTTGATTTAAAAATACATTTATTGTCATTTTCTTGTTTCCACAATTTTGATAATTTATAACTTGTCGATCTTTTGACAATTCTATCACTTTTTCCATTAATGTGTTATTTTGCTCAACAAGTTTGTTCAACATTTCAGCAGAAACAGCAGTACTACTTGATGCAGCGACAGTTTCAATATTTTTATTATTTTCTTCCTTAGAGTTTAGTGTGCATTTTTTTCGGTGCTTACTGAGACCCGAATTATACCTGTATATCTTGCCACAAACGCACTCGAAAGACCGTCTGGGGTTTTTTTCGTTACTCTTAGTGTTATCCACGTTATCCATTTTATGTTTTGTAGTGGATAAATGACGAGAGTAATCTTTTTTGTTCCTAGAAGTGAAACCACACTTTTTACAGTGAAATTGTTTTGGGGTTTTTTGGGGTTTTCTCATCTCTATATATGGATAACATAAAAAACCCCTAAATTCATTTTTATAATGCACATTTTAGTGCCTTTTTTTCAGTACTCCATAGGGTGCCTTCATCAAAAAACACGAAGTTTCTTTAATTTTCCTACACGATGGGGGTATTTTGTATTTTGTGCAAAAAAAACATTATAAAAAAATACCAAGAATCTCATTCTGGACATTTTTGAAATGTCCAAATCCCAAAATGTCCACCGACTTTTAACTCCAAAAACGTGAGTTCCTTTTTTTTAGTGCCTTTTTTTCAGTAAATTAACGATATTCCTATATTATTAGTAAAAAAATATAAAAACTTATTTCTATTTTTTACAAAGAATGGTTGTGTCTTCTAGAGAAATTATCCGTTACTTTATGCGATCCAGTAAAGGTATTAAGGGAACCGCCCGATATTTTGGTTTACCATATTCTTATGTGGGTACTTTGATCATACAATATAAGAAACGAAGAGGTATTAGATAATTATCGGCTAATAAAATTGAAATTGCAAATATTATATATATCTTACAAATATAAAGGACAAATGAGTAGGCGCTTAGCAAATGAAGCCATTCGAGATAATTGGGAAGAATCGGGAATTATGCATTTTATAGGGGACAAAAGTATCTATATACATGTAGATGATATATGGACAGAGGAGGAAAACTTATTAACAATTGTTTACGAGTCAACATACCCGTTTAGACCCCCCAGTGTTACATATGAGGGAAAAAATATATTGGTATTTTACAGGGAATTATCGAATTGTTCAAACAAAAAAATCAGAGATGATATATCGAAATTACTAGGAGGCAATGGTTGTATGTGTTGTTCAACCTTATTATGCAGAAATAATTGGAGCGTTCACAATACAATAAAAAATCTTTTGGAGGAATTTGAAAAATTTTGCCAAATTAAAAAGAGAAGCGTTGAACGGTTTTGGTCTGATAGGATTGCAAGCAGATTATTAGTAGAAGATATCCCACTTCGTGAATATTTATAATCAGTTAAGGTGTGTCCAAAGGAGGTTGCAAAACGACAGCTATTTTATTATTTGACGACGATTTGGTACACAGACTAGTTCATAAACATTGGTTACTTTAATTAAATAACTATGATGTATATATATTTCTCTAAAAACCTTTGATTATTTTTTTCTTCTTGTTTTTCTTTTGTGTCTTCTTTTTTTGGTTTTACGTAATTTCTTTCTCCGTTTAGTTTTTCTTTTCTTTTTTTTATATTTTCTTGTTTTTTTTCCACCCTGTTTGGCACTTTTAGTCAATGATGTAAGACGAGTTGCCAGTTCTTCTTTAAATGATGGATATACTATATATAACAATTGTTGTAACTGCCAAAACCAACTTAAAACCTTACCTGGGTATATACTTTCGTGTGGTTGTTTTTCATTACGCAGTCTTTCAGCATCAGCAATTCTTTCTTTATAATTATGTCCTATTGCTCTCAATAAATTATCAATTAACACTGTGGGCGATGATACATTAAAACCATCTACCTCTCGAATATTATTTGGAGAAGGCGATTCTGTTGTAAAAGTAATTTCTGATATTGGAATCCAGTCGCCCATATCTGGATCATGATATTCCCCAACATTTATAGGTGCTGTTATTTTAAATGGAATACTTCCATTTTGTCTATCTGCTGGGGTTTTTGCTCGATCATAAAATTTGAAAAAGGAGTTAAATCCTTCTGGAGGGTTTTCCTTTAATATTTTTACCGTCTCATCTCTAATTTGTTCTATAGTCATTTCTTCAGTTTGTTTTGTGGGATAAACTTTGATATCTATATCATCTGTTACATAATTCCCACCACTTAATAACCTAGTCGCATAACCACCTGTTATAATGAAATTTAAATTTTTTTCTTTTAATAAGGGAATAAACGTATTTTTAAAATAGTGTTTAAGTTTTTCTTGAAGGTCAGCTGCTCTTTTAAAGGTGGCATTTCTTTTTTTCCTTTCTTCTTTATAGATACCTTTTTCTTTTAAATAAGAAAATAATTCTACTATTTTGTCTATTAATAAATTTGCTTCCTCCATATCTTCTTTGGTTGGTGATTTTTTCTTTGGTTCTGTGTCTTCTTCTTTTTCTTCTTCTTTTTCTTCTTCTGTGTCCTCTTCTTTCGGTATGCTACTGACTACTGGTATTTCTTCTGTGGGCGTGTCCTTTGATTTTAGAACTTTTGCTTTCTTCTTTTTCTTCTTTTTCTTCTTTTTCTTTTTTCCTCTTTCCTCTGTTGTCGTACTTTCCCCTGCTAAAAGCTCTGCTTCTGCCTTTTTTGAATTATACTCCAACTCTACTTGATTGCATATCATCGCTATTGCTTTTAATGCATCGACGTTGGTCCATGCTTTGTTATATTCCTCAACCAACATGTCGTCGCGTTTCATATTTTCAGATATTTTTGATTCTAACTCATCTATCATTGAATTCAGAACAGAAACTCGTCTATGTTTAGCCCAATCAACAGCGTGTGTTTTGTCTTTCTGTGTTTTTACAAGATCTTTTTCTAAGTCAGCTCTATTTATATTAAGTTTTTCTCTTTCTGCGTCAGTATTTTCAATCATTTTCTCAAATTCTATTGCCTGGTGTTCACTTAAATTATTTATATAATTAAAGGGTGTTAAACCACCAAGTTTTTCACTTTTGACTGCTAAGACTGGATTATTTTGATTTTGTAACAAAATTACATCATTATGTAAAGATTGAAGCAATGCTGTTTCTTCAAATAAATTCTTGGTTTTTAATGAGCTTAAATTGTCAATGAAAGTATCTTCTGCATGAGCTGTTAACATTTCTCTTTCAAATTCATCATCACTACCTGCTTCTGCCTTTTTTGAATTATACTCCAACTCTGCATGATTGCATATCATCGCTATTGCTTTTAATGTATCAAAGTTGACCCGTGCTTGTTGATATTTACCCTTCAACTTTTCGTCTTGTTTCTTATTTTCATATATTTTTGTTTCTAACTCATCTATAATTGAATCCAGAACAGAAACTCGGATAGGTGCTGGTTTTGCTTCCTGTGTTTTTACAAGCTCTTTTTCTAACTCCGCTCTATTTATATTAAGTTTTTTTCTTTCTGCGTCAGTATTTTCAACCATTTTATCAAATTCTATTCCCCAGTGTTCACCTAAATTATTTATATAATTAAATGGTGTAACACCGCCCAGTTTTTCACTTTTGACTGCTAAGACTGGATTATTTTGATTTTGTAACAAAATTACATCATTATGTAAAGATTGAAGTAATGCTGTTTCTTCAAATAAATTCTTGGTTTTTAATGAGCTTAAATTGTCAATGAAAGTGTCTTCTGCATGAGTTATTAACATTTCTCTTTCAAATTCTTCATCGCTACCTGCTGCTGCTAAAGATGCCATTCTGTATATATAAATTATACATATTAAAAATATTATGTATAATTAACAATGCTATTCAGTATCTAGTAAGTCCAAGAATAACGGAGCTCTGTGCGCGTCTTCCAATTAGACATTCCAGCGTTTGCTGTTATAATTTTATAGTAATGTTATTTTCCACGTCTTGATTTACGCTTTTTTTTGCGGAGTGATTTACGTCTTGTTCTCTTTTTTCGGCGTCTGTTGCGGTTATTTCCTCCTACAGCTACAAACGGTTCGTCTGATGCTTCTACTTCTCTTGCGGATTCTATATCTTCATCCCTTACTGCTTGTGCTGTTTGTATCCGAGCAAAAGGGTTAAATATCCTTCTTCTTGCTACAGGCACGGCATATGGCACAACATCGGATACCTCTCGTGCGCGTGGGATTAGTTCCCTTAAAAATCGTTGATGTTGTTCTTGATTATCTATTATTTGTCTTGCTTCTTCTAAATCTGTAATTGTTCTATTTGGAAGCAATCTTCTTGCCCTTTCTAAAATGTGTCTATCTCGTTCTGCTTGTTGTCGTTCTCGTTGCTGTTGTATTAGCCTTTCCCTTGCCGCTGCTTCTCTCTCTCTCGCTCTCATACGTCGAGCACAATCGCAATCTCTTCCTGGATTTCGACAAGCGCATCCCCCACGTTTTTTGCGCCTCCTTGTCTTATGTTTGTTTTTCTTTCTACCACCTTTAAATCTCCGTCTTTCTCTCTTCTCGTCTGCATCACGGTCAGGTTCTGTATCTGATAAACTAGTCATAATATAATATACTATTTAGATTTTATTATCAATATTTAGTTTCTCCAACATGGGTTGTATTTACAGTGATGTGGATATATATTAAAATTGAATTGAATTAAATGTGTTAAGAATAATTAACACATATAAACATGATTCGCGCAGCAAAAAACGGCTGCTCAAGTGATATTACTTTCCAAGGGAAAAG
>Ga0257121_1001824_pt1 | contig 15648 bp, 13 predicted proteins | sample SI106_100metaG_FD_190180 | JGI IMG/M metagenome (GOLD analysis project Ga0257121, IMG submission 190180) | Marine microbial communities from Saanich Inlet, British Columbia, Canada - SI106_100 | ecosystem: Environmental > Aquatic > Marine > Inlet | place: Canada: British Columbia | collected... | reverse complement strand
TAAAAAAAAAAAAAGAAAAAGCACAACCCACAAAAATTAAAACTAGTGGAAGTACTTTTAAAAATCCATTGGGTCAATCAGATAAAAAAGCTTGGCAACTTATAAAAGAGTCAGTCTCTTTAGAAAAATCATTTGGAGATGCTTGTATTTCAGAAAAGCATTGTAATTTTTTTGTAAATAAAGGTAATGCTAAGTTTGATGATATGAAAAAATTAATAGAATTTGTATCAGAAAGTGTTTTGAAAAAAACTGGTGTAAAGTTACAAACAGAAATAAAAATTGTAGAATAAATTGACAAAAAATATACTAATACTTGCTGGCGGAGTCTCAAAAGAAAGATTGATTAGTCTTGATACAGGTTTTCAGGTTGCAAAAGAGCTTAAAAAAAATGGTTATTATGTAAAAATTTCTGAACCAGATAGAAATTTGTCAAAAAATATTAATCAATTTAAACCAAATATTATATTTAATGCGTTACATGGACAGTTTGGTGAGGATGGTTATATCCAAACAATTTTAGAAAGATTTAAAATTCCATACACTCATTCAGGACCAATTGCTTCTTCATTGGCAATGGATAAAGCAATATCAAAAAAAATTTTTATAAAAAATAAAATTAATACTCCAAAATATATTAGATACTCATATGAAAAAAATAATTTTGATTTAATAAAAGATATTGAAAAGAAGTTAAAATTTCCAGTTGTAGTTAAGCCGATTAATGAAGGCTCAAGTGTAAATGTTTTTATTTGTACAAAAAAAAATATTTCAAGAATTTTAAACTCAATGAAAATTTATAAAGAGATAATGATAGAAGAGTTTATCGGCGGGAGAGAAATTCAAGTTGCAATCATGGGTAATAAAAAATTAGGAGCAATAGAGCTAAAACCAAAAAGAAAATTTTATGATTACGAGGCTAAATACAACACTGACGCAAAGACAGAACACATAATTCCAGTTGATCTTCCAAAAAATAAATTAGATGAGGTAATGGACTTATCACTTAAAGCACACAAGATTATTGGCTGCAAAGGTGTTACCAGATCAGATTTTAAATTTTACAGAGATAATTTTTATTTATTAGAGATTAATACTCAACCAGGCATGACAAAGCTGTCTCTTGTTCCAGAAATAGCAAAATATGAAGGAATATCCTTTATAAAACTAATTGAGTGGATTTTAAAAGATGCAACAACGAAAAAGTAAAAAAATTTTAATATATTTTTTTTTACTACTAGTAGTTGGCTCAATTAATAATGTTAATCTTAATGGTTTAAAATTACAAAGTATTCATGATATTAATATTATTGGATTAGATATTAAGGATAAATCAATTTTACTTAAAAAGATAAAAAATTTTAATTTTGATAATATTTTTTTTATCAGTAAAAATGATCTAATTGATGAAATAGAATCAAATTCCTTGGTAGAAAAATATTTTATTCTTAAAAGATATCCATCTTCATTAGATATTAAAATTGAGCAAACCAAATTTTTAGCTAAAATTAATAAGGACGGTAAAATTTTTAATTTGGGTTCTAATGGAAAATTTATAAAAAATGATTTTTCAAATGATCAATTGCCTTTTATTTTCGGAAATCCAAATATAATTGAATTTTTTAATATTAAAGAAATTATAGATAAATCTAAAATTTCTTACACTGAGATAAAAAATCTGTACTTTTTTCCATCTAAAAGATGGGATTTAGAATTAAGCAATAATACCATAATAAAATTACCAAATGATAATGTTAATCTTGCACTTAATTTAGCAATAGAATTTTTATATGATAATGAATTTAAAGATAATAAGATTATTGATGCAAGAATTGAAAATCAAATTATTTTAGATGATTGAAGAAACTGATTTTGAAACTTTTCTTTATATTTCTAAAAACAAATATCAAATATTTGTTTATGATCAAAATAATTTAAAAAATTTATATAATGAAGAAATAAAGACAAATGATGAGATTGAACTGAACAATCTTTCAAATTTTCTTGATGAAAATATTTATAAGATTGAAAAGATGACAAACAATTTTATTAGAAATATTATTTTGATTATAGAAGATGATAAAGTTTTAGATGTTGGTATATCAATAAGAAAAAAGAATTATGAAAAGCACATAGATCAAAAATATTTAGAAAATAGCCTAGTAGAGATCAAAGATATTTTTAGAGAAAATTACAAAGATCAGATAATTATGCATATGATAATTGTTAATAATGATAAAAATGAAAATGATTTTTTATTAAATAATGTAAATAATAATAATGATTATTTATTTTTAGAGATAAATTTTATTTCTATCTCAAATAGTTTTGCTCATGTTTTTGATAAATTATTGGAAAATCATCAAATCAAAATTGAACAGTATATGTCAGCCAGTTATATCAAAAGTTTTTTTGGTGAAGGTTCAACCGAGTTATCTGTCATGGCAAACAAACTAAATAATGGTTTAAACAAAAAAGAAGTTAAATTAGTCTCAAAAGATAGGGAAAATAAGGGTTTTTTTGAAAAATTTTTTCAACTATTTAGCTAAAAGTGTTTTTTCTAGTAATATTTATTGTTTTCAAAATTTTTAAAAAGCAATTTAAAAGACTCAGGTGTCTTACTTAACTCAAAAAACAATTAAAAATAACGTTTCATTTAAAGGTGTAGCATTACATAGTGGCTTAGATGTGAATATATGCATTAAGCCTGCAGAACCTAATTTTGGAATTGTTTTCAAAAGAGTTGATTTTAAGCAAAATAATTTAGTTTACCCAAATTTTATGAACGTCACAAACACTTCGCTAAATACAACCATTGAAAATGAATATGGAGTAAAAGTTTCAACCATAGAACATTTGATGGGTGCGTTATTTGGATTAGGAATTGATAATGCGATTATTGAAATTGATAATGAAGAAGTTCCTATATTAGATGGTTCTGCAAAGGAATTTATTAAAAAGATAATTTTATCTGGTTTTGATGTGAGTGAAGTTCCTATAAAGATTATTAAAATTAATAAAAAAATAGAATTTGTAGATGGAGAAAGAATAATTTCAATTGCACCCTCAAAGCTTAGTTTAAACATTGATTTTGAATTAAAATATAACAATGAAATTATTGGTAACCAAAAAAATAAATTTAAAATTTACGAGGACGACTTAACAGATGTGTACAATTCAAGAACTTTTTGTCTTTTTGAAGACATAGAATTAATAAAAGAAAAAGGATTAGCAAAGGGTGGAAACCTAGATAACGCGATTGTTGTTAAGGGTAGTGAAATTTTAAATAAAGAAGGATTAAGAAATGACAAGGAATTTGTAAATCATAAAATACTTGATTGCATTGGAGATTTATATACATCTGGTTATAGAATTATTGGAGATGTGACATGCTCTCAAGGAGGTCATTTTTTAACAAATCAGTTATTAAGAAAAGTTTTTAGTGAAAATGGCAATTTTTCAATTATTGAAATAAGAGAAAAAAATCTTCCACATACTTTAATAAACAGAAGCTTACTTAGATCTATAGCTTAAAATCAAAGAGATATTTTAAAATACAATAAATAGGAGTATAAACTTTTATGCTTAAAATTAATTTTATCCTAATTTTATTAATATCAATTTTATGTTTTTCATGTTCAAAAGATGTTGTTGAAAAATCTGTAATTAAGGAAAAAAATATGGAACTTCAAATGATTGAAGCTTACAAAGAAGGTTTAAAAGAATTAAATAAGGGTGACGCTCTTTATGCGGCTAAAAAATTTAATGAAGCTGAAGTTTTATTTCCACAATCTGACTACGCACCTAAAGCAGCCTTAATGGCAGCATATTCTTATTATTCACAAAATTATTATGGTGATGCAGTAGCTGAGCTAGAAAGGTTTATAAAAATTTATCCAAATCATTATAATGTTAGTTATGCAGAATACTTATTAGGTTTATCCTATTATGAGCAAATTATAGATGAAAAAAAAGATCTTCAATCAATAGATAATGCTAAAACTATATTTTTAGACATAGTTAAAAAATATCCCAACACAGATTTTGCAATAGATGCAAATTTTAAAATAGATTTGATAAATGATATTTTGGCTGCAAAAGAAATTTATATTGGAAGGTATTATTTGGATAAAAAAAAGTGGATATCTGCAATAAATAGATTTAGGACAGTTACAGATGACTATGATACGACTGTTTATGTAGAAGAAGCACTTCACAGATTAGTCGAAATTTATTATATTATTGGTTTAGAAGATGAGTCACAAAAATATGCAAATTTACTAGGTTATAATTATCAATCTTCTGAATGGTATGAGAATTCATATAAAGTTTTTAATAAAAATTACAAAAAGAATAATTTAGAAAGTATTAAAAAAGAAAATAGTTCTATATTAGAAAAATTCAAATCTCTATTTGGGTGAGATGAATAAAAAAAAAATAGAATCTGAATATAAAAAAAAAATAAAGCTATTAATCAATTATAACAAAAATTATTTTGATGCTAGCAAACCATTAGTTACCGACAAAGTATATGATGATTTAAAAAATAGTATTCTTATTCTAGAGAGTAAGTACTCTTTTCTAAATGCAGAAAACTCACCATCAAAAGTAGTTGGATTTAAACCATCTAAAAATTTTCAAAAGATAGCACATAGAGCCCCAATGTTATCTTTAGCAAATGCTTTTGGAAGAGAAGATCTAATTAATTTTGAAAAAAGAATATTAAACTTTTTATCTAAAAAAGATGATTTCGTTTTATCTTATAGTACAGAACCAAAGATAGATGGTATTTCTGCGTCATTAATATATAAAAATCGTGAATTTAGAAAGGGATTATCTAGAGGTGATGGAAAAGAGGGTGAAGATATAACGGCTAATCTTGCAACAATTAAAGATATTCCAAAAAAAATTCAATCAAAAGATTTTCCTGAAGAAATTGATATTAGAGGTGAGGTGTTTATACAAAACAGTGATTTTGAAAATTTAAAAGAAAAATTTGCAAATCCAAGAAATGCTGCATCAGGATCATTGCGACAAAAAAATCCAGATGATACAAAAAAAATTCCTTTAAAATTTATTGCTTATACTTTTGGTTACCAAAAGGGTCTCAAAACAAATAACCAAATAGATTTTTTAAAAAAATTAGATGATTGGGGATTTAAAACAAATCCATTAAATAAGTTGGTTACAGGTGTTGAAAATTTATTGACCAATTATTCCAAAATAGAAAAAGATAGAACAAAAATAGATTTTGATATTGATGGTATAGTTTATAAAATAAACAACTTTGAACTTCAAAAAAGACTTGGATATGTTGCAAATTCACCAAGGTGGGCTATTGCTCATAAATTTGCATCCAATAAAGCAATATCAAAAATTCTTAATATTGAAATTCAAATTGGAAGAACAGGAGCTTTAACCCCAGTTGCAAAAATAAAACCAATTAATATTGGAGGAGTAATCGTATCTAATGCAACTCTGCATAATGAGGATGAAATTGACAGAAAAGATATAAGAGTTGGAGATTTAGCAACTATTGAAAGAGCTGGAGATGTAATACCTCATATTATTTCAGTTGACAAATCAAAGAGAGATAAAAAATCAACAAAATTTATTTTTCCAAAAAAATGTCCTTCATGTGGTTCAAAAACAATTAAAGAATTTAATAATGTTACCAAAAAAGAAGATGCTGTAAGAAGATGTTCCAATGAAGGATATGAGTGTGATAAAATTGCAATTGAAAAATTAAAACACTTTGTTTCTAAAGATGCATTTAACATTGAAGGTTTTGGTAAAAAAATAGTAGAAAATTTTTGGAACCTCAATTTATTAAAATTACCACACGATATATTTAATTTGAATTTTAACAAAATAGAAAGTCTTGAAGGTTGGGGCAAACAATCAATGGAAAATTTAAAATATTCAATTAATCAAAGAAAAAATATTTCTTTAGAAAGATTAATCTATTCATTAGGTATCAGACATATTGGTTTAGAAAATGCAAAAATTTTATCAAAATATTTTAAATCATTTTCAAAGTTCATTAGTTTTTCCAATGAAGCAATTTTGGATGATATATTAAATATTGATGGAATTGGGGAAACTCAGCTGAAGTCAATAAAAATTTTTTTTGATAATAAAGTTAATCTAAATATCTTAAAGGAATTACAAAAAATTTTAAAAGTTAAAGACACAATAATTAATGATAAAAATGGATTGTTAAATGAAAAAACATTTATGGTAACAGGAAAATTAAATGGTATCAGCAGAGCAGAAGTGAAATCTTTGATAGAAGTAAATTCTGGCACATCAGTAAGTACTGTAACTAAAAAATTAAATTATTTAATAATTGGTGAAAAACCAACAAAAAAGAAAGTTGATAAAGCTAAAGAATTTAAAATTACTATATTAAATCAAAGCCAGTTTTTGAGAATGTTAAATGTGGGTAGCTAACCATTTTCTCTCATTAAGAGAGAGGTACTTCGAAAGTTTTGAGTAAACATCTAGGTGATATTTAAAAAGATAATTTTTTTCTAATTTAGTTAAAAGATTATAATTAATTAATTCTTTATCTATTGGAGCAAGAGTTAAATTTTCAAAAAACATTTTTTTTTTATTTTTTTTAACGTAAACAAGATTTTCTATTCTGATACCATAAGAACCTTTTTTATAATAACCTGGTTCATTACTTAAAATCATACCTTCTTGAATTTTGACTTTATTCAGTTTGGAAATTGATTGTGGTCCTTCGTGGACGTTTAAAAAGAAGCCAACTCCATGTCCTGTGCCATGAGCATAATCTAATTTGCTTTCTTTCAAGTATTTTCTGGCTCTTCTATCTATTTTTATACCTGTATTATCTATTCTTAAATCTGTTTTTGCTACAGCTATATGTCCTTTTAATACTTTAGTATAAATATTTCTAATGCTTGATTTTGGCTTTTTAAAACAAATAGTTCTAGTAACATCAGTGGTACCATATTTATATTGACCACCTGAGTCGCATAAAAAAATGTCATCTTTTCTTATTGTTCTGCAACTTTCTTTTTTGGCTCTATAATGAACAATAGCACCATTCTCACCAGATCCTGCAATCGTTTCAAAGCTAGGATATAAGTAATTGTTACTTTTTTTTCTTAATTTTTCTAATTTTATCTGAGCATCAACTTCTGTAATTTTTTTCTTATTAATTTTTTTAATCCAATAAATAAATTTTGTTAGTGCCACTCCATCTATAACATGAGATTTAATCATATTATTAATTTCAGTATTATTTTTTATAGCTTTTAAAAGATAAGTTGGATCTTCTCTTTTTATAATTCTAAATTTAGATTTAATTATATTCTCATAAAAAACTGAACAAGATTTATTATCAATTATGAAACTTTTTCCACTTGAAGCCAAAATATTTTTTGGTAAATCATTTGTGTTAATCAATTGATTTTTATTAATTATTTTTTTTTTTATTAATTCTTTTGCTTTTTGAGGCTCCGTTATTAAAAAGACCTTTTTTGATTTATTAATGATTAATCTTGAATTTGGTATTGGGCTATTGGGACCATCTGCACCTCTAATATTTAATATCCAAGCTACATTTTCTGGGGCTGTTACAAATAAATTGTCAGCTTTATTTTTTTTTAAATAATTTATAATTTTATTAATTTTTGATTCACTATTTTCTCCAATTATTTTATCTTTGAGTAAAAAAAAAGGAGTATTATTTACAACTTTTTGAGTTTTAATTTCATCAATTAAATTATTTGATAAAAATTTAACTTTATTATATTTTAAAAAATAATTTTTTATTTGCACATGTGTAAATAGTTTTGGGTCTAATCCCAACCTCAAATTTTTGAATAGATTACAATTAATTATTTTTTCATAACTAGTAATTTCAAAATGTTTTCCACTCTCCACTTCACTTTGAATAGTGTATCTACCATCTGAAAATAAGTAGTTTTTATTTTTTAAAACAACAGCCAAACCAGCAGATCCACTAAAATTTGAAATAATTTTTAATCTATTTATTTTTGAATATTCTGTAAAATAATCATCATTTTTAGGTATAACATATCCATCAATATCGTATTCTTTAAATTTTTTTCTCAACTCTTTTACTTCTCTATTCATTTAATTCTCTTTTGATATCTTATCCATCCAGGACTTCTTGTTCCTTCTTCAATTTCAAAGTCCTGATTAAAATCAAAATCTTGATTATCGTCAACTTCTTCTTCAAAAAAAGAATTTTTTTCTAAATGTTTTTCTGGTAATTCTTCAATGAATCTTGAGGCCATGCTATCAATCCAGTCACCTTGGTAAAATCTATTCATCGAAAAAGAAATTATAGCTTTTTTTTTAGCTCTGGTAATGCCAACATAAGCTAAACGTCGCTCTTCTTCCAAGCCATTTTGTCCTTTTTCTTCAATTGATTTTTGATGTGGGAATAAGCCCTCCTCCCATCCAGGAAGAAAAACTACGTCAAATTCAAGTCCTTTTGCAGCATGCATTGTCATCATATTAATTTTTTCACCATCCCATTCTTGATCAATTGAAGTTGCAAGAGAAACATGTTCTAAAAAACTCTCTAAATTATCAAATTCTTTCATTGCGCTTAATAATTCTTTAATATTTTCTAATCTATTTTCATTATCTAAATCTTTTTTATTTTTAAGCATAGCTGAGTAACCAGACTCGTCCAAAACTATTTGCAGCAATTTGATGTGACTTACCTTTTTGATATTAAGGTCATTTCTCCATTTATTTAATGCATTAAGAAAAAAACTAAGACCTATTTTAGTTTTTGGTTTAATTAAATTTTGTTCAAGCATTTTATTTGCAGCTATCTCTAAACTTAAATTACTTTCTTTTCCAAATTCATGAACAGCTTTTAAGGTAGTATCTCCAATTGATCTTTTTGGATTATTCACAATTCTTTCAAAGGCTAGATCATCTTTTTCTTGATGAATTAATCTCAAATAAGCAACACAATCTTTTATTTCGGCTCTCTCATAAAATTTTGTTCCTCCTAAAATTCTATAAGGCATGCCGATTTTAAGAAACCTTTCTTCAAATTCTCTTGTTTGAAATATAGCTCTAACTAAAATAGCTATTTCATTAAATGAATATTTTTTTTTTAATTTTTTTTCTATTTCATCAGAAATTCCAATCGCTTCATCTTTACCATTTTTAAAACAATTTAGCTTAATTAAATCTCCTTCCTCCATATTAGTTGTAAGTGTTTTGCCAACTCGATTTTGGTTATTTGAAATTAAATTTGATGCAACGGATAAAATATTTTGAGAAGATCTATAGTTTTGTTCAAGTCTTATTACTTTTGTATTTTCATATACTTGATCAAACTCTAAAAAATTTTTAATTTCTGCTCCTCTCCAACTATAAATAGATTGATCATCATCCCCCACACAACATAAATTTCTATTTTTTTCGGATAATAAATTTAACCATTTGCTTTGAATAAAATTAGTATCTTGATATTCGTCAACTAAAATATATTTAAAGTTAGTTGAATAGATCTGTCTAATATCAGGATAATTTTCTAAAATTTTTACAGTATGCAAGATTAAATCACCAAAATCACATGAATTTAAGTCTATTAATTTCTGTTGATAGATTTTATATAAAGGAAGTATAGTTCTCTCATAAACATCTTTGTTATTTACTATAACTTCAGAAGGGTAATATCCTTTGTTTTTCCATCGATCAATTATTGCTAATATGAATCTAGGTGCTAATTGTTTGATATCAATATTTTCACTTTTGCAGATATTCTTAATAAGTCTTGTTTGATCATCTGTATCTATAATAGTAAAATTTGAATTCAGATTTGCAGCTGCTGCATGTTTTCTTAATATCTTTGCACATATTGAGTGAAATGTTCCAAGCCATGAAAGTCCAGTTGCAGCTGATCCAAGCATTTTGCTGACTCTTGTTTGCATTTCTTTAGCTGCTTTATTTGTAAAAGTTACTGATAAAATTTGATTAGGAAAGGCTCTCTTTTCTTTAATTATGTGTGCAATTCTTGAGGTTAAAACCTTTGTTTTTCCAGATCCTGCACCTGCAACAATTAATAGTGGTCCATCCAAATATAATACTGCCTCTTTTTGAGCATTATTTAGGTTTTTTAAATAATCAGAGTTTATCATTTAAAATATTTCATTATAAGTTTTATAATTTTATGAACAGACATAATTATTTTGTAAGAATCCTAAGAAAGCTTAACTTCTTTATAAATAGTCATTTAAAGAAAAATTTAAACAAATTAAATTTTTTATTTGAAAAAGATAAATTATTAACTTTTTTAAGTTTTAAAAGAATTTTTGTCTTAATTTCAGTCTTATTTGTTTCTTGTTTTTTATATTTATCTATACCACACCTTTTTAATAGTAAAAAATTAGTTTCTAATATTAAGAATCAGTTACTAAAAAATTTAAATTTAGATTTTAATTTATCAAATAACTATAGTTACAATTTATTCCCAAGGCCTAACCTTAAATTTGAAAACAGCTCATTTCTAAACAAAGTTGAAAGTTCGGGAGAGATCAGGATATATATCTCACCTAAACATTTTTTATTTCCAAACAAAATTAAAATAAAAGATGTTATTTTTGACAAAATGAATTTTAATTTGAATAAAGAAAATTATAATTTTTTTATTAAACTTTTGAATAATGATTTTTCTAATTTTTCACTTAAAGTTGAGAATAGTAATATCTTTTATAAAAATATCGAAAATGATGTTCTGTTTATAAACAAGATTAATGAATTAAAATATTTTTATGACAACAAAACTTCAGAAAATATTTTATTTGCTAATAATGAGATTTTTAACTTGCCTTATAAAATTGAAGTTAAAGATGACATTAGTAAAAATAAAATTTTTAGTAAAATAAATTTAAATTTTATTGATCTTCAAATTGAAAATATTTTTAATTATAAAAATTTTGAAAAAGATGGTTTGATAGTGATTACAAACAATCATAAGAAAAGTGGAGGTACATATAGTCTTAAAAAAGATTTTTTTGATTTAAATTTTTTTGATAAATCTCTTGATCAAAATTTTGAATATAATGGTTTTATTAATCTAAAACCTTTCTTTTCAGAATTATCAGGCAATTTAAATAAAATTAATTTAGATATATTATTAAATCCAAACTCAATATTGATTCAATTTTTAAAAACAGGATTACTTAATAATAAAAATTTAAATATAAGTTCAAATATCATTGCAAAACAAGCTACATCTTTAAGGGATTTTATTAATTTAGCACTCAATGTTAAGATAAGTGAAGGTTTAGTAGACATAAATGAAACTAAATTTAGTTTAAAAAATTATGCTGATATTAAAATAACAGATAGTTTAATTTATACGAATAACAACAATCTAATCTTGGATGCTTTAATTTCTATTAATGTTAAAGATTTTAACGAAGTTTATAAAATTTTCCAAACACCCCGTAATAATCGAAAAGAAATTAAAAAGATTGAGTTTAGATTAAGTTATAATTTTGATCAAATGACTGCTGACTTGAGTAGCTTTAAAATAGATGAAATAATTAACCAAAAAATTGACAAAACTTTAAATCAAATTATTTTTAAGGATAACAATCTACAAAATAAAATTTATTTAAAAAAATTAGTGAACAAAGCAATGAATGATTATGCTGGATAGATCATTTTTTTAGGATCTACTATTTTATCGTAATCCTTTTCGCTAATCAGACCTGTCTTTAATGTTTCAAACTTAAGTGTTGTGTCATTTTTAAGTGCTGTCTTTGCAATTTTTGCTGCATTGTCATAGCCAATTTTAGGAGCTAAGGCTGTAACAAGCATCAAAGAATTGTCCAAATGCTCTTGGATTTTTTTCTTATTAGCTTTTATTCCCTTCACACAATAAAGGGCAAAATTTTTAGTACTGTCGGCTATTAGATCAATTGATTGTAAAATATTATGAGCAATTAAAGGTTTAAAAACATTTAATTCAAAGTGCCCATGAGATCCAGCCATAGTGATACCATTATGATTTCCAATTACTTTAACACAAACCATAGTAACTGCTTCACATTGAGTAGGATTTACTTTTCCTGGCATAATTGATGAACCTGGTTCATTCTCTGGTAATATAAGCTCACCGTATCCTGCTCTAGGACCTGATCCTAAAAATCTAATATCATTTGAAACTTTCATTAAAGCTACTGCACATGTATTTAATGTTCCCGAAAAATTAACAATTGAATCGTGTGCTGCAAGTTCAGCAAATTTATTTGCTGCTGGTTTAAAAGGAATTTTTGTAAATTTAGCAATTTCTTTAACGATCTTTTTATCAAAATTTTTTTTAGAATTTATACCAGTTCCTACAGCTGTTCCACCTTGTGCAAGATATAAAATTTCTTTTAAAGCATACTTTATTCTCTCAATACTTTTTTGAACTTGTACGTGATAGCCTGAAAATTCCTGTCCAAGAGAAAGAGGTGTTGCATCTTGTAAATGAGTTCTTCCAATTTTAATAATATCTTTAAATTCAATAGATTTTTTTTTTAATTCCTTTTCTAAAATTTTTAAATTAGGTAATAATTTATTAATTGTTTCCATGGCAATCGATATATGCATTGCAGTTGGAAAGACATCGTTTGTTGATTGAGATTTGTTTACATGATCATTAGGATGTACTGGTTTTTTTGTTCCTTTTTTTCCACCTAAAATTTCTATAGCTCTATTAGCGATTACCTCGTTAACATTCATATTTGTTTGAGTTCCAGAGCCTGTTTGCCATACTTTAAGAGGAAAGTTTTCATCCAAATTGCCTTTAATAACTTCGTCAGAAGCTTTTATAATTGCTTTAGATATTTTAGTGGTAATCAATTTATCTTTAGCATGGACTATTGCTGCAGATCTTTTAATAATTGCAATAGATTTAATGATAGAAATGTTAACTAAAATTTTACCAATATTAAAAAATTTATTAGATCTTTGAGTAGATGCTCCCCAATATTTATCCCCAGGGACATTCACACCTCCAATACTGTCAAATTCTTTTCTTAATTTCATTGATTAATTTGTAAGTAATAAATAATTATAAACATACAATAATTTTAAAAAAACTTATAGGAGCAAAATGTCAAATTTTAATAAAGTTGGAACTTTTATGAAAACTTTTGGCCAAGAAGCCAAAACAAAGCCTTCATTCAGCAGTGATAAAATCAATAAACTTAGAATTGATTTAATTAAAGAGGAATTAGATGAGCTTCAAGAAGCGATGAAAAATAATGATTTATTAGAAGTGGCTGATGCGTTAACTGATATTTTGTATGTTACTTATGGTGCCGGACATGCTTTTGGAATTGATTTAGATAAATGTTTCGATGAGGTTCAAAATTCTAATATGAGCAAATTAGATGAAAATGGAAAACCTATTTATAATGATGCTGGAAAAGTTATGAAAGGACCAAATTATTTTAAACCTGATCTTTCTAGATTTATATCTTAGATTTCCAATTTCAGGTCAATAGCGTCAGCGCTATGGGTGATGCTTCCAACAGAAATTCTATCAACACCAGTTGCAGCAATGGATTTAACTGTTTTTAAATTAATATTGCCAGATGCTTCAGTTTCATAATGTTTTTTAGCAATCTTAATGCCTGATATAAGATTCTTAACAGACATATTATCAAATAAAACAGTATTAAATTTAAGACCCATAATAGATGTAAGTTGCTTAAGATTATCAACTTCAACAGTAATTTTTCTTCTCTTTTTTTGTTTGATAGCTAACCCAACTAAACTTCTGATATCTGAAGATGCGATATGATTGTCTTTAATTAAAAACTCGTCACTAAGATTAAATCGGTGATTAGTACCACCACCTAATTTAACTGCATATTTTTGAATTACTCTCATATTTGGAATTGTTTTTCTTGTGCAACAAATTTTACATTTTTTACCTGCTAATTTTACAAATTTATTTGTTTTAGTCGCAATTCCCGAGATATGAGATAAAAAGTTTAAAGCAACTCTTTCTGCTATAAGTATATTTTGAGCCTTACCTTCAACTGTTGCAATCAAAGATCCTCTTTTAACTGGTGAGCCATCTTTTTTTTTAATAATAAATTTAATTTTATTATCAACTAAAGCAAAAGCATATTTTGCAAACAGCAAACCTCCTATGATTGCATTTTGATTTGATAAAAGTTTAACTTTTATAACTTTGTTATTTTTGACTAAATTAGAAGTTATATCTCCAGAGGGATAAAGATCTTCATTTAGTGCTCGCTTAACAGTGTTAAGTATAAAATCTTTGCTAAGTTTTATTTTTGACACTTATTTATCTGCCGATGGCTGCCATTTTTTCAACTGATATTCTTGCCTTCTCAATTGTTTCTTTGTCCATAATTATTTCACCAGTCTCATTTTCAAGACAATCTAATATTTTTGGAAGAGTAATTTTTTTCATGTAAGGACATATGTTGCATGGTTTAATAAAATCCACGTTTGGATTTTCTACTTGAATATTATCGCTCATCGAACACTCTGTAACCATCATAACTTTTTTAGGTTGGTTATCCTGTACATATTTTATCATACCAGAAGTAGAGCCTGCAAAGTCACTAGCTTTTATGACATCTGGAGGACATTCTGGGTGAGCTATAATTTTTATACCAGGATTATTTTTTCTTATATCGTGAATTTCTTTTTCATTAAATTGATCGTGGACAATGCAGATACCTTTCCAAGATATAATCTCAACATCGGTTTGAGAGGCAACGTATTTAGCAAGATAATCATCAGGTAAAAAGATTACTTTTTTAACACCTAATGATTTAACAATTTTTACAGCATTAGCTGATGTGCAACACACATCTGTTTCAGCTTTAACTTCTGCTGAAGTATTTACATAAGAAACCACAGGAACACCTGGGTATTTTTCTTTTAATAATCTTACATCTTTACCAGTAATCGATGAGGATAATGAGCATCCAGCATCCATATCAGGTAAAATAACTTTTTTTTCAGGACTCATGAGTTTTGCTGTTTCAGCCATGAAGTGAACTCCAGCCATTAAAATTATATCTGCAGAAGTTTTTGAAGCTTCAATAGCTAACGCTAAAGAGTCTGCTGCAAAATCAGCTACACCATGATAGATTTCTGGTGTTTGATAATTGTGAGCAAGAATTACTGCGTTCTTCTCTTTTTTTAGCTTATTAATTTTGTGAATATAAGGAGCGTGTGTAGACCATTCAATTTCAGGCATTACCTTGGAAATTTTTTGATAAATTGGATCTGTTGCTTTTTGAACTTCTTGTGTAAATTCCATGATGATATTTACCAATTTGAAAGATAGTTGTCATTCATTTATTATGACACACACTGAGGTCATGCTGAAATTGGTAGACAGGCATGGTTGAGGGCCATGTGGACACCTAGTTTATGAGAGTTAGAGTCTCTGAACGCACCATAATTACATTTATGCTTTAATCCAATCAGGTTTCTTAATCATAATCGAAGCTTCTTTTGTATTAAAATCAGACTTTCCATTAAAATTTTCATCCAAGTATTTAATTAAAGCAAATGGATATTCTTTATCTATTAATACTTTGCCAATTTCATTATCATTATAATAAACACTTTCACCTTCAG
>Ga0257121_1001823_pt1 | contig 15650 bp, 14 predicted proteins | sample SI106_100metaG_FD_190180 | JGI IMG/M metagenome (GOLD analysis project Ga0257121, IMG submission 190180) | Marine microbial communities from Saanich Inlet, British Columbia, Canada - SI106_100 | ecosystem: Environmental > Aquatic > Marine > Inlet | place: Canada: British Columbia | collected... | reverse complement strand
CTACTACGCTTATCCCAAATGCTTCATGGCGCGATAATTGTAAATAAACTTTAGATTCTAAATAATATTGTCTTAAAACTTCTGTATTTACATACCCTAAATATTTAATATTTGGTGGAGAAATACTTTCCACATATTTAAATATTTCATCTGTAAGTCTACCTTTATTATTTGTCCATTTACCAATATGTATAAATTGAACATTTGGCATTTTCTTTGCAACTGCTATAAATCTATCCAATCCCTTTCTTTTAAATGTTTCTTTATTTATTTCGCCTACAGTTAAAACTTGATTTTTCTTTTCTATAATATGCGTAATTATTGTTTCAGGGATTGCATTATAAATAAGACTAATCTTTTTTGGTACTACATTCCCATTCTCAATAATTTCTTGCTTGTTTGATTTTGATACTGCAATAACTGAATGAGCTCTTGATAACAACCATTTTCCTAGTTTTGCACGAGACTTCCCTCTCATGCCACCATAATTGATATTTGGAACATTTGCCACATCAAATCCACCAGCAATTATGATAAGCCGTTTATTAAAAAAATAATTTAAAAGTATAATAGGAAATGCATGGAAGGAAGCAAACCAAACAACAACTGTATTACACCAAATAAGGTTAAATAATAATTTGGGATTGATATAATTCCATTTCGATTGATAATTTAGTTTCCGGACATTCCCTAAAGACCTGAGTATAGTTTCATCTGTCTTCTTGTACCCCGTTTCACCGCATATGATATATTGAAAATTTTTATTAATGGTTACTAAATATTTAAAATATTCACAACTTGAAAATAAAAATAAGATTATGATAAAAATGCATTTCTTTAATATTATTTAGATGACTTGGTAATGGCATTATTTTTGAATCAAATTCTTTAGAATTAACACAATCTATTAATTTCTTAAAATAATTCATTGTTGTTTTGGAGTTACTAATATTTTGACTATCCCCACCATAGGAGTCGATATAAGATGTTTGAGTATCTTCAATCACATATATACCCCCTGATTTCAAATAAGGGAATAATATTTCAAAAGACTTAATGATATCTTTATTGATATGGCTTCCATCATCAATAATAATATCGGTATAGCCCATCTCAATAATGACTTTTTTAATGAACTTTTCATTTTTTTGGTCCCCTTGAAATATCCGAATTCTTTTTTCTTCAAAATTAGATTTATCATGAATATCAATTCCATATATATATCCTCTACTAAAATATCTCATCCACATGCGGAGTGAATTTCCACCATAGTCAGGATTATCGTACCCACCTACGCCAATCTCTAATAATTTTATTCTTTTCCATCTCATGTGGTTAAAATGCAATTCATAAAGATGAGTATATTCATGAAACCCCGCTTTATCCGTACCACATAGCTTTGCAAGATTGGTCAAACTATACCCCAAAACTGGGTAGGAAAAATCAACAAATAACTTTCTTAATAACCTACGTTGTTTTGTATTTAATAATTTTAGTGGATTATACTGAGCAAACATTTGTAAGGTTTATAAGAAAATTTTCATTTGTATAATATTTATCTAATTTCCGCTTGGCTTTTTTTACTTTCATTTTAGATGAGTGCTTGTCTGCGAATGATTGTTGAATGACCTTAGCTAAACTTTTATAATTACCCGAATCATAAAATAGTATTTCTTTATTTGAAAAATAATCTTTTAAATGAAATGTATTAGATACTACAACTGGCACACCATATGAGACTGCTTGGAATGTAGCAATTATCCCTAAAGATCTTCGATTTTTTTCTTCTTTTAATGGTACTACAAGCAGTCCTGCATTAGCAATGAGTTGTACATATTTTTCATAAGATATATTAAAAAATAAATTTATTTTATTCCCTTTATATTTCTCCCATTTAAGTCTGTCTCCTTCGCCTCCAACCACAATGCCTTTATATTTATTTAAAAATGAAATTGCTTTGGCAAATGTTTTTATATCCCTATGATTCCCGGGACAAATAACATAATCGCCCCTATCCATCTGAGAATTTAATATCAAATTATCTTCGTATGAAAAATATGGGATAAATATAAATTTATTTTTCAATCTTATCTTGAAAGACTCACTATATATAAATTTTTCTTCTCTTGTATGGGTAATAATTCTATCTTGTAATCTCAAAAAAATATAATAAAAAATATACCTATGAACGTTTTTAATACTAAATATTGAAACATCAATTAATAATGTAACAAATATACATCTCTTCAATTTCCCTTTATTAGGGTATAAATGATGAAAAAGGCTAAATAAGAAAGCTAGTTTGACATCATAATTAAAAACAATTATTTCAAAATTATGCCCGATAAATAATAATTTTAATAATTTCCCAAATAAACTCCGAGTTTGCCAAATATTATCATAATCTTCAATATGGCATGCAATTTTACCCCACTTATGATTATAACTATAGTCGACATTGACAGTTAATATATTTTTTCTATTAACCATTAATGAAGATTGTGCGGTACTCAATAAAATTTATTAATTTTTTCAATAATATAATCTTGATCATCTTTTATTAAAATAGGATAAAGTGGAAGCCTTAAAAGGCAGTGTGTAAACCGATCTGAATTTGATAAATTATCCCCTTCGTACTTTTTCTTGAAGAATTCAGATTTATGTAATGAAAGATAGTGAAAGGTACTCTGGATTTTGTTTTTCCTTAAATGAGTAATTAAATCACTTCTCTCCTTTTCATTATTACAAACTAAATAAAACATATGGCCATTATGATTTGCATATTCAGGTATAATGGGCAACCTACATTTCCCATCGGATTCTAACGATTGCAAAGAATCATAATAATGCTGCCATATTATTTTTCTCCTTTGCGTAATTTGTTCTAAGGCTTCTAACTGAGATAATAATTTTGCAGCTAAAATATCAGATAATAAATAAGATGACCCTAGAGACTTCCACCCATACCTATCAATTTCACCCCGGAAATAAGCTGCCCGATTTGTCCCTTTCTCTCTCAATATTTCTGCTTTCAATTTTAAAGATGTATCATTGATAAATATGGTTCCTCCTTCTCCACAGGAAATATTTTTTGTATCATGGAAAGACAAACATCCAATATCTCCGATCGTCCCTAGGGGGCGATTTTTATAGGTGGCGCCTATCCCCTGGGCAGCATCTTCAATAATTTTAATATTATGAGTAATTCCCATTGAAACAAGTTCATCCATTTGACAAGAAATTCCGGCATAATGAACCGGAATTATGGCTTTAGTTTTTGATGTAATTAAAGACTCAACATGCTGAATATCTAAATTTGGATTATTTTTTTGACTATCACAAAAAATAATTTTCGCACCACGAAGTAAAAAAGCATTTGCGGTGGAAACAAAGGTAAATGATGGCATTATTATTTCATCACCCAGTTGAATATCAAGTAAAAGTGCTGCCATTTCTAAAGAATGTGTGCAGGACGTGGTTAAGAAAGGTATAGAATTTTTTGTATAATTTTTTAAATACGTATGACAAAGTTTTGTGTATTTCCCATCTCCTGATTGTACATCTAATGATAATACATCATCCATGTACTTTTTCTCATTCTTTGCAGAATATTTCCGATTAAAGTGAATCAATTAAATACCTTTACGATTTTGTTCAATTATCCGTTGGAACTTTTGCCCATGAATTGAAATATCAAAATTATTTTTACCTGCTTCTCTATTCAATAATCCAATCTTTTTTCGAATTCCATCATTTTCATATTTTTTCATTAGTGCACTCATTTCATCAAGTTTTTTCGGGTTAAAAGTATCAATATAATTACACTTATCGGCAATTTCAGATAAACTATCTATAGTTGACATACCAACTGGTAGGCCTGATGAAATGGCACTTATTAAAGCTAGTGGCGATGTGTCTTTTTCAAGAGAGGGATATAGGAATAAGTCCATAGCCGAGAATAATGATTGTAAATCATTTCGATACCCAGGCATAATAATACGGTGATTGAGTGACATATCTTTTATCATTTTTTTTAATGAAATAAAATAATCGTCCTTATCAAAAATAGGTTTGCCTATGAGCATTAAATATGAATTTGAGTTTTGGCTAGCATATTCAATAAAAGATTTTAAAAGTTGAGATTGCCCCTTCCATGGAGTCATTCTTGCAACATGACCAATTATATAGGCATTTTGGGGTATATTAAATTCTTGTCTAATCTTTAATCCAGATTCAATATCTCGTTTGAGATTTTCGGTATTAATGCCATTAATAATGACTGATGACTTTAATTTATTATTTTTCCCCAGCGATGTTTGAATCAACCGTCCATCACAAACTATAAAAGTTGGCAAGTGTGTTGCAAATTGATTGAATATCATTTTTAAAAAGCCAAAATATCTATCTGAGATTAAATCTTGGAGATGACATATAACTGGTATTTTTAAAATTTTACATGCAATTCCTGATGTAAAATGATTTAATAATCCTTTGCTAATGACTAATTCTGTCTTGGGATCAATACTCCTTTTAACAGTAAATATATTAAATATTATAGCAAATATATTCCAAATCCATGCAATGGGGTTGGGTATTCTCAATTGATCATTAAACAAAGAGATACTAGTTGACCAATATGAGAGAGGATAATAAAAGCTTGTAGAAATTAAATTCTGTTTTAGTAAATCAGAAAAAGGACCTGAGTTTGGTAAAAGAGTTTCAATCTCATATTTACCAGAAAAAGATAAATAATCCGCAAATAATAAAGTCGTTTGTTGAACGCCACCCATTTTACTAGAATCTTCAATAAACAGGACCTTTATTTAGGACTCCTATCTATTTTTAATAAATTTAATTCAAGCAATTTTGTATGGCTTAAAAAAACATAATAACTTGCATAAATCGCCAAATAAAAACCACGCCACCCATCTCTAAACCCTTGCAGAAAAATATATCGTTTTAAAAAAATATAAAGCGGACCTATCAACCATTTTAAAAATGAAAATTCAATATTTCGTTTTTTTAGTTGATCTGCTTCATACCGTGTATATCTGTCCAAATTAGAAATTTGTTTAGTTATATTTGGCATTCCATAATGAATTAAATGCGTATTTAATTCATCTATTTCGCCAGATACTATAATTCTAGAATGAACGTCTCGATTCCACCATTTGCCTTCTTTTTTTCTAAATAATCGGTATTCCCAATCAGGGTAAAGTCCACCATATTTTACCCATTTTCCTAATACATGATTCTTTCTAGACATTCTGAAACTGTGAATTTTATCTTGGGCAGACTCTACAGCATTCCGAATAATAATTTCTGCATTTTGGTCTAATATTTCATCAGAATCAATTTGAAATATCCAATCATTTGAACAATATTGAATGGCTCCATTTTTTTGATTCGCAGAATTAATATATTCATGTTGATATACTTTGGCATCGTATTCTTTAGCAATTTGAATCGTATTATCATTACTAAAAGAATCAATTACTACAATTTCGTCTGCCCACTTAATAGATTCAAATGTTCTGCGTACAAACAAACCACAATTAAATGTAGGTAATAAGATAGATATTTTGATAACTTTATTAATCATTCGTGCAAAGGATTCACATAATTTTTTGTATGCTTAAAAAATCCATAATTAATCGCCCATAATATAAATAAGGGCATTCCAGTTTGAACAAGAAGAATGTTGCCATTGAATACTAAAGAGACCAAAACATAAACCTGGAATAAACAACAAATAAAATAGGATGATTTTAAATCTGATGATGCTATGAAATATCGTTTGAATAATTGGAATAAAAGGATTAAAGGTCCTGTAAAAAAGATTAATCCCGGGATAATTCCAACACTAGAACCTATTTGTAAAATATCACTGTGAACCCAACCTTGACTTCCCCATCCTGTACCCATCGGGTTTCTTTTTATTGAATTCAATGCGACTAATGCCCGGTTCATTCTCGCACCTCCGCTTGAATCATATTGAATATCAATGTTACCTGTTAACGCTTTGAATGTTGAGATATATCGACCTTGTACAGGCTGGGAATATATGTACGCAATAAATGCAACTATTAGGATCAACGAATATGATTTCAGGAAAGGGATTAATTGACGGCTATAAAAAAACAAAGTTATCATTATAAAAATAGTGAGAATAAGCCAAGAAATCCGATTTCCGGATAGATAAATTGCAAAAAGATTTACAAAGATTAAAATGGTCAATAGAAAATTATTTTCTACAATAGAATCTTTTTCTGATTTCAACAAAAGCAAAATTGGGAATATGGGTGGTATGAGATTAGCGGCTAAATGAGACCCCCAAAAAAGGAATGCTAATCGATTAAAAAGTTCAGGTTGAAAATCATTATGGCTTATTTTTTGGAACCCAAAAATTGAGGACATTAAGGTTGGAAAACTATATTCTATAATCCCCAATATTGAAATTATAGACGCTGAAAATAAATAATATTTACTTACCCTAATAAGTACTACCTTAGTTATGGATAAATATTGTAAAATAACAAAAACCATTATTAATAGAAAAGCATTTTTAAATTCCATTAATACAATTGGATTGTATTTTGAGACTATATCTAATATGAAAAATGCCACAAAAAATACTGATAGAATCTTAATGGATTTTGGTATTATTGAATTTGAGACTGGTTGACTTATTATAATCCTAATAAATGTGATATAAATAAATAATTCAATGGGATGTAATTTTAGGCCGGCAACTGGTTCAAAGGTTCTATATCCTAGTACGAAACCTAAAATAATCCAATTCAGAGAATTTTCTAGTCCATTTTTATTTAATAAAATATCCCACGTACCTAGCAATGTAAAAGCAATAACTAATAAATTAATAATCATTTAAATTCAGAATTAATTTTACATGGTACCCCAAACGCAGTCACACCATTTGGAATACTTTTATTCACCAATGATTTTGCACCTATTATGGTATTACTACCAATATAAACAGATTCTAAAACTGTTATGTTACTCCCTAAATAAGCTCCATCATTAATTTTAATCTCACCACTCGATTTTATTAATATTTTATTAGCGATGGGGCTTTTCCCAGTGTTGGTGTGGGTATTCAAAACGATACGATGCGATAGGGTAACTTTATTCCCTATACTAATTTTACCCATTAAATCAAAAATGCAATCTCGACCAATATAACAATCATCTCCAATTATTAAGTTAGAATAGATCGGTACAACCTGATCTGCATTATGAATCATGAATGGAGATTGTATCCGTACTCCTCTCCCAATCATTGCTCCAAAATAGCGCAGGATGGAAATCGTATAACGAGAAGGTGAAATTCGGAATAAAATATTGATGGCTTCATAACCATAAAAGGAATTCAAAAGCCTGGCAATAGTGATGAAACAATAATTAAACATAAATATAATTAATATCTGTTTGTTTATTTTTCAATGAATGAATGAATCTCTTTCGCAATCCGTTTATTACCCTCGACATTTGGGTGGTATCTATCACTAAAAACATTAACGGTTGAGTTAATTTTTGTTGATGGATCAAAATAACGTACACGATCATATTTTTCAGAAATAGTCTGTAATATCTCCTTACCTGCTTTAATATAATCTAAATAAAATTCTTTATTCTCAATATCCATAATCATTATTTCTTCTTCTAAAGTATTGATTTCTTTGAATAAAGAAATTGGTGGACAAAGTACTACATCGATTTCAAACATCTGGCAGAGTGATGCCATATTATCAATATTGCGGTTATAATAAATCAAAACATCATCATTAAATATTTTTTCTTCCAAAGAGCTTGGTAATTTTTCATTATCAGGTATTTTACTAAAATATTTTCTTAGTGTTGCACTATAAAGAACGATGAAATATGATTTATCAATCATCCTCCCAATCGTAGACCCCGAATTATAATTTCTGAAATTATCTCCAATTATCACATCCTTTCTTAAATTGTTATAGTACCACAAATCTGTAAATAATTGATAGCTGATAATCAAATCTGGTTCTAAGTCTATGAGTTTAGTAATAAATTGTATTAATGTATGATATGACGTATATCCAGGCACTCCTGCATTTATTACTTCAATCTTCTGAGTTGATGAAATATTACTATCAAACATTTGACCTAAAAAATAAGGCCAAGTACCATCATTGTTTCCTTTACCATAAACAAGTGAACTCCCAATACAAATTATTCGGTAAGTACCTTCATCTTTATTAATATTTATTTCCTGATTTTTAAATCCTAATGAATTTATTTTTTCTTTAAGTGTATGATGATTTAATTCCCAATTTGGTGAAAGTTTGTAACCTGTAAAATGCGACTCTTGGTACCTCCCTGGATATTTTTTAAACGCTTTAATATCTATTGGAGAAATAAAAAAGTATAATCTTGTTAATGATTCAAGACCTAGCCCAATTAAAAAGACACTTAATATTATTATAATTATATTTTTTTTATTTAGAGTATCTTTCAATTTATAAATTTATTATCAATCGAGTAATGTAGTTGAAATTTCATTTATTGCAAAATATCAGAATTGGAAATATATAAATGGTCTGGCAGTATCTATTGGATTTATAAATAATGTGATTATTATTCCAAAAATAGTAACAATAGCTATAATTATTGTAAGGATCATTTTAGGAATTTTTAGTAAAAATAAATGTGTACCTAGAAAATAAGCAGGTAAATCCAATGATAATAATAGTACAAATAAGAAAAGCATTGTGTACACATTGCTATAACTGATATTTCCCGTAAAATTAAGAATATTAGAAAAAATTGAAATTGTGACATCCAAATTATTCGATCTAAATGGTAGCCATGTAATTAAAATTAATAGGTAAGTAAACAAAATTTTTATTGGCGAGAAATTGTTTATAACCCTTCTACTTTTTCTTTGAGCTTTATATCTTCTTATAATTTTATTTAGGATAAGATAAAACCCATGCAAACCACCCCATAATACAAAATTCCAACTGGCGCCGTGCCATAGGCCTCCTAGTAACATTGTGGCCATCAAATTGATATTTGTTCTAACCAACCCTGCCCGGTTGCCACCTAATGGTATATACAAATAATCTTTAAGCCATGTTGATAATGAAATATGCCATCTACTCCAAAATTCAGTTGGTGATTTTGAAAAATATGGTTGATTAAAGTTTTCAATGAGATTGATCCCAAATAGCAATGCTAATCCCCTAGCAATATCACTATAACCTGAAAAATCAAAATATATTTGAAATGAAAATAAATATAAGGCGTAAAACATTTCGAAAGAGTTCAATAACATATAATTTTCAAAATGATGATTAACGATTGGTGCAATGTTATCTGCAATAAATACTTTTTTCACATAGCCAAGAAAAAGTAAAATAACAGCTTTTTTAAGATATTGGTTGGAGAGTCCTGAATATTTTTCCATTTGCGGTAAAAGGTTTTTTGCTCTTTCAATTGGACCTGCAACAAGTTGTGGGAAAAAAGCGACAAAATTTGAAAAATCAAGAATACTTTTCGTTGGTCGGAGTTTATTTCTATAAATATCAATTGTATAAGACATAGTCTGAAATGTGTAAAACGATATACCAATTGGTAAAATAATATGGAGCGTATTAAAAGCTTCGGGCCTATCTGTCAAATAATTAAACGAGTCTATGAAGAAATTGAAATATTTAAAAAACCCAAGGATACTAAGATTTGTGAAAATCGAAATAAATAATAGGCGTTTTCGTTTTTTATGATCAAACGATGAGTAAATTGCTTTTCCAACCATGAAATCAACAATTGTTGAAATCCAGATTAAAGAAAGAAACCTCCAATCCCAATAGCCATAAAAAAAATAACTTGCCAATAAGAGAACAACCTTTTTATAAGTATTATTACCCACAAACTGGAGAGCGATAATAACAAAAATAAAATAGACGAAATTTATTTCGGTAAATAACATAATATGGGAATTGGGATATAGAGGATACTTAACTCATAATTGATTTTTTTAAGAAAAGTATATTTTACTTTCTAATACAGTCTGATATTTATTTAATCGTAAAGGCCAATGAAATTGTGATCTTATTTTTGAAACAAGTAATAAATAATGTTCAATTGATGCTCCATTCTTTATGATCGTATCGATACCATTTTTTATTGCACTGATATTTGGTTCTACAAGTTTGACCCAGCGATTAAAAATTTCTTTTTCAATTGGGCTTAATTTTTCAGTAGCTAATGCAACTACTTCTGGAATACCTCCAACATTTGTAGCTACAACTGGACTGCCGCAACAAAGAGCCTCCGCTACTGCAATTCCATAAGAATCCATTCTTGATGGGATCACTGTGATCTTTGATTCTGACATATGCGCAGCGATTTCTTTTGCCGATAACTTACCTATAATTGAAATTCCTTCTTTTATTTCTAAACCTAAATTCAACAATTCTCGCTTTTCCCCTCCCGCAATAAATAATTGTAAGCCATGCTGAGAATTAAATGCATCTATAAGCAAGTCAAAACCTTTAATAGGTTCAAAACGCCCAGCGGCAAAAATGACATTATTTTTTAATTTTGTGATATGTTGATCAATAAAATGTTTATTAACACCATTATATAGATGCATACATCTTTCACTGCCTATATCAGGATATATATATATTAGTTTATTGATTAAATATTTAGAGCATCCTGTTATATTAACCGCAGAAGTAAACAATTTATTATAAAGATAATACTTTATTGATCTCTTCGATAGGGTGCGCATTCGTTCCACTTCATTACCATGAAGTGAAATTATGAGTTTAAACCGAAATAGGAGCATTAGCAAATAACATTCTAATAATTGATGATCCGGGAAATGAAGGTTTACTATTGTTGGCTTAATTCTATTAAAATCAATAATCAATCTTATCAGGGTCACTGGCTTGAAAAATAACCATGCAAAAAATAAATCTATTCTTCCTGAGCGGACATAATGAAATGGGTTGGCTAAAAAAGTATACCTGTTTACTCTTAACCCATTAATGATCTCATACGAATTTAGGGTTCTTGGATATCGGTTGGTAATGATAGTGGCATTCCAGTTATTTTCATTAAAAAAATTCCCTATTTCAAATGTCGCAGATTGCAATCCTCCGACTACAGGGTAAAAGGACGACGTCCATAAGAGAAAGTTATTTTTTTGATGTTTTTTGATCTGATATAACTTTAGTTAAAAAGTAAAAATGTAAAAATATCTCTTACTAATCTCTAGAAATAATTGCCATTACTATGGTAACATCATCAGAAATAGTTTTAATACTATAAGCGCCATCATAATCTGAAAATTTATAGATTCTACCATAGCTATTAAATATACTCCCTGGATGTCTAAGACTATTAGAAACTAATGGTCTTTTTTTATAAGAATAGGCAATCCTATTCTTATTAATTGATCGGCAATAGTAAGATCGGTATGCATTATTTTCTTCATCAAGTGTATATTTTTTCTTTGTGCCGTTTTTATACGTGATCTCAATAACATGCCCATCATCTTTAGGATGATTTGTTTGAATAAAATAATAAAATGATGAGTCAATAAATACTTCTTCACCTTTATCAATTTTTTCAAATCCAATCACTATCTGATTATCTATCATTAAGGGAATTTTTAGGTCTCTATATTTAATGTCAAATAGCCATGGGACACTTTGATGTGAATTTGTAATATTTTTCACGAATACCATACAATGTAAAGGGAATCTTGAATAAGCATCTGTTAAGTGGAATTCGGAATTTTCAATATTTTCAAAAAGTTGTTCTAAGATGCCAAAGGCAACCGTTGTCCCTTTTGCTGAGTTCCATTTTTGTTCCATTGATAAAATTTGATAATTCCCCCAGCCTTGCATTACAATACAGATAGTATCATTATTTTGAAGTGCATTCTTCACCTTCAAGGTATCTTGGAACCAAATAATATTATCATTAATTACATTAATTTTTAAGTCACCAGGAGTATCTGTAATTACAGGAATTTTATTAGAGTTTATAGTGTGTTCGACTTTTTCCCAACTAGGGTAGTCCTTAGAGATCATTAAATAATCCGCATAAAGAAAAGATGAAAAAAGAAATACATTAATTATTTTTCCAAACCGATAACTATTAAGTTTATATAGAAGAAATATCAACCACGGCAAAATGAATAAAGCATGTTTGGGCTCTGACTGTGTCATCCCTGGGAGAGTTAATGGATCTAATATTAGATATAGAGATAAAAATGGCACTATACCACAAAAAAGGAAATTGAGAGTTAATTGAAAATTTTCTTTATAGAGTTTTAAAAGAATAAATATTAGACTGACGCCCAAAACAATAAACATTATGTTCAAGACCATGTCTTCTAACGGTAGTACTGCTCTTCCGAACAGGTAAACAAAAATGGCATGAATTGGTTTAATAAACGTACCTAGCGATAATCCTCTATGTTGAATATTATTTAGTGATGCATAATCATAATTATGCATTAATGTATTCCAACTATTCACAAGAAATAATTCAATATTAAGTGCAATCACAATAATAAAAATAGATAATAAGCCAAAAATTATCCATCTACGTTTTCTAATTAAAATTGTTACCTCTTTAAGGAATAAAAAAATAAATAATGACCAAAATAAAAAAAGATGAAAAAACGGACTAATTGCTAAAACACCATAAAATAATTTTCTATTTTTGTCAAAATAATCACCTCTTTGTCTTATTAAAAAATAGACTGAGAATGCAGACAATGTATATAAGTTATAATATCGGAAGAACTGAGTTTGTTCTATTAAAAATGGATTTAATGTTATAAATAAAATTGTGAAAAGAATAAAATATTTTGTATCAGTATCTTTGGAGAAAGAATACATTTTATGAAGGAAGAAGAAGATGATTGCCAACCAAACTAACCCCTGCATTTTGAATAAAATAAAATTATGTTTTGATAGTGGCCCGATGAAATATATTTGAATCTTTGTTAGGATTGCGAATGGGGCACCCATTATTGTAAAATCTCTATAGCTAAACCATTCATCACCACCCCAACCTTTCAAATTCCCAAGGTAAACACTCAAAATAGCATGAACAATAAAGCAGATTATGAAATAACTAAAAACTCTTCTATTGTAACTTGTAAGGTAGTTCAATACAATTTATTTGGTATTTAAAACCACAACCATATCTCTACCACCTGCAATAAAATAAATATTTTCAATATACTGTTTAAAATATCTTTGTAAATCATTATTAAGAGATTCTTTTGTAAATCTAAATTTTTTATTTCCAGTACTAGGATTTGCACTATATTTGGCGATGGTTGAAATAATTTTATTTTTTGAATTTACTAAATTAATTACCGGCTCAGATATAATGACTTTATATCTAGCACTATCTAACATTTTATTAATAATCTCTTTATGATTGGGGATGAATTGATATAGGCTACCTTGCATTACGACATAGTCTGCTTTTGGAATTGCTTCTTTAACAATATCTACCTTTATTATTTTAGCCCATTGAGAATTAAATGAAGTGAGTGGGTTGATGTCTATACCAGTATATTTATTTTTTCCTTTTAGATAGCGTGTATACAAGACACTATCTCCAGAACACACGTCTGTCACAGATGCCCCTCTTGGTATTTTTTCCGCGATTTCCCTATATCTATATATATAATGTTTACCATACAAACACTTCATCAATAATGTATAAATTATTTTCGATTGATAAACAAGACTCACACTATTAGCCATCGATACCAACGATTTCTTTTATTACATATTGTGGCTCCTTACTCTGATAAAGAAACGATCGACCTACATATTCTCCTATTATTCCCAAACCCATTAACTGAATCCCCCCAATAAATAAAATGGACACAATTAAGCTTGGCCACCCTTCGGGAGATTCAATTCCTTTAAAATGAGCAACAATAAAAAATATTCCCAATATAAACCCCACGAACGATGAAACCATACCCACATAAGTTGAAAACCTTAATGGGATAATAGAAAAGTTAGTTAAGACACGTAACCATAAAGAAATTGATTTATAAAGCGAATAATTACTTTTGCCTGCAAACCGGCTATGGTGTTTTATTTCTAATTCAGTGATAGTTGATGTAAATCTGAAAATTAATCCATCAATGTATGGGTAGGGGCCATCGTATTGAATAATCTCGTCTACTATCGACCTACTCAATGCCTTAAATGGTGACATATAAATAGATTTTGGTTTTTTAATAACAATATTTGCTAGTTTATCATTCAGCCAACTTCCAAAAATTTTAAAAAGTGATTGTTTTTTATTTATATATTTACCATAACAAACATTCGCACCAGTTTTCTCCAATTGACTAATTAATGGCAAAATATCTGATGGACTATGCTGTAAATCATCATCCATAATAATGGCAAAGTCACTATTTGCATGGTTTAAACCTGCCATGATTGCACAGTCCTGACCAAAGTTTTTTGAGAGATTAATTGCAATTATATTTTTATTCTGTATAGAAATATCCTTTAATAAATCCCAGCTATTATCAGTACTATGATCATTAATACAAATTATTTTTACATCTTGATTGATTAATTCGTTTTTTAATTGATTCGTTAACTCATCTAGACAATCCGCACTATTATATACGGGAATAATAATTGAAATTGACTTATATATCATACATTATCCTTTAATAAAAATAGTTTTCATTTCTATAAAATTACCACCCGCTTCCAGCACCAGACCCATATTCAGAAACCATCCCTTCTCTTAATTTTTTGCTTGTATAGATAGCATCTCCCCATCGTATCTGACCCGACCTTGCTTCATTGATATTATACAGATTAAAAAATTTATATTCATAGCCTGCCAAGAATTCCGCAATCTTATAATATTTTTGATGATTTTCATAGAGTGGAACTACCTGCCATTCCACATATACTAAAGAAATATTACCTTTTTCTAATATTGTTTTACTGCCCATCAAAACATCCAGTTCTGATCCCTGAACATCAAGTTTTAGTATATCTATGTGCTTGATATCATTTTCATAGTAAAATTGATCAAGTGTAGTTATTCCTACATCTACAGTTTTTTTATCATCAAATCCCCAAGCACGTTCATTTGGTCTTTGCAATGAATTCATATTGGAAAAATTACTGGCATATAATGGTTTAATCTCATCTTTAATGCCAAGTGCTGTCTCTACTACATTGATTTTAGAGTTATTGATAAATCTTTTTTTTAGATAATCACTTGATTCCGAAAAAGGCTCAAAACAAAATATTTTATACCCCGGAAAATAATTCCGGTATAATTCTGTCGTATCACCAACATGCGCACCCACATCCAAAATAATACCACTTTCTAGATTCTTTAAAAGTATCATCTGATCTTTAAAGGCATTTTTTGAGTTGTTCATAATAAACCAAAATAACTTCTCCTTTACCTTCCAGTAAAAGTCTCTTCTAAATAAATATCTTTGAAAAATATTTTTTAGATTCATTGGATATCTTCTATTTTACAATGTACCAGCAATTTTCTTATTTCTTTTTCATTACTAACCGGCATATATCCTAATTCATTTTTTTTTCTGGTTTAAAATA
>Ga0257121_1001822_pt1 | contig 15650 bp, 15 predicted proteins | sample SI106_100metaG_FD_190180 | JGI IMG/M metagenome (GOLD analysis project Ga0257121, IMG submission 190180) | Marine microbial communities from Saanich Inlet, British Columbia, Canada - SI106_100 | ecosystem: Environmental > Aquatic > Marine > Inlet | place: Canada: British Columbia | collected... | reverse complement strand
GCCAAGCGGTTTGGGTTTGGAGGGCGCAGGTGTTATTACTGAAGTTGGAGACAATGTAAAAGATTATAAAATTGGTGATAAAGTTTCTTACGCTGGTATTCCATTAGGATCTTATTCAACACACAGAAATTACCCAACAAAAAATCTTGTGAAGGTACCAGATCGTATTGATCTAGAAGTTGCTGCAACTTTGATGACAAAAGGTTTAACTACATTTTATCTATTACATAAAACATTTCCTGTAAAATCAGGACAAACAATTCTATACCATGCAGCAGCAGGAGGAGTTGGTCAAATATTTGGTCAGTGGGCTAAAAGTTTAGGCTGTATAGTTATAGGAACTGTTGGATCAGATGAAAAAATAAATATAGCAAAAGAAAATGGTTACGATCATGTAATCAATTATAATAAAGAAGATTTTGCAAAAAAAGTTTTAGAAATTACTGATGGTAAAGGTGTTCCAGTTGTTTACGATGGTGTTGGCAAAGATACTTTAGATGGCTCTATTGAATGTTTAGCAATAAGAGGAATGATGGTTTCATTTGGAAATGCATCAGGCCCTTTATCTGACATTAATGTTCCTAAAATGCTACAACCAAAAGGTCTTTATCTTGTAAGACCTTCAATGCAACAATATTTATCTACAAGAGAAGAATTAGATGAAGCTTCAAAAGTAATGTTTGAAAAAATAAGTTCTGGAAAAGTTAAAATTAATATATTTAAAAAATATAAATTAGATCAAGTTGTTCAAGCTCACGAAGACTTAGAGGGTAGAAAAATTTTAGGACCTGCTGTTATACTTCCTTAATCAAGATTAACATCCATATCAGACATATGAAGTTTTAGAGCATTAGTCGAGATATGAATTTCTCTTATGAAAAAAAGAATTGAAATGATCATAGATAAACAACAAGAACCAAAAATTAATCTCGCTATAAATATCTCATTTAAATAAAGACCTAACACTGTCATCATATTGAACAAAAACCCAAAAGCTGCAAACATAATTGTCCATCTCAGCAGAGTAATACGACCACTTAAGTTTATAAATTGTTTTTTCCATTCATGAGGTACATGATTTTCATAAACGTGCTCATCATGAAGTTCTCTAATTAACTTACTAAGTGAGTGAAATCTATTGCTATAGATACTCATAAGCAAAGGAATGGCTGGAAACATTAATGCTGTTACTGTGTAATCTATATTCATACGAATCAATTTGATTATGAAACTAGCCTTTGTTATTTACAAGTAAAATATTATGAACCAAGTAAAACTTTTTATTGATTTAACAAGATTAAAAAAACCAATTGGCTTTATGCTTCTATTTTGGCCATGTGCTTGGGGATTAACTTTGGCTTACGACTTTTCTCAAAGTTTGAATAACTATTTTTTATACTTAACTCTATTTTTCTTAGGAGCAGTATTAATGAGATCGGCTGGATGTATTGTAAATGATATTTTAGACAAAGAGTTTGATAAAAAAGTATTTCGAACAAAAGGTCGACCAATTGCTTCAAATAAGATCTCAGTGAAGCTTGCTATTTTTTTTGTCACATTGCTGTGTTTCTTAGCATTATTTGTATTATTGAATTTTAATACTTATACAATAATTTTAGCTTTAGGCTCTATGCCACTTGCTTTTACCTATCCTTTAATGAAAAGATTTACTTATTGGCCTCAATTATTCTTAGGAATTACTTTTAATTATGGACTAATACTAGGTTGGACAGCAATCAAAGGAGGTGTGGATGTTGCGCCAATCCTATTTTATATTGGAGCCATATTTTGGACACTGGGATATGACACAATTTATGGATATCAAGATATTAAAGATGATGAAATCATAGGATTAAAATCAACTTCAATAAAATTTAAAGGTAAAGAAAAACAATTTTTATTTACATGTTATTCTTTTTTAATAAGTCTATTTATAATTGGAGGTTATTGTATGAAATTTCCTAACATTTATTATTTTTTAACTATAATTCCTTTTTTACATTTATTTTTTTATCAAATGAAAATTTTTGAATCTAAAAATCCTTCAAGTTGTTTAAAAGCTTTTAAAAGTAATAATTTTTTTGGTCTAATAATTTTTTTAAATATTTTAATTGTGAAGAATTTATAATGAAAAAAAGTGATATTTATAAAAGACTTTATTTAGATTATTCAAAAAAATATTTAGATAAAATTATTTTATCAGCATTATTTTCAATATTAGTTGCGGGTAGCACCTCTGCAATAGCTTGGCTTCTAGACCCTGCAATAAAAAAACTATTTATTGAAAAAGATCAATCGTTAATAATTTTGATACCATTAATGATTATTGTAGCTTTTACTACAAAAGGCTTATCTTTATATATGGCAAAAGCAACTATGATTAGTGTTGGTGAGGAAATAAAAAAAAATCTTCAACTTAATATGGTAAAGTCATTAATTTTAACTGATACACAAACTATAGATAAAAAACATTCTGGTAAATTCATTTCAAACTTAACATATGATGTTAACCATATAACTAATTTGTTAAGTCATGCCATTTTAACTTTATTCAAAGACTCTCTAACTCTCGTAGGTTTGTTAACTGTAATGTTTTTGCAAAATTGGAAATTGGCAATTATCTCAATAATAATGATACCATTAGCAAGTATTTCTTCAAAAATTCTAGGTAAAAGAATTAGAAAAGTAACTACGCAAGCACAAGAAAAATCTGGATTTCTTACAACATATCTTGTTGAATTATTTAAAAATCATAAATTAATTAAAATTTTTCAAAAAGAAAATTATGAAAATATTAGAGCTGATAATTATCTTTCACAATTAAAAGATAAAAATAAAAAAATACAAACTGTTTTTGTAAGAATGTCACCTGTAATGGAAACTTTAACTGGTGTTATGATTGCAATTTTAATTTTTTATGCTGGTAAATTAATGGCCAAAGGAGAAGTTGAAATAAATAATTTTTTCTCATTTTTAGCAGCAATGATGTTAGCATATCAACCTGTAAGAGCACTATCGACGCTTAATATGGTTGTTAACCAAGGATTCTCTGCTGCTTCAAGAATCATACCTATTATTGACCAACAAAATGAAATTAAAGATACAGTTTCCTCAAAACCATTAATAGTTAAAAATGCCGATATTCAATTTAAAGAATTAAGTTTTGCCTACGAATCAGCTGAAAGTGTAACTCTTCAATCAATCAATCTTGATTTTTTAGGTGGAAAAATGACATCACTAGTTGGTCATAGTGGTTCTGGAAAATCAACAATATTAAATTTAATTCCTAGAATTTATGATGCTCAAAAAGGAGACATCAGTATTGACGGTCAATCAATTTACCAAAGTACAATAAAATCCTTAAGAAGTGAAATTTCGATGGTGAGCCAAGAAACAACATTATTTGATGATACTATTAAAAATAATATTAAATATGCAAATGAGAATGTGTCAGATCAAGAAATTTTTGATGTAGCCAAATTATCTCATTGTGAAGAATTTATAAACAATCTTCCAAACAAATTTGAGACTTTAATTGGTGAGAATGGTGTACGGTTATCTGGAGGTGAAAAACAGAGATTATCAATAGCAAGAGCTATGATAAAAAAAAGTTCAATTATATTACTTGATGAAGCAACATCCTCTTTGGACTCAGAAACAGAGTCAAAAATCCAAGAAGCTTTAAAAATTTTAACAAAAAATAAAACTACGATTGTTATTGCGCATCGATTATCTACAATTTTAAATTCAAATAATATTTATTTAATAGATTCTGGTAAAGTTGCAAGTAGTGGAAAACATCAAGCTTTAATGAATAAATCTATACTTTATAAAAATTTTTATGAAAAACAAATTCAAAAATAATTATGTTTTTTTTGTATCAAATAATTTTATCAGCAATAATTTTAACATCTCCTTTAATAATCCTTTTTAGAATTTTCAAAAAAAAAGAGGATAAAAAGAGATTTTTAGAAAAATTTATAGTTCCTTCAAAAAAAAGGAGTGTGGGCAAACTAATATGGTTTCATGGGGCAAGTGTTGGAGAAGTATTAAGCATAATTCCTTTAATAAAATATTATGAAAAAAATGAAACTGTTGATCAAATTTTAATTACAACTAGCACTTTAAGCTCTTCAAAAATTCTTAAAAAATTTAAATTTAAAAAAACTGTTCATCAATTTTATCCAATAGATCATTTTTTTTTCGTAAATAAATTTTTAAACTACTGGAAACCAAATTTAGCAATCTTTGTCGAATCTGAAATTTGGCCATGCATGTTTAAAAGATTAAAAAAAAATAATATCCCATTAGCCTTATTAAATGCAAGATTAACTAGGAAAACATTTAACAGATGGATGAGGCTTAAAAATTTTACAAAATCAATTTTTAATAAAATTTCAGTTTCCTATCCACAAAACACAGAAACTAAATATTTTTTAAGAAAACTAAATGTAAGTAAAATAAGTTCAATTGGTAATTTGAAATTTACTGAAACTGACAATAGAAAACAAAATATAATTAATAATAATTTAAAATTTCAATTAAAAACAAAAAAAGTTTGGGTTGCATCAAGCACACATGAAAATGAAGAAATTTTTTGTGCTAAGGCACATATTGAACTCAAGAAAAAAATAAAAAATTTAATTACCATAATAATTCCAAGACATATTCATAGAACAAAAAAAATTGTTCAAGAAATGAAAAAGCTTGATCTAAAAGTAGTTACTCATAGCTCAAAATCAAAAAGCTTAAAAAATATTGATATCTATTTAGTTGATACATTTGGTGAAACTAAAAAATTTCATAAAATTGGATCTACAGTATTCTTGGGTGGATCTGTTGTTCAGAGAGGTGGACAAAACCCCCTAGAAGCAGCAAGATATGGCGCTAGGATTTTACATGGACCAAATACTGACAATTTTAAGGATGTTTATAAGCTACTAAATTCATTAAAAGTTTCAAAAAAAATTAATACGCCAAATGAACTAGCGTCATTAATTACTTTTAACAAAAATAAAAATATTGGCACTAAAATAAAAAAAATTGGAGTAAAAATTTTAAAAGAAACTATAAAAGAATTAGACAATCTAATTAACAATGAATTTAAAAAAACCTAAATTTTGGGATTATAAAAAACCAAACATATGTGCCTATTTATTATTACCATTAGCTTGTATGCTTAGCATAATCAGCTTTCTGAAAAGTAAATCTAAAATTAAAATTAAAAAAAAAAAAATAAAAACTATTTGTATTGGAAATATCTACATTGGTGGTACAGGCAAAACTTCTTTAAGTATTAAGATCAATGAAATATTTAATAAACTAAAAATAAAATCTTGTTTTATTAAAAAATTTTATAAAAATCAAATTGATGAACAAAAAATTTTAAAAAGTAGAGGAAAAATTTTTTTATCCTCAAAAAGAATAGATGCAATAAATCAAGCAGAATCTGAAAATTATGAATTTGCAATTTTAGATGATGGTTTACAAGATCACTCAATACATCATAATTTAAGTTTTGTGTGTTTTAATAATATTAACTGGATTGGTAATGGATTAACTATACCTGCAGGTCCCTTGAGGGAAAATATTAATAATTTAAAAAAATATCAAAACATATTTTTGAATGGAAATTTAGAGAATCTTGAGAATTTAAAACTACAAATATTAAAAATTAATCCAAAAATTAATATTCATATTGGAAAATATGTTCCATTAAATCTCGATGAATTTGATAATAATAATAAATACTTAGTTTTTTCTGGCATTGGTAATCACCAAACATTTGTTTCAATGCTTAGGGAGAATGGATTAAATATTTCTAAAGATGTAGAATTTCCAGATCACTACACTTATACAGTTTTTGATATTAACAAAATTTTAAATCAAGCTAATGATTTAGATTGTAAAATAATTACAACTGAAAAAGATTATTTTAGATTAGAAGATAATAAAATAGATGCAATTAAATTCATTAAATCTGAATTGCAAATAATTGATGAAACAAAGTTAATTAATACCCTGCTTAAATAAAATGAAATCTATAAAATATTTTTTTCAATTTTTGTTTGTAGTAATTTTTTTTTCGATATTTAAAATTTTAGGGTGCAAAATATCATCTGCTATTGGAGGAAAATTATTTGAAATAATTGGCCCCCTTTTTAGATCAAAAAGATTAATTCACTCTAATATCAAGAGAGCCATTCCTGAAATTAATTCAAAAAACTTAAATAAAATAACAAAATTAATGTGGAATAATTATGGAAGAATTTTTGCAGAATACATGTTCATTAAGGATTTTAGAAATGGTAAATTTGACTCAAAAATTAGAGTAGAGGGGCAAGAAATACTTAATGAAATAAAAAAACTAAATACTCCTGTTGTTTTTTTTTCAGGCCATTTTAGTAATTTTGAACTAATGGCGATGCATATAGAAAAAACTGGCATTAAATTATCAGCAATATATCGACCTTTAAATAATATTTTTTTAAATAAAATTATGGAGGGAATTAGGAAAAAATATATTTGTAAAAACCAAATCAAAAAAGGTATTGGGGGAATGAAAAATTTAATTAAATTAAAAAAAGATAAGTATTCAACAGCTCTAATGATTGATCAAAGAGTTTCTCAGGGAATTAAGTCTAATTTCTTTAACAAGGAAGCTTCCACAACAACTATACCTGCTCAATTAATTAAAAAATTTAATGTACCTGTGGTACCTATTTTTATTGAAAGAATAAATGGCATAAATTTCAAAATAACTATTAATAAACCATTAAATTTTTCAAACGATGCATCTACAAAATTTATAACAGATGAATTAAATCGTATTTTAGAAAAAATGATAATTTACAAACCTGAACAATGGATTTGGTCACATAATCGTTGGAAGTAAATTTATTTCTTACTAATTACTTCTCTTTTTTGAAAGGCTTCTCTATATGAAAAATATGGCTCCTGTAATTCTACATTCCAATATGTGAGATTTTCAATATTAATTTTTTTACCCGAAACTGCACACTCAACATAATCACCAGATTCAATAATTTTAAAATTATTTGGTAAATATTTTATTTTTGCTTTTTTTGTCATTTATAGTTTATATACTTTTATATGAAAGTTGGGATAATAGGAAGTGGTGGTAGAGAGCATGCTATTTGCGAAAAGCTTAGCAATTCAAGTAAAATTGATAAAATTTTTTGTTTTCCAGGTAATGCTGGGACAGCCGATTTAGCAGAAAATATAATTTTAGATTTAAGTAATTTTAATAACATCAAAAATTTTATCTTAGATAACAGAATAGATTTAATAATTGTTGGACCAGAACAACCTTTAGTTGACGGTATAGTTGATTATCTCGAAAAATTAGACATAAAAGTTTTTGGCCCAAATAAAATGGCTTCTCAGCTAGAAGGCTCAAAAATATTTACTAAAGAACTTTGTCAAAAATTTAATATTCCAACTGCTAAATTTGGAATTTTCAAAAATAAGGAAGAAGCAAAAAAATTTTTAAAAAGTTCTAATTTTCCAACTGTAATTAAAGCTGATAATTTAGCTTCTGGAAAAGGGGTTTATATTTGCAATAATGAAAATGAGGCTATTGTGGCAATTAATGAAATTTTTGATGGAAAGTTTGGTAAAGCAAAAAATTTATTAATTGAAGAATTTCTCGATGGCGAAGAAATGAGTTTTTTTATTATAAGTGATGGAGAAACAATTAAAAACTTTGGCACTGCTCAAGATCACAAAAGGGTTTTAGAGGGGGATAGGGGAAAAAATACTGGAGGTATGGGTGCATATTCTCCATCAAGATTAATAAATAAAGAATTAGAAAAAAAAATTTTAAATAAAATTATAAGACCAACCTTACAAGGTTTAACTGAACTAGGTAGTCAGTATAAAGGGTTTTTGTACGCTGGCTTAATGATAATAAATAATGAACCCTTTTTAATAGAATACAACGTTCGAATGGGTGATCCCGAATGCCAAACTATACTTCCAAAACTTAAAACTGATTTAGCTGAAATTTTTTTAGCCTGTTGTGAAAAAAAACTTAATGAAGTTAATATTGATTGGGTTAATAAAAAAAGTTTATGTGTAGTAATATGTTCTAAAGGATATCCAGATAATTTTGAAAAGAGTATAGAAATAGATAATTTAAAGAATATTACACTTAATAATAATGACTATTTATTTCATGCAGGAACAGAAAAAAAAAATGGAAAAATATATGCAATTGGTGGAAGAGTATTAAATTTTGTTTCGCTATCAGATGAATTCAGTATTGCAAAAAACAATATTAATAAAAAACTAAATGAATTAAATTGGACAGGTGGTTTTTATCGAAAAGATATTGGCCATAAAGTTATAGAATAATGCGTATAATTTCTGGTTCTTTTAGAGGAAAAAGAATTCATGAACCTAAAGATATTAAAACTAGACCTTTAAAAGATTTAACAAAAGAATCTATATTCAACATAATTAATCATTCTAATAAATTTAATATAAAAATAGGAAATTCGAATATTCTAGATTTATTTTCAGGAGTAGGTTCATTTGGAATTGAATGTTTATCCAGAGGAGTAAAAAATGTAGTATTTATAGAAAATTATAAAGGAGTTTTGCCAATATTAAAAAAAAACTTAATAAATTTAAAAAATATCAGTAATTACGAAATAATTGAAGAAGACATATACAGTACTAGAGTATTTAATAAATTAGAGAAAAAATTTGATATTATTTTTTTAGACCCTCCATACAAAGACAAAAATTTGGAAAAGATACTAGTCAATATTAAAAATGAAAAGATTCTTAAAAAAAATGGCGTAATTATTATTCACAGGCATAAAGATGAACAAGTTACTTTGCCAAAAAACTATAAAATTATTGAGGAAAAAAAATATGGTATATCAAAAATTATTTTTTGTTTAATCTAGATTAGCAATTTTTTTGTCTCATTTTTTATCAATTCAACTGCTGGCTGATCATATGGGTCGAGTTTTAAAGATTTGCTCAACAAAATTGTTTCTAGAACAAAGAAACAAAATAATTCACCGAGTGTTTTTTCGTCTCTTTTTTTAATCTCAAAACTCCGAAATGGAATATTTTTTTTTTGGAAAATATTTTCAGTAGCTTTTTTTTGAGCAAAAATGATATTGGATATATTCTTATTTTTTAAATAACTTTGAGATGATAATATTTGGTTATTATCAATTTTTTCTGATTTATTTTCTTGTGTATAAAAAAAAGTAAAAAAATTATTTTTAAAGCCATCAAGATAAAGTTGCATTACACTATGATTATCCTTAGGCATATTAGAAACAATCGGCAACAAACCATTATTTTTCTTACCCAGACTCTCTGCAACTAATTGCTGGTACCATTTGAATAAATTTTCAGATTTTTCATCATAATTAATAATTATTGAATTAAACTTTTTTTTTTTAATAAAATATAGTGTAGAGCTAACATTTGAAATTAAGGCATCAATAAAATCTTTATTTTTAATTAAAGAATTAAGTTGTCTAAATTTACTTACATTTAATCCCATTAATTCTGCCGGCAACATTCCTACTTCAGATAGAACTGAATATCTGCCTCCAATGTAATTATTATGATGAATTATTTCAGCTTTTAATTTTTTGGCTAAAAGATGTAAATAGTTTTTTTTGTCTTCAGTTATAAAAATATTTTTATTTTTATTTTTAATTAAAATATTAGAATTAACTATAGTTTCAATTGTGTTACCTGACTTGGAAACAATGATATTTGTAAAATTTTTTTTTAAATTTTTTCTTGAGTTGGGTTGTAAATTATCAATAAACAAAAAATTTTTTTTTATTTTATCTTTAAGAAAATCATAGATAGCATGGGTACCTAATATTGATCCGCCCATACCTATAACTCTTAAATTTAGATATTTTTGATATTTTTTTAATTGTCTAGTGCTAAAATTATTTTTATAATTTCTGCTTAACGATTCTATAATTTGATTTTTTTCTTTAAGTATGGATTGCAAATTTTTTTTTACTAAAAGATTTTTAGTTTTGGTTTTAAATTTAATGAAATTAATTCCAGATGATAGCATTAATTATTCTTAATTTTTTCTAATATAGATTCTTCAAATGTTTTATTTAATTCCGTTTTGCTAACATCGCTCACTTTTTTTTTTTTATTAGAAGTTATCAACAACTTTATTTCTTCGTTTTCTAATTTTTCTTTATTTTGTTCAGTTTTAGGAATTGGTAATTTTTTATACTCCGGAGGCATCACAAGTGGAGATTTTTTTTCTACTAAAAATTCATCACTACTATTTTTTTTTGGATTTTTGAATCCTTCTTTTACAGTTCCGCATGAAGCTAACAAAAAGATTAGATTTAATAATATAGTTAATCTAAATATTTTCATGGTTATCTTTATTAGCATCAATTAATTCGAATAATATCATAAAAAATACGCCTATAGTAATGAATATGTCTGCCACATTAAAAATAAACCAATGAAACTCTTTAACATGGAAATCTATAAAATCAGGTACCGCTCCAAAGAAAATACGATCATACAAATTGCCTATAGCTCCTCCAAAAATCATCATTAATGAATATCTTTTAAAACTAGCACTATTAGTCATCATCCTAAAAATTATTAATATTATTATTAAAATAATAATTGTTATAAAATTATATAGGTTGCTTTGGTCAAAAGAAAATAATCCAAAAGCAATCCCCTCATTCCATATAAGACTAATATTTAAAAATTTTGATGAAAATATTTCTGAATTCAATGATCTGTCGTTAAGATATATTACATATATTTTTGAAATTCTATCTGTAATGAAAATCAAAGATATAAATAGCAAATTAATAAAAAAAACTTTTGTTAGGTTTTTAAAAATCATTCAAAATGTCTAATGCATGCATTTTCACTAATTTTCCAACACACTGGGCACTTAGATCCTTTTGCTTTAAATGTTTCGACGGTTATTTCAATATTATCTTTATAAGAAATTTCTGATTTAGAAGTAATACACAATTCAGCAAAGTCTATTCCCTTGGTAATATCAAGCCATTTGTTATTTAAATCAATTTTTAATGCTGCTTCCAAGCTTGATCCAATTTCTTTACTAGCTCTTTTTTCTTCAATACTTATATTGCAAATGTTTCTTAATTTAATTAATTCAAGCCATTTTTCATTTAATTTTTCATTTTTAAAACTAACTGGAAAATTTAAAAATCTTTTAAGATGAATACTTTTTTCACCATTAGATAATAATTTAAAAATTTCTTCTGTTGTAAATGAAAGAATTGGAGCAAACCACTTTAATAATGAATTTAAAATTACATTTAATAGTATGATTGTTGATTGTCTTTTTTTAGAATTTTTTGGATCGCAATAAAGTGTGTCTTTTCTTATATCAAAATAGAAAGCGGATAAATCTACTGTGCAAAAATTTAGTAATTCTTTATAAAGATTATGAAAATCATAATTTTTAAAATAATTTTTAAAGTTTTCGTTTAGTGAATATATTTTATGTAACATAAATTGTTCTAATTCTGGTAACGCATTTAAATCGATTTTTTCTAAATTAATTGTTTCAAAATTGTCATTCAAATTTCCAAGCAAATACCTAAATGTGTTTCTTATTTTTCGATACGAATCGGCATGTTGATCTAAAATCGAATGATCAATTCTCAAATCTTCTGCATAATTAGATGAGGCCACCCAAATTCTTAATATATCAGCTCCATATTTTTTTAAAATATCTTCTGGAGCAATAACATTGCCTACTGATTTTGACATTTTTAAACCTTTGCCATCAACAACAAAACCATGAGATAATATTGACTCAAATGGAGCTCTACCTCTAGTTCCACAAGATTCTAGTAATGATGAATGAAACCATCCTCTATGTTGATCAGATCCCTCTAAATACATTGAGGCTGGCCATTTTAAATCTTCTCTTTTTTCTAGAACAAATGAGTGGGTAGAACCACTATCAAACCAAACTTCAACAATATCACTTAATTTATGGTAATCATCAGCTTTATATTTTTCACCTAAAAATCGTTGAGCACTATCTGAAAACCAACAATCTGATCCTTCTTTTTCATAAATGCTAGCAATATTTTCATTTACCTCATCATCTACCAATATTTCTTTTGTTTTCTTATTCACAAAAATTGGAAGTGGAACTCCCCAAACTCTTTGTCTAGATACACACCAATCAGGTCTTGTTTCTATCATAGCTTTTAATCTTTCTTTTCCCTTGCTAGGATAAAAAGTTGTATCATCAAGTGCTTTCAAAGCTTTATCTCTTAATTTATGACTTTCCATTGATATAAACCATTGCGGAGTTGCTCTATGTACGAGTGGGGCTTTTGATCTCCATGAGTGTGGGTATGAATGAACCAGTTCGCCGTTTGATAACAATTTTTTTTGTTCTCTTAGTTTTTCAATAACAATCGGATTAGCTTTAAAAATATGAATACCTTCAAATAATTGAACATTTTTTGTATATTTTCCATCACCATCTACAGTTTCAATTGCTTTAATTCCATGGTTTAAACATAAATTAAAATCATCTGGCCCATGACTTGGTGCACAGTGAACTATTCCTGTTCCTTGTTCAGTTGTTACAAATCTTGCTTCAAGCATTGGAATATCAAATTCATAACCTAGATCGAAGAAAGGATGATTGCAGAAAGTATCTTTAAATTCTTTACCTTTAAATTTTTTAATTTCTTTAAAGTTTTTTATATTACATTCTTTGATAACTGATTCCAATAAAGCTTCTGCAACTACAATTTTTCTGTTTTTAAAATCACCATCATCATTTAATTGTATTAACACATAATCGAGAGCTTCATTATAAGCTAAAGCTTTATTAGCAGGTATTGTCCATGGAGTTGTAGTCCATATAATAATTTCACTTTCCTCAAGTTCTCTGATGTTGGATGATTTAATTGGAAATGATGTATAAATAGTGTCAGACTTATGATCCTGATATTCAACCTCTGCATCTGCAAGAGCAGTTTTTTCAACTGTTGACCAAAGTACAGGTTTAAACCCTCTATATAAACTTCCTTCTTTTAAAAATTTACCAAGCTCTCTCACAATTTGCGCTTCTGCATCAAAGCTCATTGTAGAATAATAATTTTCCCAATCTCCAATAACACCTAATCGTTTGAATTGGCTTTTATGGACTTCAATCCACTTTTCCGCAAATGACCTGCACTCTTTTCTAAACTCAACTATTGGAACTTCATTTTTATTTTTTTTATTTTTTTTATACTGTTCTTCAATTTTCCACTCAATTGGCAAGCCATGACAATCCCAACCAGGAACATAAATAGAATCTTTTCCATCCATTTGATGAAATTTTACAATTATATCTTTTAAAATTTTATTGAGCGCTGTACCCATATGAATATTGCCATTTGCATATGGTGGCCCGTCATGAAGAACAAATTTTTCTTTACCTTTGCTTGATTTTCTTAATTCCTCATAAAGGTTAATCTTTTTCCAATATTCTAAAATTTCAGGCTCTCTAATTGGCAAGTTAGCCTTCATAGAAAAAGCTGTTTTTGGCAGGTTTATTTGTGACTTACTCATTTTGTACGTTTTGCAATATTTAAATCTATTTTAATCTGTCTTTTTAACTGATTTATATTTTTAAATTTTTTTTCTTTTCTTATAAACTTTAAAAACTCAACAGATAAATACTTATTATAAAGATTGCCAGAAAAATTAAATAAATGAACCTCTAATAGGATTTTTTTTTGATTAAATGTAGGTCTATAGCCTAGATTAGCTATACCTTTAATATATTTAGAATTATTTTTTCTTAAAACCTTAACAGCATAAACTCCTGGTTTAGCTAAAACATAATCTTTAATATCTATGTTGCATGTGGGAAAACCTATTTTTTTTCCAACCTGTCTTCCTTTTTGAACAATACCTTCAATAGACCATTTTCTTTTTAAAAGTTTGTTTGCTTTTTCTAATATTCCTTTTTCAAGGTGACTTCTAATCAAAGATGAAGATACAATTTTTTTATCAACTATAAGAGGTTTCGGTTTAATCACTTTGTAATTAAAATTTTTTTCATTTTTTATTAAGAGTTTAACATCTCCTTCTCTTTTATTTCCAAATCTAAAATTATTACTAACAAATATAAATCTTGCATTTAGTTTTTGTGATAAAATATTTTTTATGAAATTAATTGACTTTGTTTTGGAAAAAATCTTGTCAAATTTTTTAGTGACTATAAAATCAACTCCTTGTCTATTTAATAAATTAAGTTTTTGATTTATATTAGATAGTCTAAAGTTTTTTAATATTTTGTTAAAAAACATTTTAGGCATCGGATCAAAATTAATTACACCAATTTTTAAATTATATTTTTTTTTATAAGATTGAGCTAATTTAAATAATTTTTGGTGACCTAAATGAACTCCATCAAAATTACCAATTAAGATGATTGATCTTTTATGATTTTTTTCTAAATCAAAATTCTTATATAGCTTTACCATTTTAGACCTGATTGTATGTAGTTAACAACTACATTATACTGCTTTGAAACTTCTTTAATTCCTCTATCATTAATTTCTTGCCTATGAACACCGTTAGATATTAGCAAAGAGTCATAATTAAGAAGATTAGCACCTTTAATGTCTGTGTTCAAATTATCACCAATAGATAATATTTTTTTTTTTAAATTATTAATAGAACTATTGTAAACTTCTGGATAAGGTTTACCAAAATAAACAACTTCTCCACCCATTTTCTCAAAAACCATTGCCACTGAACCGGCACATAGCTCTCTTATATTTCCTCGGTCAACAATTAAATCTGGATTTGTGCAAATCATCTTTTTGTTAATATTTTTTTTAAGTAGCTCTTTATAATAAATTAAGTCTTTATCATGCTCATTAAATAATCCAGTACATAATAAATATTGACTATCATTAATAAGCTTTGACTGATTATTTTTAAAATCGTTAAACAAATCAAAATCTCTAGGTGGTCCTATATGAAAAAATTTGTCTGAAGAATTAAATTTTTTAAGGTAAGTTAAGGCTGCCTCACCTGATGTAAAAACATGTCTCCTAATTTTCTCATCCATACCCATTTTTTCTAAAAATTTCTTTACTATGAAATTTGGTCGTGGGGCATTGGTTAAAAGAACAAACTCTTTGTTCATTTTTAACAATTCTTTAAGGGTATTAATTGCCTCTTTGTGAAGTTTAATTCCATTGTGAATAACACCCCATAAATCTATATAAAATAGATCATAATTTTCAGCAATTAACCGAAGACCTTTTTTATCTAAACTTTTAGTCATATTTTAAGGTATAAACCATAAAATCCCCAATTTCCTATCAATATTAATATCTAATTTGCAATCTTATCTTGAAATAGTCATGTCAGTATCTATATGAAGCTCATATTTAATAAGGAGAATTTATGAAGTTTAAACCGTTACATGACAGAGTATTAATCGAAGTTTTAGACAGTAGTGAAAAAACTGCTGGTGGAATAATCATCCCAGACACAGCTCAAGAAAAACCTCAAGAAGGTAAAGTTGTTGCAGTTGGTGGTGGTGCAAAAACAGAAGATGGCAAATTAATTCCAATGGATGTTAAAGTTGG
>Ga0257121_1001820_pt1 | contig 15662 bp, 15 predicted proteins | sample SI106_100metaG_FD_190180 | JGI IMG/M metagenome (GOLD analysis project Ga0257121, IMG submission 190180) | Marine microbial communities from Saanich Inlet, British Columbia, Canada - SI106_100 | ecosystem: Environmental > Aquatic > Marine > Inlet | place: Canada: British Columbia | collected... | reverse complement strand
TCCAAACAATATGTTTAGATGGTGCACGGAAAGATTGAAAATTTCGCCTACAACAAAATACATAACAGATAGAATTTCACAGCATGGAGAGGCAGTTATACTTATCGGTACAAGAAGTGACGAAAGTATTTCTAGAGCCCAATCTATAAAGAAGCATGAGGTTAAGGGAACAAGGTTAAGAGCGCATCCCTTACCAAATGCAAATTCATACGCACCTATTAAAGATGTAACTACTGATGAATTATGGGAATATCTTTTACAGGTTAAATCGCCATGGGGTGGAGATAATAGAAAATTGATTGCAATGTATAATAATGCAAGTGGTGGTGATTGTCCTCTTGTAATTGATATTAAAACACCTTCTTGTGGTAATAGTAGATTTGGTTGTTGGGTTTGTACTGTAGTAAAACGTGATAAATCAATGGAAGCTATGATTGACAATGGGGATGATTGGCTGATTCCCCTTATGGAGATTAGAGATTTTATGGTTTCAACAATTGATAGATCTGATCCTGAAAAATATAAAGAAATATCAAGAAAATATAGAATGCCATTAAGAAGGAATAAAAGTAATGGTGTAATGAATGATAGTAATGTTGGACCATATAGACCTTGGGTTAGGCATAAAATATTAGAACAGGTTTTAAAGGCTCAAAAAATTATTCAAGAAACAGAGCCTGAACAACAGCTTATTACTCATCAGGAACTAGTTGCTATACAAGTGTTATGGAATAGAGATTTTATTTTCAAATATAATATTTCAGACATGTACAATGAAATATACAATAAAGAAGTTTCATTTTCGAATGAGAAGATTATTGAAGAAAAGAAAATATTAGAATCAGTTTGCAAAGAAAATCCAGAAGATTTTGAATTAATTAATAATTTACTGCAAGCACAAAAAAATAAAGTTTTGTTAGTTAGTAAAACTGGATTGCAAAGCGATATAGATGATTTATTAGAAGAACAAGTTGACCCAACATTTACAAATGTATATAAAGAAGATATTATTAAATAATTATAAGATCTACCATCAGCAGAATGTTGTTGAATTTGAGAAAGATAGTGGTAGAAACATTTCTATTATAAGCGGTTATAATGGTTTTGGGAAAACTACTTTTCTTACTTCCTTGGTATGGTGTATTTACGGGAAACACATGCAAGATGTGCAGCCATATTTTAAAGAAAAAATACTTCAAAAAGGGGGTTACAGAAAATATTTAGAGTCCAGCTTAAATCATAAGTCAATTTCTGAAGGAATAAACGATTTTCATGTAGAATTAACACTCACAAATGTTTCAATTCCAGGATTAGGATGTGATGAAGTAGTTTTAAGGAGGTCTTTTAATTTAGGAGATAAAACTGATAAATTAGAGATTTCTATTGATAATCAAGAAAACGAATTAGTTAAAGAAATAGGAAATGAGATTTTCATACAAGACTTTTTACTTCCAAAGGAAATAGCTAAATTCTTTTTCTTTGATGCTGAACGAATAACTTCTATTGCAGAGATTTCTACTATTGAAGATAAAAGAAACCTAAGTAAAGCATATACTGAAGTTTTAGGAATCAAGAAATATGAAGAACTAAGAGAAAATCTAATAAAAACTAAGTTAAAGTATGCAAAGGATTCTGCTTCAAAGTTAGATAAGAAAGCAATTACTGATTATGAAAGATCAATAAATTTAATTAAATCACAACTTAAGGAATTACACGCTGTAATTGAAGAGAATGATGGAAATAGAGATTTACTAACTCAACAGTCTGAAGAACTTCAACTTCAGCTCATCAGAGAAGGGTCTGGATTAACTGTAAAAGAAATTGAAGAGTTAAGAGAGAAGAAACAGGCTCTTATTGAGGAAAAGAAACAAATTTCCACTTCTTATAAGGATTTACTGAACATTTTACCATTTGCTCTTAATATTGATTTATTAAAAGAAATTTTATCTCAATCTGAAAAGGAGGGTAATGCAGATGAGGTCTCAAATGTATTAGTTAGAGCTGAATTTAATGACTTAGAAGAAAGAATTTTATCTTCATTAAAAGATGAAAAAATAAAGAAAGAAATAAAATCAGTAATATCACAGAAGTTAAATGAAAGAGAACAAACTGATGTTGATGTATTACATGGATTAAACAGTAATGAAAGTTTATCTTTGAACTCATTAGTTAATAATATTGAAACTAATTACATGAGTAGAGTAAAGGAAATTAGTAGACTACTAAAAATTAATAACTCAGAGAGAAATAAAGCTATAAGAGCTCTCTCAAATGCAGAAACAAAAAATAAAGATAAAGTTGTTGAAAGTATACGTAAGCAAAAGAAAATCTGCTTAGCTCAGATTGAGAGAATTAATAATGTAAATATTGAAAACTATCAAGAAATTGGAGTTCTTACTAACCAGTTAAACGCAAAGGAAGGCTCATTTAAAGAATTAAGTAAGAAGGTAAGGATCTCAGAGAATTTGATTAAAAAAGATGAACTTACAACAAGATTAATTGATCAGTTAGATGAGTTTATTTCTAAGATAAAGAATACAAAGAAGGTTGCATTAGAAAAGAGGATATTAGATAGTTTACATCTGTTAATGCATAAAAAATCATTTGTAGAGAAAGTTGAAGTAAATATTTTAGAAGATATAATAGATATTGAACTATTTAATAGTAGAGGCAAGTCTATTAATAAAGAAGATTTCTCTGAAGGAGAAAAACAACTTTATGCTACTTCATTGCTTAAGGCATTAGTTGAAGAATCAAATATTAAGTTTCCTGTATTTGTTGATAGTCCATTACAGAAATTTGACGAGCAACATACAGAAAATGTTATTACTAAGTTTTATCCTTCAATATCTGAACAAGTAGTAGTATTCCCATTATTAAATAAGGAACTTTCCGAGAGAGAATATAATAAGATAAAAGGAAAAATATCGAATACAATTATTATTAACAATAAAGATGAAGAATCATCTGAATTGGTAAAAGTAGATATTGATGAATTATTTACAATGAATGAAACGTTGAACAAAAAGCAAGAGGAATATGTTTAATCAAATAAGGACATCAAAAGAAAATAAAGAGGTTGTTAGTAGATTAACTAATAAGTTAGGATTAGGAGCTGAAAATGTTATTGCTCGTATCGCTATAGGTTATTCTATTTCTAAAAAGAAGAAATTAGACATTAATAATGTAAAAGATTCTTCAGGTAAAACGTACTCTTATAAGATTTTATTGGGAGAATATGACCGAATTTATATAGCTATGATCTGTCAATTATATGGTATGCACCAATCAGATCCAGATATATCAAAATATTTTAAGTTACATTTAGATGATGGTTTAGACAGATTAGCAGAAGAGGATTACAATAGTATTAATCAAATGTTTCTGTAGATGTCGTTTAAAGATTTAAATATATTATCGAGTTACGATACTAAAAGAATACATGAGGATCCAAATGAAGACCCTGTATTATTTTATCGAGATGTTTTTTCTGAGGCGGTTAAAGCTGATTTTCATTTAGGGTATTTTTCAACAAATGCAATTATCAACATAGCTTCCTCATTTGCTAGTTTTATTAAAAAAGGCGGTGTGGTTAGATTTATAACAAATCAATATCTAAATTCTAAGGATATTGGTTTGCTAGCAGAATTTGATCTTGAACAGAGTAATCTGCTAAAGGTTAAAGAAACATATCAGGATGCTGAAAAATTATCAAATACTTTTAAGAGTGTTAGTCAACATTTCTTTAATTGTTTAAAGTATCTAATTGATGAGAAAAAATTGCAAATTATCCCAGTAGTTTGCAAAAAGGATACAGGAAAATCTCATGAAGAGATGTCACATTATAAAATTGCATTTTTTTATGATAATGATGATAATTGGATTTATTCCTCTGGATCTTCCAATTTTAGTTTTGGTGGATTAGTCAGGAATGGAGAAAAAATTGATGTAAAAAGAAATTGGATAAATTATTTACGAACAAATAATGAGATAGATAATAAATATAAGGAGAATGAAGAGAAAAGAACTTTGAGAGATCAAAAGAGGATTGATGATATTATTAATAATCAGGAGGATGAATTTCAAAAAATATCCAAGGAAAAGCTGATTGAAGTGATTAGTAAAAGAGGGAAATCTAAAGATTTAGACCAATTAGCATGGGATGAAAGAGAGATTCAGAATGAAATAAAAAAATTATATAAATCGGGAAGGAAAGATCTTTATAAAGAATACAATGAAGCACAAGAAGTAGAATTTGTTCCCTATTACCCTAAAGATAATAATAATGTTTCATACACTCCACATGATTATCAGGTAGAAGCATATGAGAATTGGGTTTCCCCATCTAATAATATGTCTGGATTGTTTGCAATGGCAACAGGAACAGGTAAAACCTGGACATCACTATATTGTGCTTTAAGAATTTATGAAAAGGAACATAAATTTAGATTGTTAATCTTGGTTCCTACAATTACACTCGTAGATCAATGGATTGAAGCATTGGAACAATTTAATTATTCAAATATAACATCTGTGTCATCTAAACAGTCTTGGGAGAGTAATCTTGACAAGATAAATAATGAGGCAATGATTGATGATGAATATTCATATTGTATTGTATCTACTTATGCTAGTTTCAATTTACCTAGATTTCAATCTCGAGTTAAAAATTTGCCTGAGGACACACTATTTATTGCTGATGAAGCTCATAACATTGGTAGTCCATCTTCTCTTAAGCTATTACCAGTAAGATTTAATAGAAGGATTGGTCTTTCGGCCACTCCAGAAAGGCATGGAGATGAAGATGGCACTTATATGATAAAAGATTTTTTCAATTCAATAAAAAAATATACATTCGAATATTCTTTAGAAGAAGCAATAAAAAATAATTTCCTATGTCAATATGAGTATTATCCAAAAAAAGTTTGTCTTACTGAAGAAGAAAGTAAAGAATATAAAAAATATTCAGCTACAATAGCAGGAATTAAGAATAATAATAAGAATGCAAATGTTAATCATCTTCTCATGAAAAGAAGAAGAATAGTTTGGAAAGCTAAAAATAAGGTAATTCAATTTGAAAATGTAATCAAAGAATTACAATTAAAGGAAAACTGGAACAATAAATATTTATTTGTCTATACGCCAGAAGGATATATTGATGTAGAGAAATACGATGATATAATAGATTCTGAAGAACTATCTATGATTCATCACGAAATAGATTTATTTGGAGGTGTATTGTCAAAATATGGTGTAACTCCTTGGAAAAGATTTGTGGGTGGAACAAGCAAGAAGGAAAGAGATGGTATTATAAATGGTTTTAAAAATGGTGATATCCCGGCTATTTTATCTATGAAATGCTTAGATGAAGGTGTTGATATTCCCCGTACAGAGTTTGGAATATTCTGTTCAAGTACAAATAATCCAAGACAATTTATACAAAGAAGAGGGAGGTTACTTAGAGTAGATAAAACTGGAGAAAAAAAATATGCAATAATTTATGATCTAATTGTAGTTAATACAGATTCTACGTTGGGGGGTGTATGTGATGACATCTCAATTTCTGAAAGAAAAATTGTTGAATCAGAACTTAGAAGGGCTTACGAGTTTGCAAGTTCTGCAAAAAATGAAAGATTTGCAGTTGATGAGATCAGGAAAATTGCAAAAGAAAATAAAATTAATATTAAAGACATTATATGAAAGATCTAAGCCAAAAATTGGAGGACACAATAAACGAAATTTATGAACTTATAATTCAAGGAGATGAAACATCTTTTTTGGAAGAAAACACAGAACTCAAAGAAATTATACGTTCTTTAATATTGATGTCATATGATTCCAAGAATGGAATTATTGACACAGAAAGGAAGAAAAATAATATTATTAGTTCAATAACGCAGAAAATTAAAGAAATATGCTGATAAAACAATTAGAATTAAATAACTTCTTATGCTATAAGGGGTCAAATATTATCGAATTTACCAAAGGATGCAACATAATAACTGGCAAGAATAAGTCAGGAAAATCAAAAATATTTGATGGATTTAAATTTTTGTTAGAAGATTGTGTTTATGTTCAGAAATATAAATCACAAGATAAATTATATAAAAAAGAGTTTATCCCAATTGCAGAATATGGATTTAATGTTATTAATTATTCCGCAGCTCATGATGCAAAGAAAGACGAAATAGTGAAATGTTTTGTAAAATTAATATTAGAACATAATAATCAAATTTGGACTATTACCCGTGAATATACTAATATGAAAACATGTGTTAGTAATTATAAAGATGGTGAAGCTTTATACCTTTCTAAGGATTCATGGAGACCTATTTATGCAACTACATTAAAACTTGTAATTGAGAATAAATCTGGAGAACACGTTAAGTCCTTAAGCTCCGGAAATACTTCTGATTTAAACGAAATATTAAAAGAACTTGAAAATGTTTTTAAGAAGTCTATAAGATCTTATTATTTAATGCAAGGCGAGCAATTTGACCAGCTCATGAATTTAGAAGGGACTTTTCTTAATGCAATTAAATCTGTTGCAAAAGTTGAGATTTTAGATAGTTTGAAAATTATTACTAGTGAGATTCTAAAAAATATATTTGATAGAAAAAGAAAACATATAAGTACCTCGAGTAAATTTGATAAGAAATTTAAAGACTCTAATGATACAATAACTAAGTACAAGACGGAAGTAGAAAATATCAATATTATTTTTCTTCCTGAGGTAAATAATGCCATTGACGAAGATGAGGTAGATGTTGAAAAAATAGATGAAGAAATCACAAATAAACAAGGATTGAATGCAATTGTAGGTCAACTTAACTCAATAGAAGAGAAAATTAGTAACTCTAATACCTCATTAGAAAAACTAAACAAAGATAGACATGAAATATTACAGAAGGATGCTTTAATTGTTGGTCTTAATCAGAATCTATCACAATTTTTTAATAAGTATCATATAATGGTAGAAAACGGCAAGATACCTGAGCTAGTAGGCATGAAATTAATTGAAAAGATCTTAAAAACTGAAAAATGTATATGTGATAGAGCTCTCACTCCAGATTCTAAAATTGAAATCGAAAAATATAAAGAACATAAAGATTTGAGCCATGATATTACAGCATTTATCAGTTTAGCTGGTAGATATGAAGCATATGAGAGACGAGAATTAAATGTCATTAAAGAATTATTAAATATTAATAATAGAATAGGAAAAGAAATTGATCAAAACGCTATGCTAAAAAAGGAAAAGAGTGAATGTGAAGCGAAATTACCAGAAGGAACCAGTCAAAATGAAGCGAGTAATTATGCGAGTTTGTTCGCAGATAGAGATTTTCTTCAGGGTCGAATAACTAAGAGTAAGAAAGAAAAAAAGGGATATGAAACTGTGATAGAAAGTCTTTCAAGAAAGATTGAAGAAGAAGAAAAAAAGTTAGATAAAATGAGAAAGACCCAGGCAAAAGATACTGAGTTAGACGCATTAGAAAAAGAATACTTACTAGCTGACAATCTAAATAATATTATTAATAAAGGATCGGAAATAACCTTAAATGACATCTTTTACAAAGTAGAAGAATTATCTAATGAGATGTTCACTGAATTAACAAAGAATTCAAAATCTCTAAAAGGTGAATTGATAATTAATCGAGATGATAATATTATTGAAAATAAACAATTCGGAAGAACTGTACCCAGTGATAACGAAGGCCATATTTCAATAGGTCAATTTGCTATTATAACAGCATTGATGAAGTATGCATTTGAAAAGTTTGGCGAGGAAATCCCATTTATAACTGACGCCCCTGTATCAAAATTAGATGAAGATAATGAAAGGGACGCAATAAGAGTATTTAATAATAATTTACATCAGTCGATAATAATCATTAAATCAAGTACTGGTGAGAATACTTTAACTGATTTTAAAATGTCAGGTTTTTATAAATTTCTTTCTGAAGAAGGAATTAAAAATATCCATTTTTTAAAATTAGAAGTGGATGAGTCATATAAAGAAAAAAATGACGTTAACTTACAGAATACAATAATAGAAAAAGTATAATATGGAACATTTTTTAAATAAATTAAATAATAAAAGTATTACTTTAAATAAAGAATACAAAAAAGGAATTATCTTTAGATTATGTCAGGAAGGTGAAAAAAAAGACACAAAATCTCAAGTTTTTGACGCATATTGGAAAGTATGGGCATGGGCAGCGGTGAATGGGTTTAAAGATGGTGTAGAGCCTGAAACAGTTGTTGGTAAAGATGCTTATAAACCCTACAAATATAATAGGATGTTGCATGAGCCAATTGTTGAATTATTAATAATACTTGCACTTGACAGTATTATTAAAGATGATCAAGAAGATGGATTACGTAATGCTTTTGGAGATGTTTCTTTGATCTGTAATGTTATTGATGGAATGGCAAATGGATACTTAAAACTACTTCAAACAAATTTTAATATCAATCCTGATGAGTTTGATAGCTGGATGTTAAATTCAGAAAATCTTTTAACTAATACATTTGAAAGAATTGGTGTGGAAAGAGTAAAAAAAATTAAAAAAGAAGTTGAAGTTGGTGGATAGTATCGACTATAATTACAATATAAAAAACAATATGGGTACATCAATTAATAGTAGAACAAGCTGGCCATATCATTGGAATGGCAATAAATTACTAGACACAAAATTTAAGGAACATATTAATGATTTTGAAAATATTTTACCAGAATTATTATCATACCCCACGCCTAAATCATCCATTAAATATAATAATGGTTTTCCTATATACGAATACAAGGGTGATCAATATATATATGAAACTCAGAAAATGAGATTACCTAAAAATAGGAAGTATAGTTCAATGAGTGATTTTATTGATGATATGTTAAATAATATTGATAGAAGAATTATTGAAAACTGGAAAGATGGTCAGTATAAGGAGTTTTATGCCGGTAAGTTTTGCCACAGTTCACCTCATAGTATTATTAGTAATGATGGATATTCAAATGATGTAGATGATGATTTTGATGATATTATAGAGGATATTTTGCAGAAAGATGAATGCTCTGATGATTTGTTTGATGAAGATAATTGGAAACAAAGAGGAATTAATGATAGTATTGAGTCGCAGAAAGAGGAATTAGATTCTATAATGCCATATAATATCGATACACAAAAAGAGACTAGAAGAACATGTTTTGTAGCATTCTATTCCCCTTTTCATTTTAGTGGAAATCAAGCAGGTATTTATTATTCTTCTTATGGTATAGTTAAGAAAGCTCAATTTATTCTAGATTTATCTAATAAGGAAGGTTGGAATTACTCTAAAGAAGAATGCTATATTATAGCTAAAATTATGACTTTTCATCATGAATTCTATCATCATAAAATAGAAACTATAGCTACTAGAATTGAGATTAATTTAAGAAAAAGGATTTATGTTGATGGATTCAGTAGATATTATACTAATAATACAAATTCTGGAAATAAATGTTATGAAGAGACTTTAGCAAATTTATATTCCTACATAGAAACACTTGAATGTTTAAGACCTTACTTTAAGAAAAGTAAATTACACAAAATTATGTTTCACTGGATGAAGTCTCAACCCAAATCCTATAGAAATGCCATTAGGTTTATTTCAAAAAATAAAGATTCTAATGCAAGAGAGCTTAATTTATTAAGGAATAAGTTCTCAGAATTAATTACTAATCGGTTTTATAAGTGGGAAAATTTAACAGTTATGAAGAAGCATCCTGCTATTTGGGATGTGTTTACTTATTCTCACTCACCTTTCTCATGGAAGGAAACTAATATTAATTATTTGTTTTAGAAAGAATGGAAAGATCAGTTTTGAATGCATCAATATTTTCAACTGTATTTAATTCTACTACTAATAGTTATAAATATTATTGGTGGTTAGCTATTCTACATCTAATTAAAGAGAATGGAAGTGATAAGCTAACATTTGATGATATTTCTTTTAAAATGTTGTCTTTAGTTTGGTATCCTATTAATTATTATAAAGTTTCATTAGGGAAACGAGATCAACTTACAAAATATGTAATTGAAATTAAGAATGATTTTCTATTAAATGATGATATTTCCGAAACTGATTTTATTTTATTTCTAAAAGAGAATAGAGATAATAGAATAATAAGAAATATTCTGAATAAGATGATGAAATATGTTCCTTATAGGTTTATTCGGCCTTGGGTTAAGAAAACAGTTGCTTTACCAGATGGTGTAGTAAATGACATAATAATAAAATCACATAAAAATAATAATACAGTATATAATATTAATAAGAAGAATGATGGAATATACTTTACTGAAGAGTGGTTTAGTTTTTTGAAGAATAATTTTAAGATAATTGAAGATTTTACTCTATATAATCTGATGAAGTATGTAGAAAAGAAAAATCCAGAAATTTCAAATATCTCTGTAAGATTATGGAGGCCTAAAAGCAGAAAATTAGTTCTACCTACTAAACTATGGAAATCATATATTAAAGACAAGAGCGATTATTCTTCAGTTTTTTCAGATTTATCTTTTAGTGATTTTAATACTTTAAGTCTAGACCATTATTTACCGTGGAGTTATATTACTCATGATAAATTATGGAATTTACATCCTGTAGAGAATTCTGTTAATTCATCAAAATCTAATAGTTTAGCTGATAATAAATATCTCGAAAAATTCAGCTTGTTACAATATGATTTTATGCATTATGTTGGGAATAATTTTGAAAAAGAATTACTTGATTACGACCTACTATTTAATACTAATAATAGAACTGTTTTATCTATTCCACCAGCGAGATTTGTTAGTGAATTTACGGGCAAGTTAGAATCTCACATTCAAATTGCTTCTAATATGGGGTTTAGAACTAATTGGGTTTATTAAATAATACTTTTCACTTTACAGATTCTTAATGAGATTTCATTAATGAAATTATCAAGTTCAGATTCTTTTGTATCCTTTCCTATACTTATTCTAATAGAAGAATATGCTTTGTCTTCATTATTATACATGGCCATTATAACGTGAGAAGGCAATACTTCTGCGGAAGTACATGCAGAACCTGAAGCAATTGCAAATTCATTCCTTATTTTAATAATTAAAGCCTCAGCATCTACACCATCAATACTAATATTTGTAGTATTTGGAAGTCTATTATCTTTATCACCATTTAAAGTAACTCCTTCAACCTTACATAGCTCTTCTTCAAGTTGATTTCTTAATCTCAAAATATTCTCATATTTTGGAAGATTCTTTTTAGCGATTTCAGATGCTTTACCAAGTCCTACAATGCCTGGTACGTTTATAGTCCCAGAGCGATAACCTTTTTCATGTCCACCACCATGTAATAGTGGAGTTACTTTAATTTTTGGGAATTGCCTCTTTATATAAACAGCACCTACTCCTTTAGGACCATGGAGCTTATGTGCGGATAATGTAAGTAAGTCTATATTGTCTTCTACTACATCAACAGGAATTTTCCCAACAGCTTGGGTTGCATCTGTCATGAAGAATACATTATTCTTTCTTGCAATATTTCCAATTTCTTTTATCTCTTGTATAACGCCTGTCTCGTTATTAGCGTACATTATACTAATAAGAATTGTCTTTTCTGTAATAGAGTCTATTAGCTCTTCTAAATCAATTAAACCATCTTCATTAACATTTAGATATGTTATTTCTGCTCCCTTATTCTCTAAATAAGAACAAACATCTAAAACAGCTTTGTGTTCTGTTTTTACTGTGATAATATGATTCCCTTTCTCTGAGTATTGATCGTAAACACCTTTTATAAGAAAGTTAATTCCTTCTGTACTTCCTGAAGTGAAAATGATTTCATCAGGCTTGGCGTTTATTAATGATGAAACCCTTTCTCTTGATAATTTAACAGCATCATTTGCTTCCCAACCAAATTTATGAGTCCTACTAGCAGCATTTCCATACATCTCTTTAAGGTATGGCATCATCTCATCTAATACCTCCTTGTCTATCTGTGTGGTTGAATTATTATCTAAGTAAATCATTTTCTAGCAGGCAACAATTTTCATTACTTCACCATCATGCCCCCAGCTCATTTCACCTGCTTTCTCAAATTGAAAATATTTAGTTTGAAAAGAATCGCCCCATCTTTTATGTTTTGCATTAAATTTGATTAAGACTCTAAGGCTCCTAGCTTCATCTGTTATCTCTATAGTTGCTTGATAACCATCAACAATTACATCAATGCACCCACCATCAACCGGTATGTCCTTTTCTATTATATTTCTTTTATCATCAATCATAATTTTCTTTTTAACAAAGATATATAATATAAATATTATAGATTTATTATATTTGTCCAAGTTCTACATTAAAATTCCGGTGACTTAAAAGGTGACCTTTAGAATATCAAACGGTAGTAAAAGTTAACCCTGCTACCCCGACTTTTTTTCTTTCATATTATTAATAATTTTTTGTAAGTTTGCTTTAACTAAAAATTGAGAATTTTGAAAAAAATATGTTTATTATTATTATTCATTCCAATATTAACTCTTGGACAATGCGTGCTTGGTGATTGTGAGAATGGTTATGGAGTCTTTAAAGAATCAAACGGGGATATTTATTCAGGAGAATGGAAAGAGGGAAAGAAGACAGGTCTTGGCTATTTTCAAGAAATGAGAGGAGAAGATTATTATCTTGGTGAATTTAAAGAGAACGATAGGTATGGACTTGGAATTGATTATAATACTGGAAAAGATTTTTACATTGGCCAGATGATAAAAAATCAGAGAGAAGGATATGGATATCTTTATCTTTATCTTGCTGATGATTCTTATCATATAGGTCAATTTTCAGAAGACATCAAACATGGTATGGGCTTGAATAGGGATAATAAAACCGATAGGTGGTATTTTGGAGAATGGATGAATGGAAACCCACAAGATAAAAAATCAAAGAAAGGGAAAAAGAATCTTTTGCAAGGATGTATTGTCGGTAAATGTAAAAATGGACAAGGTCTATATGTTTCAGATCGTGTTATATTAGGAAACTGGGTAAAAGGAAGTATTAAAGGAACTGGATGTTTGTTTACAGGAGGAGATGTTGCTGTTGGGGAATTTAGAGATGACAAGCTTAATGGAAAGAGCTTCTATATGTGGGAATCAGCGACAATGTATTTAGGAATATTTAGTGATGGGAATACAATAGGAGGTAATAGTATTGTACGTGATGGTGATGGTGATGTCTTTATTGGAGAAACAAAAGATGGCGGTATATACCATGGATATGGGATTAGTATTATGTATAATAAAATCAAATCATCATATGAATATCACATTGGCACCTGGGAAGATGGTACAGCAGTTGAAGTAGAGTCATATATTTTTAAATAACTTAAATATGAAGAAAAAAATAATCTTAACAGTATTTTTAGGTTTCTTTAGTTTTGTTTCTTTTGGATCATTTCCTGTAACTGAGAAAGCGTTAGATGTGAGCAATCAGATTGAGCAAGTTACTATATCGGATGATTCGCCACAACCTAGATTTTTTACTGATATGCATTGGGGCGGATTTCTTTTAGGATTTCTTTTAGGATGGATTGGCTTACTTTTTGCTTGGATTTTTAGTGACGATCCTTATTTCATAAATGCAGCATGGAAAGGAGCAGTTCTCTGGTCTTTAATTTTCTGGATTATTGGAGAAGTTCTTTGGTGGGGTTCCGTATAATTTATAAGCTATATATGCATAAACATCTTGAGTTATTTTTTAAAATAACTGATGAATCATAAAATAAGATAAAATTTCTTAAGTTTGTTTTATAGTTTTGATGTATAAATAGCGAGGGGCCTATTCGGGTACCTTTTGAGTTGTCATTTCTAGTGGGTTATAGTCCTGCTACCCCGACTTTTTTTCTTCATTTTTTTCATAAATTTCTGTATTATTGTAGAATGAAAAAACTACTACTGATATTATTGTTTTTGCCTTTATTGTTTGGGTGTGGCGATTCTTTAGACAAAGAAATAACTGATGAAATGTTTAGAGAAGGATATACAGGAAAGGGAACTTATACTTATGCTATTATTGGAAGCAAATACGTAGGAGAATGGAAGGATAGCAAGAAAGACGGGCAAGGTACTTGGACTTATAATGGAGATAAATACGTAGGAGAATGGAAAGATAATATGATGCACGGTCAAGGAACTTATACTCTTGCTAATGGAGGTAAATACGTAGGAGAATTAAAGTATGAAAATAAAGACGGACAAGGAACTTTTACTTGGACTTCAGGAAGAAAATACGAAGGAGAATATAAGGATGATAAGTTTCACGGACAAGGAACTCTTACTTCTGCTAATGGAGATAAATACGTAGGAGAATGGAAAGATAATATGATGCACGGTGAAGGAACTTTTACTGCAGCTGCTGGTGGAGTAATTACAGGAGTATGGGAAAATAATAAGTTGATGGAGCATAAACTAAGATGAAAAAACTATTATTACTATTCATTATCGTCTTTACATTTAGTAGTTGCAAAACTTGGACTTGTAGTGCTTGTCTTGAAACACAGTATAGCTCAACAAGATATATCTCTAACAGCGGTGGAGGAATATTCAATGTTTGTTCTTCTGTTGAAGATCCTAATACTCATTTATTTCTTCCTGTTTGTAAAGATTGTTGTAGAAAACAATTTGAACATCTTGAAAAATCCAAAGAAGACAAAACAAATAAGAGAAGAACAATAAAAGAAGAAATACTTCAGACTATAGATACTACTTTTACAGATGGAGGTAATTACGTAGGAGAATGGAAGAATGATATGGCTAACGGTCAAGGAACTTTTACTTATGCTAATGGAGATAAATACGTAGGAGAATGGAAGGATGGTAAGAAGCACGGACAAGGAACTTATATAATGGCAGATGGAGGTAATTACGTAGGAGAATGGAAGAATGATATGGCTAACGGTCAAGGAACTTATACTTATGTTAATGGAGATAAATACGTAGGAGAATTTAAGGATGATAAGAAGTACGGACAAGGAACTTATACAATGGCAGATGGAACAGTTTATAAAGGTTTATGGGAAAATGATGAATTTCTAGGAGAATAAAACAATAGATTAACAATGAAAAAACCATTACTCATATTACTAGTGATTTACTCAGCGCTATATGCTTTTTTAGCTTTATGGGGTGAGGTTATTGGTGAAATAGAATGTTGCACTTATGCTTTCGGGACAACATATGATGTGAGATACGTTGTATTACCTTTTGATATAGGTTTATATAATATGTCAAATGGAGATTTCCTGATTAGTGGTTTATTATTGAGCCAGACCTTATTACAAACCTTTTTATGGTCTCTAATAATAATTTCGTCTTTATGGTTATTATTTAAAAATAAAATTAAAAGTTATTTTTAAAAATAACTCGTTCCTCAGAAAATCAAATTAATTTCTTAAGTTTGTTTTAGTAGATTGGTTAGCGGTGCAAAAAGTGGTGCAAATTTTAGTTTTTAAGCTTACTGTAATCTAGTGAAAAGGGTAGAGGTTATAATCCTGCTACCCCGACCAATTAAAGATTAAAACTCCCCACTACTTTCTTCTTTTATATCATCATTTTTAATAGATGTTTTCTTATTAGAAGATTTAAA
>Ga0257121_1001819_pt1 | contig 15669 bp, 21 predicted proteins | sample SI106_100metaG_FD_190180 | JGI IMG/M metagenome (GOLD analysis project Ga0257121, IMG submission 190180) | Marine microbial communities from Saanich Inlet, British Columbia, Canada - SI106_100 | ecosystem: Environmental > Aquatic > Marine > Inlet | place: Canada: British Columbia | collected... | reverse complement strand
ATCACGTAACATTTTTAGTCACAACGAATTTCATAAAATTCAGCTTTGATACAAGATAAGATTGTAGTAATTACTGGTGGTTCTAGTGGAATTGGGTACTCAACTGCTAAGGCACTTGCAAAAAAAGGTGCAAAAATAGTTGCCGGAGCAAGAAGATTAGATAAATTAGAAACTTTGAAAAAAGAAATTACCGACGATGGCGGTGAAATTATTATCTGTAAAACAGACGTTACCAAAAAATCTGATTGTGATAATTTAGTTAAACAAGCAATTGACAAGTACGGAACAGTAGATGTTTTGATAAACAATGCTGGTTTAATGCCTCTTAGTTTTGTAAAATCTCTAAAAATAGATGAATGGGATAGAATGATAGATGTAAACATCAAAGGTGTACTGTATTGTACTGCTGCAGTAGTCCCTACAATGGTTGAGAAGAAATCAGGTCACATTGTAAACATTTCATCAGTTGCAGGAAGAGTTGTTTTCCCAGCAGGAAGTGTATATTGTGCTACAAAACATGCAGTTACCGCATTTTCAGAAGGATTAAGACAAGAACTTTCTGTACGAAAAAACATTCGAATTACCAGTATTGAACCTGGGGTTGTACAAACCGAATTAACCAATACAATTACTGAAAAAGCATTGGAAGCATTTGTAGAAAAACATAAAGAAATGGAAGGATTAAAGGCCGAAGACATCTCAAATGCAATCATTTTTGCAATTGATGCACCAAGTCATGTTAACGTAAATGAAATTTTAGTAAGACCAACTGCTCAAGAAGTATAATTATTCGGATTTAGTTTCTTTTTCTCTAGCCATGTGCCCTAAAAGTGCTTTAATTTCTGCACCTATGTTATTCGGGTCTTTTCCCAAATCTAATTTCTCAGTTATATTATCTTTCAACTCCAAATTTTCTAATTCAATTCGTCTTTTTTCTACACAATCTAAATGATCACTATCTGTTGCAGAAATTTTTTTACAAATAGAACATATTCCCATACTCTATTTTGGACTCACCACGATTTAATTATTTCATATGTGTTTCATGCTTGAGGGGACGTCGTCTAGTTTGGCTATGATGCCAGTCTGGGGGGCTGGAGGTCGGAGGTTCGAATCCTCCCGTTCCCATTACAACAGATTTAATTTTTTTCTTTTTTCGTGGTTTTTTGTAATTTTAAACCAATTGTAAGGTTCTCAAAATTTTCTAACGTTGGATTTTTTTTATATCTTCTAATTAGTTCAATAATCTTCATTTTTGTGGGCAGTTTGATTTTTTTCTGAATGATTTTTGCTAATCCTGTACCGATAAAAATAGCCTGTGTTGCACCTGTGACATTTGATGGCTTTCTATTTACACTCGAACTCTCAAAATCAATTATTGTGTTTCTCTTTTTATTGACTATGACATGTTTGTCAATAGTACTTAATTCTCCATGATCAAGTCTTGCATTGTCTAAAAGAAAACATTCGTTCAAAACATTGCTGATAACTGAACGAATTTCTTTAGATTTTGTCTCAGATTTTTTTGCCCAATCAAGAATTCTCTCTCCATCAATGTATTCCATCATCAAAAAATTTTTTGAATTTTTGATAAACTTAGGACCTATGCCAATTTTGTTAGCAATTTTTAGCAATTTAGCTTCATTTGTCATATTTTTTCTAGGCGAATCAGTTCGTCTGATTTTTAACGCTACTACATTATTTCGTTTTTTTGCAAGAAGAACCATGCCGACATAACCCTTTCCAAGTATACGACACTTTTCAATCTGTAATGGTCCTGTAAATGAAACGTGTGTAATACCTAACTTTCTTAATTCTACTATTCGTTTTGTTATTTCAGATTCTGTTACTTGAGGGAAAGTAAGAATTTTCTTATAAGGATCTTTTTTGAAAACACTAATTGGTTGAAAACGCTGTATCATCAGTAGTTATCAGATTTGAAATGCTCTTTTTAACAGATATGTTTTGTTTACCTTCTCCACTTGTAATTTTAAATCCAGTCTTGAAATCTCCTCTTAGACCTTTTGGAATTCCTGACTCCCCAATATGATTTTTTATTAGATCATTAAGGTATGTTTTAGCATTTTCATACCTTCGAGTTTGTAATGATTGCAACTTCCCTTCCTTATCAGTCCACATCAATTTAGATTTTTTAGAATTAGTTTGAATGAATTTGGATGAAAAATCACCAGAAAATACATCTGGCCCTGTTCTGATTTCATTTTTTGAAATAGTTAATGATTCTAACAAGAACAATAAACTAGCTTTAGTTTCATTGTATGCAATGGCATCATTTCTAAGAACATTAAATCCTTCATTGGTCATCTGAGATTCAATTGAGTTAGATGCACGCTTAATTTGTCCATAAATTATATCATCGCTTCTTTTTTTGTATGTAAAATTTACAATTAACAAGTTTTTTGCAATTTCTCCAGGAGTCTTCCTTATTGATTTTTCTTTAAAGTATGAAATTGAATTTTTCTTTAAGAAATTTCTAGCAATTAAAATGAAATTTGTAACATTTTGAATTGATATTGCAGCACCCAGATTTCTATTCCTGTCTATTGGATCAATTATTACTATTGGAGATTCAAATTTTCTTGGAGACTCCCCGATCATCTCATTATTTTGTAATTTTACAATCTTCTTTAAGACATTTTCAAAACTACCCAAATAATAAACTAAAACTTCACAAACATACCCACTAAATCCTTGTTTTGCAATTTCTGCACCATACATTCCATTAATTTTCAAAAAACATTTTAGAACTCTGATATCATCCTTCATTAAACCAGTTAATTTTTCACTCATAAATTCTGTATGAAATGTTGATCTATCAGCTGCACTTTTCCATTCTCCTTTTTTAATATCATAACATGGTACGACATTTACTCCAACACCATTAATGTCTGCTTCAACAAATGGATGTTCTGAATATCTTACATATGGTTTGAATTTCTTCAGTGAATCAAACCCAATTTTTTTACCAATTGTTTCAAATTTTTTTTCAGTTGTTGTTTTTTTGAATTTAACAAAAATGTCAATATCAATTTTTTCTGGGGTCCATGTTTCTTTTGCATATGAACCTCCAAAATGTACTGATACAACAGATTTTTGTTTTTCAGCTTCTCTATTTACTAAACTAAAAACCTGATTTGCAATTTTATCCACTTTTTTTCTTAGTACATTGTTTGGAATTGCCATTTGTTTTGATTTCTTTATAATATCACTTTTCATTTTGCATTAACCTCCAGTAAATCTGAATATTCTGGTCCCTTTGGACTTAAAACACTTCTTTTTACTTTAATTTTAGATATAGTCTGTACACCAAACTCAACAGTCTCATATTCTTTCATTATACTTGAAATGTCATTAATCTTCTTTTTTACTCTAAAAACTGTCAAGTGAGGTTTAAATTTTTTCTCCTTTTCAAAACCTAATACTGTTAATTTAATTCCTACTTCGTATGCTATGGAGATTAGTTTCTCTGCGCCATTTTTATCAACTCCAATCCAAATTACTCGTGGATTTTTCAAGTTTGGGAAAACTCCTACACCTTTCAACGATATATTGAAAGAAGAAAATGATATTTTCTCCATGACATCTTTCACTTTCTCATACTTGATTTGATCAATTTCTCCTAAGAATTCTAAAGTAAAATGGATCTGATCAATTTTTGTAGGTTTTGCATCAATCCCGACATTTTTTTGAAATGTCTGGATCTTCTTTAGAATTTCTTCTTTAGAAATTTCAATCGCTACAAAGACTCTCATGAAAAATAAAACATTAGTAATTATTTATCGCTACCTTCATAGACTAGTCTCCCAAAAATAATCTGTTGTCAAAACTGGTTGTATGTTTAACTGGAATGCCAGGAGCTGGAAAGTCTACAATTGTTTCAAAACTAAAAGAACAAGGATATGAAACCTTTAGTCTTGGTGATGGTGTTAGATCTGAAGCTAAAAGACAAAATTTAGAACCTACTGGAGAAAATTTAGGAAAATTGATGTTAGAACTACGTCAAAAAAATGGACCTGGTGCCATTGCTGAATTAATTAAAGAATCAATACAAAACTCAACTCATGAAATTATAATTATTGATGGTATTCGTTCCATACATGAAATCAATGTTCTAAAAGAAACTGGAAATGTAAAACTTTTGGCAGTAAATGCATCCCCTGATACAAGATTCATATTTTTAAGTGGGCGTAAACGATCTGATGATCCACTAACAAGAGAAAAGTTTGAAGAACGTGATAATCGTGAAATTGGTGTTGGGTTACAAGAAATAATTCAACTTGCTGATCAATCTATTGAAAATAATGATGTAACAATTGATCAAATGGTAGACTCAGCAATCAAAATTTTTCAAAACTGGACAGAAAATTGAACCAAAAGACCACAATTCAAATTTTCTGTGAAATTAACCCTTCTGAAGACTCTGAAAAAGTAAAACTAGCAGTAAGTAACATTTTTCCTGATATAGAATTAGAAATATCTGATACAGACATTACTGGAAAAACAAATAATCTTGCAATTTTATCTCAAATTTTAAAATCAATTCGTGAAAAAAATGTAAAAAAAACATACCAGCGTATACTCAAAAACAATAATGATGGTGATTCCACCTGGTTTTATCTCAATAAACAGGCTGCATTTGTAAATACTGTAGCTTTGTGCAGTGAGGCAAATGAATCATCTTTAGGTCCAATCAAGGTAATTTTACGCTCAAATGATATTGAACAAGTAATTGATTCTATAACGAATTAGTCAACTAATTATTTCTAGCCATTTTGAGAGCTTTTTTTTAGCTCAGTTATGAAAAATCGATTTTTACAGGATTATCCATGAAGATACAGTTAGCAATAATTGGTGCTGTTTTAGTAGCTGGAGGAATCTTTTTCTTGCCTGAAACAATGAGTCAGTTTCCTGCTGGTCATATGCTTCTTGATGCAATAATTGAAGATGCTACAAACATTAAGCAATACAACGAACAGACAAGCCAAGTAGGTGAAACATTGTATGATGTGGGATTAATTGCTGGAGATACAGTAACTGATGTTGCAAGTCAAGTCGAAAACACCCTTGATGATACAGAGATTCCTGAAATTGATTTCTTAAAATTTGAAGATTAATCTAAATCTCAATTTCAAGTAGATCTTTTGCAGCAATAGCTGATTTATGAACCTGTTTTGCCTCATTTAACAAAACTGATTCATCATTATATCTTGCAGAAAAATGTGTTAAAATAAGATTTTTGACATTAGCTTTTCTTGCCAACTCCGCTGCCTCTTTTGCAGTTGAATGATTTGTTTCAATCGCTCTATTCTTTAGATCAAACGAGAATGTACAATCAAAACTCAAATAATCGCTATTTTTGAAAAACTCTTCTAATTTTTCTGTAGGACGTGTATCTCCTGAAATTCCAATCTTCTTACCGGCTCTTTTCTCTCCTGTAACTTGTGATGAATCAATCTTCTTACCATCTATTTCTATGGAATTTCCATTTTGCAACTCTTGCCATAACTTTCCTTCAGGAACTCCTAATTCTTTTGCTTTATCTGGATAAAAAACTCCAGATTTTTCGTTTTCTTCAAAACAATAGGAAAATGCAGGAATTCCGTGTTGTGCTTCACAACATCTTACTTGATAATTCTTTTCGTTTACTACATTACCTTCTTCTACAATTGTAATGAAAACTGGAAATGGTAATCCAAAATTTAATACCTTAATGTTTGCTGTAATGAACTCTTCAATTCCAGCAGGACCATAAATCTCTAAACTCTCAGTCCTTTTTTGTAATGACATTGTTTGAAGAAGACCTAAAATTCCTAAACAATGATCTCCATGAAGATGAGTTACAAATATTTTCATTTTTTTATTCCAAGGCAGACCCGCCTTCAGATATGCAACTTGAGCTCCTTCTCCTGCATCAAACATCAAAACTTCGTTTTCGCGTACAAGGCAAATGCATGTTAAAGAGCGCTCAACTGTTGGTGCTGCAGCTGATGTTCCAAGATAAACTAATTTCATAATATTATTTTCATTTTAATGCATCAGAAATAACTTTTGACACGTCTACCTTTGCAGAATCTCCTGGTATTGTATTTGTGCTGATTATTTGAGACACTCCTGCATTTTTGATCTTTTTTGCAGCATTATTTACTAATAATGCATGAGTGCATGCAACAAAAACGCGTTTACATTTCTGTCTCTTCAAAAACTGAGTTGCCTTAATGATACTCCCTCCAGTACTTATCATATCATCAACTATGATTAGATCTCTATTTTTTACCACAACTTTTTCAGAAATAATATTCACCTTTCCAGTTTTCCTATCTCTGTGTTTTTTTAATGCAATAGAACCAGTTTTTAAAAGACTTGCAAATTCTTTCGCTCTTTCCTGACCACCTAAATCAGGAGAAACAACAAGCGGATCTTTCATTTTCATTTTCTTGAAATGTTTGACTAATCCTTCCATTGCAGAAACATTTTCTGATGAAATCTTTAGCTCTTTTAATGCCAATTTACTGTGAATATCTACTGTTAGTACTTTTTTTACACCAGATGCTTTGAGTAATTTTCCAACTACACCGATAGTAATTATTTCTCCATCAAGAAATTCTCTGTCTTGTCTTGCATATCCCATGTATGGAATTACAGTATAGATTTTTGAAGAAAATTTTTGAACTTTTGAAACAATACTCAATAATTCTAAAAGATTTGTATCAACTGGTGGATAAGTTGATTGAACCACAACCACTATACTTTTTTTTGGAATGTGATTAATTGTTATTTTACTTTCTCCATCTGGGAATACTTTTCTCTCAGTTTTTACATATGGGGCTTTTAATCTTCTAGCGATCCTTTTTGCTAAATCTGATGATGCATCTCCCCCAATCACTGTGAACTTTACCATTAAATCAACGAATCAAAACGGATTCTTAAGTTTTCGTAAGATTGTTTTCTAGTCTAATCTCTTTTCTCTTGGCAAGATAGCTAACAACAGCAACTATCACTACTCCAATAATTTCAACTCCAAGCCAGTCCAATCCAGCAAATTCTATTCTATCTAAAATGAATGGTGAGAATAGCGGGAAAGTTGTACTTGAATTAAATCCAACATCTGCAAGAAATATGTCAAATGCAATATGTGATAGTACGGCTCCAAATGCTACTGCAGCAATTCTTAGATCCTTTCCTCGAAGAACTATAAAAAAAACTATAGCCACTATAATTGCAAGTACAACTGAATGACTCATTCTTGAAACTAATTCTATATCTAAGAATTGAAGTAAATGATCTGCATCTAACAAAATTGCAAAACTTCCTCCAAGTATGATGTATCGTACACTTAAAGTTCCAAGTCCAATTATTGCTCCCCAAAAAATGTGCCCAACAACATGTTCAACAGTAATACCACTAACTTCCAATGGGTTTCCAATCACAAACGTATGCTCACTAGATGGGAATAATCCTCCAATAATCGAAAATCCAAATGAAATTCCGGCAAAAATTATTGAATTTTGTAAAATGAATTTAATGTGATCCTTCATTATTAAAAAGAAATTTCTGAATAAATTAATGATTACTATTCATCTGCCGATTCACCACGACCCAAATCACCCATGCCATATTCATCCATCACTTCATCACGCTTTGAATCAAGTTGGTTAATCTCTTGTTCTTCACGTTTTTCATCACCTTGGTAAACAGTTCGAATTGGCCATGGAATTCTAATATCATATTTCTTAAATTCTTCATACATTATTAGACGCATATCGCTTTTTGTCTTGAATTGTGCACCATAATCTCTAACGTAAACCCACATTGAAAAATCCAAAGATGAATCATTGAATTTATCAAATCTTACGACAGGTTGTGTAACATCTACATGAATATCCTTGTCACATCCACAACTTGGATTGTTTTCTTCAATGTATGGACATCTATTTTGTCTAACGAGATGTCTTCCTCTTGCATCTTTAGCTTCTATCATTGCACGTTTACCAACTTTAACTAGAATTGATGTAACTTGTCTTGGATTGTTCAAATATGAAACACCAACGTTTACCACTGCAGGAACAAGTTTGATTTCTTTTGTATAGTTGATAATTTCTGCACTAACTAGCTGTCGTGTAGGGATTATTGCAACTGATTCATTCAAACCATGACGGATGTATGTCACTCTTGGTGTAATTTTGTGTACATATCCATTGTATCCACTTTGTAATTGTATTCTATCTCCTTCTTTGACAACCTTATCTTTTCTGATAAGAATATATGAAAAGTAATTTTCTAATGTCTCTTTTAGTGCTAATCCTACCCCAAATGCAAGTCCACCTGTTGCAGTTGCCAAAACTATCAAATCTACTTCCCACCATGATACAACTCCAACTAGCACTCCAACAAAAATTAAAATTGGTAAAACTTGTTTTGCAGATTTTGGTACACCTTCTTTTTGTTTACGTGAGTATCCAGGTGGTTTATTTCCAGAGATTATTGATTCATAACCTGTATTCCTTTTCTGTTCTCTCCAAATATCTATAGGATAAATCTCCTCAGGTAATACGCCTGGAAATAATTTCCTTCCAGATATATTATTTCCAGTTATACAAGATTCAAAGTATAATTCATATTTTTTACGTTCAGATTTTTTCCACTTTTCATATGACTCCTTGACATTTTTTTCATAACTTCCAATCGGAGCTCCTCTTGATGTGCGAAAATTTTCCAAGTATTGAATGCCTTCTTCAGTTTGTAAGTAACCATTGAATTCTTCTTCTGTTAGATCATCTGGTTTTTGTTTTGGTGGAATCCACTTGTATAATTTATGAAATAAATCACCTTCATCATCCGGAAATCCTCTCATTTCTCGCCAAGCTTCAAAATCTTCACGCTCAAGACGTGAACTATCACGTTTTGTTAATGCTATTGGTACTAATTGTGAAATTGTATATCCTATCACCAAAATATTTAATGTGTTTAGCATCTTTGCAAAAACTTCACTAGGTGCTAATTCTCCTTCTATTTGCAAAACTGCAGATTCTTCATCAAATAATTCAAAAACTTGAATGTACATGTTTACAGATGAAATTAAAGCAATTGCCAAAAACGGTAAGATTATTTTTCTTGCAAATCTTGCAACGTGTGGTTTTGTGTGGTTAAATTTTTGTGTTTTAATCCAAAACGAAAATTTTCTATAAACTACACTAATTATGATAATTCCAATTATTAATCCAATTACAGCTAATTGCAAAGATACCGATGATGCGATCAATTGTGAAACTGTATCAAACTGACCAACTGAAATTTCACTAATTTCTTCTGCCATCTCTATATTTTTTGAGAATCCTAAACTTAAGTTAGTAGATTTGTCGTCAAGTTTTTAAAAAACTGTCAAATTTTTTTAAAATCGCCTTTCTAGGCACAATTTCTCTGTATGACGCAGATCCTAAAATTTAACAGAGGATTTACCTTAACTTTGTAATGGCACAGACTAATCAACAGGAATCTGCTTGGACGGTGGATTCTTCACCATCACTCCAATCAGTTACTCTTGCAAATCTAAGAAAAATTACACAAATTGAAAATTTCTCAGAAGAGCAAATTTTTGAGATGGAGGTAGTTGGAAATGTTCTTCCTTTCAAAGCAAACAACTACGTAATTGAGCAATTAATTGATTGGGATAATGTACCTGGAGATTCAATGTTCAATCTAACATTCCCACAAAAACACATGCTAAAAACAGAACATTATGACATGATGGCCTCTGTTTTGAAAAATGATCCTGATAGAAAACAAATCCAAGAAATGGCAAATAAAATTAGACTGGAATTGAATCCACATCCTGCAGGACAAATGGAACTAAATGTCCCAATGCTAAAAGATGGGACTAAACTTTATGGAATGCAACACAAATACAAAGAAACTACTCTCTTTTTCCCTAGTCAAGGACAAACCTGTCATGCATATTGTAGCTTCTGTTTTAGATGGCCACAATTTGTTGGTATGGATGAAATGAAATTTGCTATGAAAGAAGGCGATGATTTGGCACAATATGTAAGAGAACATCCAGAAATTTCTGATATTTTGTTTACTGGAGGAGATCCAATGATTATGAAAGCAAGTTTGTTTGCCACATATATTGATAAAATATTAGATGCTAACTTACCAAATCTTAAAACAATTAGAATTGGAACAAAGGCTCTATCTTACTGGCCATACAAATTCACTTCTGACAGTGATTCTGAAGAAACACTTGAAACATTTAGACGAATAAAATCAAAAGGAATCCATGTGGCACTTATGGGTCACTTTAACCATTTAGCAGAACTAAAAACTGATTCAGTCAAACTTGCAATTGAAAAGGTTCGTGAAACTGGTGTACAAATTAGAACTCAATCTCCACTTCTAACTAACATTAATGATGATGCAGACATGTGGGCTCAGATGTGGCAAAAACAAGTTGAACTTGGTTGTATTCCATACTACATGTTTGTTGTACGAGATACTGGTGCACAACATTACTTTGGTGTATCTCTAGTAAAAGCACATGAAATTTTCCAACAAGCAATTCAAAAAGTAAGTGGTTTGGCAAGAACAGTTAGAGGTCCAAGCATGTCGGCCACCCCTGGAAAGGTTCAGGTTGATGGTGTTGCTGAAATTAATGGAACTAAAGTTATTGTATTGAGAATGCTCCAGGGAAGAAATCCAGAGTGGGTAAATCGTCCATTCTTTGCAAAATATGATGAAAATGCAATCTGGCTTGACGATCTAAAACCGGCATTTGAAGACAAGTTCTTTTTTGAAGATGAATTAAAGCAAATTAAAGAACAAAAAATGAAAAACATGAATAGTTAAAATATGGATTTTATTGGTGATATGATATGAGAAAAGAATTTGTTGTTATGAGAATTGATGCAGCACCGGATGGTTCTCCATACGTTCTAGTTACTCTATCTCTAGCAAAAGACATGGCAGAGGGAAATCAACCTCCAAATCCATCTACAACAAATGTAATGGGATTTTCCAATATGGATGACATGATGAAAAATCTTAACAAAATGATAGCAGGTGGTGGAATGCCAGGTATGATGGGCGGTGCAGCACCAGGAACAACTTCTATCAAACTAGAGATGCATGAATACAAACAACTTGCATTATCTGTAGGAGATAAAGTAAGTCTGGATATCTCAAAGGTAGAATCTCTAGGCGTATAGATCTCTTTAAAAATCTAAAATTTCTATTATCTTCATGGGCGATAAATCCGACGAAATGGTTCAAAATTTAAAAATGGAATTAGATATTTACAAAGAAAAAATAAGATCCCTTTTCTCGAAATCAAAAAAGTAGAATATGAGTGCCAGTGAGTTTCTACGAAAAGAACATCAAGAAATAATGCGTCTTGAAAAAGTAATTACAAAATCATACAAAGCACTATACGATGGCGTAGACATTCCCTTTTCTGATATTGACAAGATTAATTTTCTAATTGCAGAATTTTTAGACTCTGTGCATTTTACAAGAGAAGAAGGATCATATTTTCCATGTGTTGCATCATATGATCATCTGAATAAAGAAATCCGTGCTTTATTAATTGAACATGAATTTAGTAGAAACATTGCGAAACAAATTTCAAAAAATCTTAAACTTTGGAAAAAAGGACAAGACAAACGAGAACCAGTTGCCAGATTCCTTAGAACATATTCCATATTCCTAATAGATCATATGCAAAAAGAAGAGCAGTTTTTTGAAAAAGCCGAAAAAGAGATTTTATCAAGAGAAGAGGAGCAGGAAATGTTTGAACAGTTCCAATCAATCTCTGCGATCACAGAAAAAGTAACCTCTCTTTTAGAAGATATCAATTATCTGGAATCTCAAGACTGGGCAAAATAACATTCTTAAACGGTAATTTCTCTGTCATTAACAATGGCCTTTTGTTTATGGATGACTGGATTACCTTGTTCAGGTAAAACTACCATAGTAAGAAAACTTGCTGAAACCATACCAAATCTAGCAATCTTAGACGGAGATGAACTAAGAGAATGGTTCTCACCAAAGGACTTTTCAAAAGAAGCAAGAGATGAGCACAACAGAAGAGTTGCTCACTTGTCAAAACTACTCCTAAAGCACAATGTTCCAATGGGCGTTTCACTAATTAGTCCATACAAGGAAAACCGTGCAAATGCAAAAGAGATCATCGGTGATGATACAAAATTCTTTGAAGTTTATGTCAATGCATCACTAGCACAATGTGAAGAGCGTGATGTCAAAGGAATGTATGCCAAAGCCCGCTCAGGAGAGATTAAGGGATTTACCGGAATCGACGACCCATATGAGGCACCAGATAACGCAGATTTAGTCCTAGATACTGAAAACAAATCACTTGATGAGAGTGCTGCTGAAGTATTAGAATTTTTGAAATCTAAGAATCTAATCTAGAAATAACATCTAATGCATCTTGATGAATTAATCCATTAGTTACCAATATCCCATTTTCATGATGCACCGCATCTGTGTTGTATGAAAATTCCTTGCCTGAAATATCGGTCATTTTGCCTCCAGCTTCAGAAATTATACAATTTGAGGCACAGGTATCCCATTGTTTCATCTTATTTGTGGTAGTTAGATAAATTTCAGCATCTCCAGATGCAATCTCAGTGACTTTTAATGAACTTCCAATACTTGTGACAACTGAAATCTCCATTTCATCTAACAACTTTTTCTCCTTTTCTGATAGATGATGTCTGCTAACTAGAGCATGACAATTTTGCATTTCCGACATCATACTAACTTCAATCTTCTCCCATTCTTCATTATGGCAAAATGCTCCTTTTCCAGATTCGGCCAAATACATCTTCTTTTTGATTGGCCAGTAAATTATGCCCAAAATTGATTTATGATTTTCTACTAACCCTACCATTATTGTAAACTCTCCTGTTCTGTTTACAAAATCAGTTGTTCCATCTAATGGATCAATTATCCAAACTTTTTCTTCAGTTAGTCTTTTTTTGTCATCAACATCTTCTTCAGATAATATTGCAATTCCTGTTTCTTCTAAAACCTCTTTGAGAATTTTATTACTTTCAATATCTGCTTGAGTTATTGGTGAATCATCATCTTTTTTCTCAGTTGAGAAGTCTGTATTGTATATCTCAATAATTTTTTCACCTGCTCTGACTACCCCATCAAGAACTTTCTCTAATTCTGATTGGCTTGAATTAAACGGTAATTCACTAATCATATTTTAAATCTCTATTTGCTAATTCTGGCTTTAGAGTCCATGCTACAGCTAAACCAACAAATGGAATAGATATCAATCCTGTCATTTGAACGATAATCAATAATTGTTGTTGTGCTACATCAGGCATTGTTATCAGCCATGGTAGTGGAAGTGATAAAATAAACCAAATTCCAACTAGAAGTCCAATTACCTCAATTTTCTGCTTTTTCTTAGGATTCATCTAATTACTCTGTGCTTTCATCAAATTTTAACCCTTAGAACTTTATTCCAAAAGTAACTCTTCTGTTTAGAACATAATTGATTGCACTTGCCACTGCAATTCCAATTACTGCTCCATACATGTGATAAAATGCACTACTCTCGACTAAAGTGACCGTAATTCCTAATTGTATAGCCATTCCAATTGCACTAACTATTAAAAATTTGACATACATGACAGAATTCCTCTGGTCTTTTACAAAACTACCAAATGTCCAATATCTATTGAAAAAGAAATTTGTAGTAATTGAAACTGAAATTGCTATAATTTGAGATGCGACATACCAAAATCCTCCAATGTCTGTTAAAAGATACAATAATCCTAGATTTACTAGAACACCGGTTGCACCAACTATGTAAAATTGCACTGCATGTTTTGCAAATAATGATAATCTACCCTTCTTTTTCTCATCCTCTATGGTCATATCCCTCTTGAATGGACCTTCTATAATTAAGAAACTGATCAAATCAATTATAATTTTCAAAAAAGCCTAGTTTTTTTGTAAAAATTATCGATATATGTTAAATATGATGAAGACATATAGAGAATAATGCGGAAGGATGTAAATCCTATCGATTAGACCTGCGTGGTCCTGCAGAGCAGAAAATCAAGTAAGCACATTGTTGCTTCAAGTGAGGGAATCTCACATTGCTTTGCCGAAGGACCACGCCCCCATTAATTTAGCCTAGATGCTTCTATCTACCTTAGTTAATGAGATACTGACAGAACCTTCTAGATTACCATACCTGTTGATTATAATTTCATATATTGGTTCATCTGAGCTTGGACTCTTTCCTTCCAATTCTGGAATTTGAACATATTTCTGACCGATGTATTCCCATGTGTAGTATTTTGAAATTCCAGTGTCTACCAAACTTTTTTCCAAAACAAACTCCTCAGAGAATATCGTACCCCAACTAGGCTCCACATTATAACTCTCAGTCCATTTTCCCTTTATCGTAAGTTTAATTTTAGCTGGAGAATCCCCCATCGGCACAAATCCAATTTTGTAAGTTCCTCCTTCTATTACTCCTAAACCAGCCGTGATGGTTGAGATATCATTAAACTCCTCACCTGATATTCGGAAATTCCAAATCTCTCCACCAGAGCGTTGCTCATCCCCATCTGGGTTCATCGAGGCTCCATATGCGATTGAAACTATGATTGCAGCAACTACTCCTCCTCCAGCAATCACCATTTTATTCATAATCTAGGCATGAATCTTCCAAATTAAAGCCATTTTGGTAAATTCTAGTCATACAATTTCCATAATGTGTGAACCATTATTCACACCGGAAATTAATAACATATTTCAAAACAGTACGCATGGGAAGTTTCCAAGACAAATGGTCTGCTCCACAAAAGCAAAGTTTTGTAGATAAATTAGGTGATACATTCAAACCAAAAGGATCACTAAAACCAAGAGTCGAAATGGCTGTAAAACGATTACAGGCTCAAATCGGAAAACTCGACGGTATGACACAAAAACTCAAAGAAAGAGATCAGAAAATTTTCCAAAAAATTGTAGTTGCACAACAACAACACGATACCTATTCAAGTAAAGTATTATCAAATGAACTCGTAGAAGTTCGTAAAGTACACAAAATTTTATCCAATGCCAAAATGGGATTGGAGAGAATTGAATTAAGATTAACCACATTCCATGACTTGGGCGATACAGTTGTAACCTTAATGCCAACAATCGGTCTCATGAATGGACTCAAATCATCACTTGTTAAATTCATGCCAGGTGCAGACCAAGAGATTGGTAGAATGACTGAGATGTTAGGTGGACTAATGACTGAAACCTTCAGTAGCAGTGAATCATCATTCGGAGTTGAAGAATCAACAAACGCCGAATCTGATAACATCCTAGCAGAAGCAGCAGCAGTTGCAGAATCACAATCAGGTGAACAATTCCCATCAGTACCATCAACTGGATTGGAGCAATTTAATGTCCCAACTAGTGAATCAAAATTTATGTAAATTTCTAGAAACTAGAAGTTTTATCTCGTGACTCTTTGAAACTAGTAATTCTCTTTCCTTCATCATCGATGATTTTGTCAATTCCAGATAATTTTTCTCTCATAGATGAAATCAATGTGCCTACCTCATCTGCTTCATTTTCAACTGCATTTCTCTTTTGAGTCAGATGTTGAATTCC
>Ga0257121_1001814_pt1 | contig 15691 bp, 15 predicted proteins | sample SI106_100metaG_FD_190180 | JGI IMG/M metagenome (GOLD analysis project Ga0257121, IMG submission 190180) | Marine microbial communities from Saanich Inlet, British Columbia, Canada - SI106_100 | ecosystem: Environmental > Aquatic > Marine > Inlet | place: Canada: British Columbia | collected... | reverse complement strand
GTTTCAAATTTAATTATTATGTTTAAACATATTTTACCAAATATTTTAAGACCAGTATTAGTTATAGGAACTATTGGTCTTGCACTTGCAATCATAGCTGAGTCAACTTTAAGTTTTTTAGGTGTGGGCGTTCCTCCAACAACTCCATCTTTAGGAACACTAATAAGATTAGGAAATGATTTTTTATTTTCTGGTGAATGGTGGATTACTTTTTTTCCAGCAATATTTTTAGTAATTTTAGCTTTCTCAATTAATCTTTTAGGTGATTGGATGAGAGACACTTTAAACCCAAGGTTAAAAAAATGAGTTTCTTAAAGATAAAGAATTTGAGCGTAGATTATCCAATGAGAAAGGAAACGGTTTATGCCGCCAAAGATGTAAATATTGAGGTTAATAAAGGAGAAATACTTGGATTAGTCGGAGAGTCTGGATCAGGCAAAAGTACTGTCGGAAATGCAATTATTAATTTGATTGATGTACCTGGCAAAGTGTCAAGCGGGTCAGTAATGTTAGGTGATTTAAATATTTATGAAGATCCAAAAAATATTGTAAAATATAGAGGTAAAAAAATTGGACTTATATTTCAAGATCCTCAAACCTCTTTAAATCCAATATTAACAATTGGTGAACAATTAATAGAAACGATCCAAACACATCTTGATTTAACAAAAGAAGAAGCAAAAATTAAATCAATCAATTTATTGAAAGAAGTTGGAATTAAGGATGCGGATACAAGATTTAATAATTATCCTCATCAGTTTTCAGGAGGAATGAGACAAAGAGTAGTTATTTCACTTGCATTATGTTGTGAGCCAGAACTTTTAATTGCAGATGAACCGACTACAGCTTTAGATGTTTCAATTCAATCCCAAATTCTTGATTTAATTAAAAGATTAACAAAAGAAAGAAATCTTGCAGTAATTTTAATTACACACGACATGGGAGTAATTGCTGAGACAGTAGATAGGGTAGCTGTGATGAAAAATGGGAATTTAGTTGAAATTGGTGAAACAAAAGAAATTTTAACAAAACCAAAAGAAACATATACGAAAAGTTTAATTAGTTCAGTACCCCCAACCAATAAAAAAATTTCAAGATTTGTTATAATTGAAAAAGAAAACAAAAGTAACCAATATAGCAATATTAAAATTTTAAACAGATGGAATAAAAAAGAAATTATAGAACAAGATTTAGTTAAAATTAAGAATCTTAGTAAAAGTTTTGATGATAACTTTTTTACAGAAAGTTCTAAAAATTCAGTAATGGCTGTAGATAATGTTTCATTTGAAATTAAAGAAGGTGAGTCCTTTGGTTTAGTTGGTGAAAGTGGAAGTGGAAAATCTACAATTGCTAAAATGATTGTAAATTTATTTAAACCATCTGCTGGAGATATTTTTTTTGATAATGTTTGTATTACAAAAATTAAGACTAGATCAGAAATGATGAAATTTAGAAAACAAATTCAAATGATTTTTCAAGATCCATATTCTTCTTTAAATGGAAGGTTGAAGGTTAAGGATATAATCTCAGAACCAATTAAACTTCACAATCCCTTGATATCAAGTACTGATTTAAATAATTATATTTATGATTTATTAGAGTCTGTAGAGCTTTCGCAGAAATCTGCAGATCGTTATCCACATGAATTTTCTGGAGGTCAAAGACAAAGAATTTCTATTGCAAGAGCATTAGCCACCCAACCGAGACTCCTTGTGTGTGATGAGCCAACCTCTGCTTTAGATGTTAGTATTCAAGCACAAATTTTAAACTTATTAAAAGATCTTCAAGAACAATTAAATTTAACCATTTTATTTATTAGCCATGATTTACCAGTGGTTAGACAAATGTGTGATAGAATTGGAGTATTAAAAGATGGTAAATTGTGTGAGGTAGCTAAAACAGAGGAACTTTTTTTGAAGCCCAAACACGATTACACAAAAAAACTTTTACACTTAATGCCTAAAATTGAGTCTATTTATAATTAGTTTTAGGTGGCCTAAAATGAGCTAATATTAAGAGTAATTTAAGTTATTATTTTGCATTCTCTCTTATAGATTGTATTATACATTTTCAAAAATAATTTTGTTATGAGCGACAAAGATAAAGTATTTATATTTGATACTACTATGCGTGATGGTGAACAATCACCAGGTGCGTCTATGAGTTTAGAGGAGAAAATTCAAATTTCTAGAATTTTTGATGAGCTTGGCATTGATATTATTGAAGCTGGCTTTCCAATAGCATCGCCAGGTGATTTTGAAGCTGTAAAAGCAATAAGTAAAATTGTAAAAAATTCAATTCCTTGTGGATTATCGAGAGCTAGTAAAAAAGATATTGATGCGTGCCACGAAGCGTTAAAAGCAGCTCCAAGATTCAGAATTCATACTTTTATTTCAACAAGTCCATTACATATGAAACATAAGTTGAATAAAACTCCAGAACAAGTTTTGGAAGCCATTAAAGAAAGTGTGACCTATGCAAGAAATTTAACTGATGATGTTGAATGGTCATGTGAAGATGGCACAAGAACTGATATGGATTTTATGTGTAAAATAGTTGAGCTTGCAATAAGCAGTGGTGCTAAAACAATTAATATTCCAGATACAGTTGGTTATACAATTCCATCAGAGTTTACAAAAATTATTTCAACATTAAAAAATAAAGTTCCAAATATTGATAAAGCAATTCTATCTGTTCATTGTCACAATGATCTAGGATTAGCAGTAGCAAATTCTTTGGCTGGTGTCGAGGCAGGGGCTAGACAAGTAGAATGTACAATAAATGGAATCGGTGAGAGAGCGGGCAATGCAGCTCTTGAAGAAATAGTTATGGCCATTAGAACAAGAAATGATCTGATGCCATACTCAACTGGAATTAAAACTGAATTATTAAGCAAAGCTTCAAAAATAGTTTCGAATGCAACCTTCCCAGTTCAATTTAACAAAGCGATTGTTGGAAAAAATGCATTTGCTCATGAGGCGGGTATTCACCAAGATGGAATGCTAAAGAATAGAGAAACTTATGAAATTATGACACCAGAAAGTGTAGGTGTTAAAAAAACATCTTTAGTGATGGGCAAGCATTCTGGAAGACATGCTTTTAAAGAAAAACTTAATGATCTTGGTTATGCTGATGTAACTGATGATGTGATTCAAACTGCTTTTGGAAAATTCAAAGTTTTAGCAGATAAAAAGAAACATGTTTATGACGATGATATAATGGCATTGGTCGATGATAGTCTTATTACTGATAACCAGATAAATGCAATTAATTTAAAATCTTTGAAAGTTTTTGCAGGAACAGGTGAACCTCAAAGAGCTGAAATGACTTTGGATGTTTATGGTGAAGTTAAAAAAACCTCGGAAACGGGTGATGGTCCTGTTGATGCAATATTTAAATGTATAAAAGTTTTGTACCCTCATGATGTAAAATTACAATTGTATCAAGTTCATGCAGTAACAGAGGGAACGGATGCTCAAGCAACAGTAAGTGTTAGAATTGAAGAAAAAGGAAAAACAACAGTTGGGCAAGCAGCAGATACAGACACATTAGTTGCATCTGCCAACGCATATTTAAGCGCATTAAATAAAATGATTATTAAACGAAATAAAACAGCTCCAATGGAGCAAGAAAATGAAAAAGTGAGAGGTATATAAAATGGGACTATTCGATAGAGTTAAAAAAATTTGGAGTCAAGATATGGCAATTGATCTTGGAACTGCTAACACATTAGTTGTTTTAAAAGGTCAAGGGGTAGTTTTAAATGAACCCTCTGTTGTTGCGATAGTCGATCAAAATGGAAAAAAAAATGTATTGGCAGTTGGTGATGAAGCAAAAACAATGCTTGGAAGAACACCTGGAAATATAAGTGCAATCAGACCTTTAAGAGACGGTGTAATCGCAGATTTTATCGTTACTGAAGAAATGATAAAACATTTTATTAAAAAAGTTCATAAGGGAAGTACATTTGCAAATCCAAGAATTTTAATTTGTGTTCCAACAGGCTCAACACCGGTTGAAAGAAAAGCAATTCAAGATAGTGCACTTGCTGCAGGTGCCAGAAGAGTTCAATTAATTGAAGAACCTATCGCTGCTGCTATTGGTGCTGGACTTCCAATTTCTGAGGCAACAGGTTCCATGGTTGTAGATATAGGTGGTGGAACAAGTGAGATAGCTGTTATGTCTTTAGGTGGGTTGGTTTACTCTAAATCTTTAAGAGTCGCTGGTGACGCTATGGATACTGCAATTGTTAATTACATGCGAAAAGAATACAATCTTTTAATTGGAGATGGCACCGCTGAAAAAATTAAAAAAGAAATGGGTACTGCATTAGCATCAGGTAAAAATACATACCCAGTTAAAGGTAGAGATCTTAGATCTGGTACACCAAAAGAAGTAAATATTACAGAAGAAGATACTGCAGAAGCATTAAATGACATAATGAAAGAAATGATTAATGCCATTAAACAAGCCTTGGAAAATACACCTCCAGAATTATCTGCTGACTTAGTTGATATGGGATTAACATTAACAGGTGGTGGAGCATTATTGAAAAATATTGATAAAAGGTTTGCAAAAGAAACAGGTTTACCAGTCCATGTTGCGGACGATCCATTATCTTGTGTTGCAGTTGGTACTGGAAAAGCGTTAGATCAAGAAGAAACATTTTCCACTATGTTATCTGAATATTAAGATCTATGGCTTCAAGCAGAGATGATTTTGTAATTGCAATTAGATCTGCTTTTTTAAAAAAAAGTTATCAGCAAAAATTTTCATTACTAACTTATATATTTTTATCCTTTGTTATAATAATATTAGGAAGTTTAAATTTTAAAGCTGTTCAATATATAAAAATAGGTATTAATGAAGTTGTTTATCGCTCATCCTTTATTGCCTCTTCTCCAGAAAATTATTTTAAAGATGTTAGAATTAAAATAGAGGAACATTTTAATTTTTATAATCAGTATAAAAAAAATGAAATTGAATTAAAAAAATTAAAGGAAAAAAAACTATCTAACGATTTTTTAGTTTTAGAAAATAATAAATTAAGAGAACTAATTAACGAAACAGTACAGTCAGAAGATGTGTACGCGAAGGTTTTAGTCGACAAAGACAGTCCTTATTTAAAATCAATTATTTTAAACAAAGGTTCAAAAGATAATGTCAAAATTGGTATGGCAATTGTAGATGGTATCTATTTAGTGGGTAAAATAATTGAAGTAAATTACACCAATTCTAGAGCGTTACTCTTATCTGATTTAAATAGTAAAATTCCAGTTTTATTAGAACCAATAGATATTCATGCTGTGGTCTCTGGAACAGGAAAAAATCATGGTGTCATTGAATACACTAAAGATGAATATAATCAGAAAATAGATGGCAAAGAAATGATTGTTTATACTTCTGGATATGGTGGTTTATTTAAATCAGGCTTACCAGTAGGCAAAATATTCACTGATAATATAAATAAAGAAAATAAGGTAAATTTTTTTTCTGATTTTAGACAATTAGATTATGTAAAAATCGTTTCTTATGACATCGGGAGCGGTAATTAATGTCGTCACTTAATAAATATAATCTCACAAAATCATTATTATTTTATCTTCCTGTATTTTTTTTATTTTTATCTGTATTAAATGAAATTGATTTTAATTACTTAGAAGTTAAATATTTTTCATTAAACATAGCTCATATTTTAATATTTTATTGGACATTGAAAAATCCAAGATATTTAAATTATGGGTCAATATTCCTAGCAGGTTTAGTTAATGATGTAGTAGTTGGTTTACCTGTAGGTATTAGCAGTTTTTGTTATCTGTTAATCTGTGCGGTAACAGCATATTTGAGAAATATTACCATTACACCAAAATTTATAAATGACTGGATATCATTGTTGTTTACCATTTCATTAATTAACTCTATCCAAATTATAACTTTAGATTTTATATTCTCAATTGAAGTTAACTATTTAAGGTACATGATAAATTCAGGTTTCACTTTTATTTTTTATCCAATTTTTTTATTTTTATTTAATATTTTAGAAAAAAAAATCACAATTCAGAAAAATGATTAAAAGAAATTTTGGTATAAGAAAATCAAACATTATAAATCGACGAATGTTTATAATTGGTACAGCTAAGTTGATTATTTTTAGTGGATTAATTGCTCGTTTATTTTCATTGCAAATTAATGATAACAAAAAGTATTTAACACTATCTGACAAAAATAGAATTAGAGAGTGGAAATTGCCTCCTACACGAGGAAATATAATTGATTATTTTGGAAATATAATTGCTGGTAATTTAAAAGTATATCAATTGCACATTATTCCTGAACAGGTTGAAAATTTTAATTATCTTCTTTCAAGATTAAAAGTAATTTTAAACTTAAGTTCAAAAAAAATTGAAAAAATAAGAAAAAAAAGAAAACAATTGAAGCCATGGGAAAGTTTAATTATTTCAGAAAATTTAAGTTGGGACGAATTTTCAAAAATTAACAATTATCTATATGAATTGGTAGGGGTAAAACCTGTCATGACTATTTCAAGAGATTATCCGTTTGACGATATTTATACCCATGTATTGGGGTATGTAAGTCAACCTGATGAAGATGATATTTTAGCAAATAAAGTGATTCAAGAAAAATTTGTTCCAGGAATAAAGATTGGAAAATTGGGATTAGAAAAAACTTTAGAAAATGATTTGATTGGTGTGAATGGTATACAAAGATATGAAGTTAACGCATATGGTAAAAGAATAAATCATCTTGAGCATCAAAAAGGCAAACCAGGCTCAAAAATAAGGATTACAATTGATACAGAAGTGCAAAAATTATCTGCTAAATTATTAGCTGGTAAAGCTGGCTCAATAAGTGTGATGGATATTTATACAGGTGAAGTAATTGCGATGTATTCATCTCCCTCATACAACCCAAATTCTTTTTTATTTGGCATAAGTCAAGATGAGTGGCAATTGATTAGAAACAACCCATTAAAGCCATTAATTAATAAAACTATTTCAGGACTTTATTCACCAGGCTCAACTATCAAACCAATTGTTGCTTTATCAGCTTTAGAAAATGGAATAATTGACACCAAATTTAAGGTTAACTGTAAAGGTAAAATGGAATTACATGGCCAAACTTTTCACTGTTGGAAAGAAAGAGGGCATGGTTATGTTTCCTTAAAAAATGCTATGAAACAATCATGTGATACCTATTTTTATGAAGTAGCAAGAAAACTTGGTGTAGATAGATTAAAAATTACTGCTGATAAATTTGGTTTAGGAAAAAAAGTTCTAGGAGAATATTTTGAAAATGAAAAAACAGGTCAGTTCCCTGATACAAAATGGAAAATAAATAACCTTGGTAAAGGTTGGGTATTAGGTGAAACTTTAATCACTGGTATCGGTCAAGGATATACTCAAACAACTCCTATTCAACTTTGCTTAATGACAGCTCAAATTGCCAATGGTGGTTATAAAATTAAGCCTAAAATTTTAACTGACGATAATCAACTAACATCTGAACAAGTTAAAAAGGCTATGCAGGATAGTAAACTGAATAACTCTTATGATCCATTATATGATGATCAAAAAAATATTAAGATTATTCAAGAGGCAATGTTTAGTTCAACCAATGAATTAAGAGGAACTTCATACAAGTCGCGAATAGAAGATCCAAAATATCAATTTGCAGGTAAAACTGGAACTGCTCAGGTTAAGTCAATAAGTAAAAGAGAGCGAGAGCTTGATCTTAAAACTTTTCAAATACCGTATGAAGAGAGAGATCACGCTTTATATATTGCTTTTGGTCCATATAAAAACCCAAGATATGCAGTTAGTATTATTGTAGAGCATGGTGGCTCAGGTAGTTCAGCTGCAGCACCAATAGCAAAAGAATTATTTAAATTAATAGTTGATCGTCACGAATATAGAAAAAAACTACCAGACTACAAAGAGTTTAATATTTAAATGTACCAGTATAAACGATTAAATTCAGATCAAAATTTTTTTCAAAAAATTAAAAATTTAGATTTTATTTTATTATTTTGTATAATTATCTTATCAGCATTAAGTGTTTTTATAATGTATTCTACTGATGGGGGTGAATTTCTTTACCATACAAAAAGTCATTTAATAAAATTAATAGTTTTTTTTATTTTGATGTTAGCGATTTCTTTTTTTAATATTAAGTTTTGGCATTTATGTTCTTATTTTTTATACGGAGCAATCATTTTATTACTTATTTGGGTTTCTCTATATGGAGTAAAAGTATCAGGATCACAAAGGTGGATTAATTTATATTTTTTAGTTTTACAACCATCAGAATTAATGAAAATAGGAATTATTTTATGCCTTGCAAAATATTATCATCGTGTGAGCATTGAAAAAGTAAATTCATTCACTAGTATCTCTGTTTCACTAGCTATAATTCTAATACCAATGATGCTTGTATTATCTCAGCCTGACTTAGGAACATCTATATTAATAGTAACTAGTGGGCTAATCGTAATATGGTTGGGTGGTGTAAAAATAAAGTACTTTGTTGTGTCATTTGTAGCTTTTTTGATTTCATTACCATTCATAATTACTTTTTTAGAGCCTTATCAAAAACTAAGAATTTTAACTTTTCTAGATCCTGATCGAGATCCATTAGGAGCTGGTTATCAAATTATCCAATCCAAAATTGCGATAGGTTCTGGAGGATTTTCAGGAAAAGGTTTTCTGCAAGGGACCCAAAGTTATTTAGAATTTCTTCCAGAAAAACACACAGACTTTATTTTTACTTTATTTTCAGAAGAGTTTGGTTTTATAGGTTCGTTAGGACTTTTATTGCTTTACACAATTATTATTCTGAGAATAATTCAAATAGGTGCCATCTCAAAAAATAGTTTTGCAAGACTGTTTTGTTTTGGTTTTGCATTTGCTATTTTTATTTATATTACTGTCAATTTATCAATGGTGCTAGGGCTGCTGCCTATAGTTGGCTCACCACTACCAATAATGTCATATGGGGGATCTTCAATGCTTGCAACAATGATTGGTTTTGGCATCGTAATGAGTGCTAAAGTTCATAGCCAACAAACTATAGCTTAAAAAATTTTAATATAAATAAAGTATAATTTGTCACTACCAAATATTAAAATTTGATTATAAAAAGCAATTGTGAATAAAAATATTAAAGTCGGAATCGTAGGTGCAGGAATACAAGGTGTATCAAATGCTTTGTTTCTACAAAAAAAAGGTTTTAACGTAACTATTTTTGACAGAGACAATCCTGGTACTCAAGCCGCCTCCTATGGAAATGCAGGACATTTTTCACCTTATGCTTCAGTTCCTTTAAATCGCCCAGATGTTCTGGCAGATGTACCTTCAATGTTATTAAGTTCTTCAGGACCTTTAGCCTTGAAATGGAACTATGTACCAAAGATGATTCCATGGTTTCTAAAATTCATAATGAATTCTACAACAAAAAATATGATGCACACTGCTAAAAATATGCATCAAATTTTAGATTTAGCATTACCTGCTTATGATGAGCTATTTGATGAAATTGATTTAGAGGGTTTAGTTGAAAATAAAGGAATTCTATATATTTGGAATGATCAAGATCTTAAAAGCAGAGAATTAGAAATTAAGATAAGAGACGAGCTAGGTGTTGAGCAACAATTAGTTAACAAATCTGAAATTCATGATCTTGAACCACACATTAAACCTTTTTATCATGCAGGTGTTTATTATCCGTATGCAAGACATGCAAGAAATCCAAGAAAGATCCTTTTAAAACTTTTTGATTTATTCTTAAAGAAAGGTGGAAAATTTAATAAGGTAAATATTAAAGATATTAATTTTGATGAAGAAAAACCAGTTTTTAAAACTGAAAATCAAAGTTTTATTTTTGATAAAGTGATAATTGCTTGTGGTGCTTTTTCTAAAAAGTTAACAGATAATTTAGGTGAAAGAATACCTCTAGATACTGAAAGAGGTTATCATGTTCACTTTAAAGGTTGTGATCATTTATTAAGTAGACCAGTTATTTTTTCAAATAGAGGTTTTGGGATTACTCCAATGGAACAGGGTTTAAGAGTAGTCGGAACGGTTGAATTTGGTGGATTAGATAATCCGATATCAAAATCAAGAGTTAAAAACTTAATTAATAATGCCAAATATATGCTTGGAGATTTACCCGAGCATGAAGATGAATGGTTAGGATTTAGACCTTCATTACCAGATTTCCTTCCAGTTATGGGTCCATCAAAAAATCATAAAAATGTTTTTTATTGTTTTGGGCACCATCATTTAGGTTGGACATTAGGGCCGATTTCTGGAAAGATTGTTTCTGGAATGATCGCAAACGAAAATACAAATTTAAATTTAGATCCTTATAGTTCATTAAGATTTAGTTAATTTATGCAAAATGTAAGAGCGTACATAATGCTAGTGTGCGCCACACTATTTTGGGCAGGCAATTTCATGGTAGGAAAATTTGCATCTTTAGAAAACATTCCACCAATGTCACTTGTATTCTTTAGATGGTCTCTTGTTTGGTTAATTCTTTTACCTTTTACCTACAAAGAAATAATTAAAAATAAAGTTATAATTATAAATAATTTGCCTTTGTTATTTTTTTTAGCTTTTACAAGTGTTGGATTATTTAATACTTTTACGTATTTATCCTTAGTTCATACCCAAGTAATTAATGCTTCTCTTTTTAATACAGCTATTCCTGCAGCTATAATTTTTTTATGTTTTTTATTTAAAATTGAAAAAACTAACAAATTTCAAATACTTGGATTGATATTATCTGTATTTGGAATTTTATCGATAATTACAAAACTTGATTTAAACGTTTTGTTAACTTTAAATTTTAATAAAGGAGATCTTATAATGATTGGTGGAGTTATTACCTGGGGTTTGTATTCTGCTTTTTTAAAAAATAAAAAATTTACTTTACCACTTTTAACTCTGGTTCATGTTTTATGTACTTTTGGTTTAATATTTATATTTCCACAATTTCTTTATGAGTATTCTCAAGGACTAAGAGTTAGTTATAACTCCAATCTTTACTACACTTTGATATATCTGGCATTATTCCCAAGTATAGGTTCTTATTATTGTTGGGCAGGAGCAGTTTCAATCATAGGAGCTAATAGAGCGGGTATTTTTTTATCATTAATCCCTTTTTTTAGTACAATAATGGCAATAATTTTTTTTAATGAACAATTTAAATTTTTTCATTTAATTGGATCAATTTTAATTATATTAGGTTTATTTTTATCAAATAAGAAAGTTCAAAATGCTTAAAGTTGCAATATTAGATGACTATCAAGATGTTTCACAAGAATTTGTGGATTTAAAAAAATTATCTGGAAAATATGAGTTTAAAATTTTTAGCGAACCTTTTTTGGATGAGGCTGATGCCATCGAGCAACTAGCTGATTTTGAAGCACTGCTAATTATGCGTGAGCGAACACCAATAACAAAAAATATAATCGATAATCTAAATGATCTTAAATATATCATCACAAGTGGCTCAAGAAATAAAGCGATTGATTTAGAGGCTGCTAAAAAAAGAAAAATTATAGTTTGTGGTACAGAGATTAACTTTAATCCCACATGTGAATTAACTTGGGCTTTAATATTGGGGTTATCAAAAAATCTTAAAACTGAAATTGATAATATGTACCAAGGTTACTGGCAAACAACGGTTGGCTTTGAACTTAAAGGAAAAATTATTGGTTTAATTGGCCTTGGAAGAGTGGGTTCACAGGTTGCTAAAATCGCAAAGGCTTTTGGAATGCAAGTAATGACTTGGAGTGAAAATTTAGATTTAGACAAATGTAAAGAATTAGATGTACTTCCATGTACTAAGGAAGATTTAATTAAAACATCAGATTATATCTCAATTCATGTTCAAGGTGGAGAGCGTTATAAAGATTGCATAACAATTAAAGAATTTGATCAAATGAAAAAAACAGCTTTTTTAATTAATACTTCTAGAGGTTCAATTGTAAACGAAGATGATTTAATAATTGCTTTATCAACCAATGTTATTCTTGGTGCAGGATTAGATGTTTATGAAAAAGAACCTTTGCCAGAAGGAAATAAATTAAGATTTTTGCCAAATGCATTGTTAACACCTCACATTGGTTATGTTACCGCAGAAAATTATAGCATTTTTTATACTCAGATGATTGAAGATCTTGAAGCTTGTGTTGAAGGGAAACCTTTAAGAGTTATAGAATAAATAATGACAAAAAAAATTAATCCTAATCTTACTTCAGAACAACAATTAGTTTTATTTGAAGAGGGAACTGAACTGGCAGGCACAAGTGAACTTAATCATGAGAAAAGAGAAGGAAGTTTTCATTGTGCTAATTGTGGAGAAAAGTTATTTGACTCAAACACAAAATATGAAAGTGGATCTGGTTGGCCTTCATTTTATCAGTCATTACCTGATGTATTTGAAACTAAAACTGATCATCATTTAGGTTACGCTAGAACTGAATACCACTGTAAAAAATGTGGTGGACATCATGGACATATATTTGAAGACGGACCAGAGCCAACTGGAAAAAGATACTGTAACAACGGTGTTTGTTTGGTTTTTAAGCCAAAATAACCCAATTTTATTTAAATAAAATTATTTTTTATTTTAAAAGATCTTGTAGCTTGTTCTCTTTTTCTAAAGTTCTAACATCATCGTAGCCACCCATATGTTGATCATCAAAGAAAATTTGAGGAATAGTTCTTTTACCATTAGCTTTTGTAATCATCTCATCCATGGCACCATCAACTGTTGTAATGTTAATTTCTTTATATTCAACGTTATTTCTAGTTAATAATTTCTTAGCAGCTTCACAGTAATTACAAAGTGGCCCTGTATAAATGGTAACTGATTTCATCTCTTATAAATAATCATTCTTTTTAATTTTACTAGTAATTTCTTTTCTAGAGTATTCAAATTTTTTCCTATGTTTTATACTTTTTTGATTAACTCTTTTTCTCCATAATCTAAAGGAGGTAGGTTTCACTGATCTTCGCATAATCTTAATAACCTCAGATTCTGTCTTACCAGTCTTTTTTTCTATTTCTTCAAAAGTGATCCTATCTGCCCAGGCAGCCCAAACGATCCAATCTGGATCATCCACTTTTGGCTCTGGATTTTTAACTCTAGTTATGGGGGTGTGACCTTTTTTTTTCATAAATCCTTTATATTTGAAAAAAATGATTAATGCATTTTTTTTAGAGCATGATATTATAAATTTGATAGTCCATCTTAGCCATCTTTAGCTCCCGGTTTTTTTGGACTATCTTCCTTAAAATGTACCCCTTAAATTATTTCCTATTTTTACAAATAATCCTGTTTTTATTTATTACACCTGGTACCCCTCGAATTGTAATCATTTCATACTCAATGAATTATGGAGTTCAAAAATGTATTTGGACTGCACTGGGAGATATTACGGCAAATTTTATACAAGCTACTTTAGTTATTTTTGTAATAGGCTCTTTTTTTTCAGATAATCCAAATTTTTTAAATATTTTTAAATGGGTTGGAGTAACTTATATTTTATATCTTGCTTATGATCTTTATAAATCAAAACCTAAAGATGTAAGTTCAGATAACATTTCATCAAAAAGTTTATTTTCTTTTTTTAGAGATGGTTTTTTAGTTGCAGGAACAAGTCCAAAGGCATGGATGTTCTTTCCATTAATATTTCCACAATTTATTGACTTTAATGGAAATTATGTTGTTCAATTCTTTATTTTAATCTCAACTTATATTGTTTTAGATTTTTTATCTTTAATGGCTTACGCTGTGCTTGCTAGAAAATTAATTGTTTGGATAAAAGCTAATCCTAAAGTTATAAATACAATTTCAGCGTGCGTTTTAGTTATTATCGCCATGATTATTGTATTTATGCAAAAGTATTAAGTCGCAACCAGTCATTACCTGCTTGTTTGTTATCTAATTAGGGGTTTTAATAAGTTTTAATTTAAATTAAATAAAGGAAATAAAATGAAAATCAGAAATATAATTATTACATTAGTTTCTGCAATTGCACTTTTAATTTCAGCTTCAACAGTATCTTTCGCGAAGGTTGTTGGAGATAAAATTGTTTTAGGTGCAGCTGTTTCATTAACTGGAAAATATTCATCAAATGGTGTTCATACTCAAAACGGTTACAATTTAGCTGTTGAGAGAATTAATAGCATGGGTGGAGTTACAGTTGGTGGAAAATCTTACAAGTTTGAAATCATTTATTACGATGATGAGTCAAACTCTGGTAGAGCAGCTCAACTTGCAGAAAGATTAATTAAACAAGATGGTGTTCAGTTCATGCTTGGTCCATACAGCTCAGGCTTAACTAAAGCTATGGCACCTGTAACTGAAAAATATGGAATACCTATGGTAGAAGCTAACGGTGCATCTAGATCGTTGTTTACTAAAGGTTATAAATATTTATTTGCAGTGCTTGCACCAGCAAACTTATATCTTGATGTAGCAATTGACCTTGCAGTTGAAAAAAATGGCGGTAAGCCAGTTAAGATTGCAATGGCGTTTGAACAAGATGCTTTCTCACAAGACGTGAGATTAGGTATCGTAGATGCTGCAAAAAGAACAAAGTCAAAAATCATTATTGATGACAAGTTACCAAAAGAGTTAAATGATATGGCTGCTACTTTATCTAAAGTAAAAGCAGTTAAACCAGATGTTCTTGTGGTTTCAGGTCACACTAAAGGTGCTTTAACAGCGGTTAGACAAATCTCAGAAATGAAAGTTGACGTACCAATGTTAGCAATGACTCACTGTGATGCTGCTAAATTATCTAAACAACATGGTAAAGCTTCTGAGTATGCGCTTTGTGCTTCTCAATGGCATAAATCTCTATCATACAAAGACAAGTTCTTTGGTGGTGGTATGAAATACGCTGGAGATTTTAACGCTAAGTTTGGATATGAGCCTCCTTACCAGGCCGCTGAATCATCAGCTGCTTTATTAGTTTTCAAAGATGCGTTCGAAAGAGCAAATTCTTTTGATACTAAAAAAGTAAGAGATGCTTTAGCTGCAACTGATATGCAAACTTTTTATGGAAACATAAAATTTGCTGAAGGTGGTCAAAACGTATCTAAGCCAATGGTACTTTTCCAAGTATCATGTAACGATGATGGAAGTAAATGTGAAAACAAAGTTGTTGCTCCTACAAAATGGGCATCTGCTGAGTTAGTACACCCAATTCCATCTTGGTCTAAAAGATAATATCTAATATGCAAAATGCTCCCTAGTAATAGGGGGCATTTTTAAATAAAACACTTTAAGAATTTATGGATTTTCTAATTTTCCAAGCACCGATGTTAATGGTTCAAGCGTCAATGGACGGAATACTATTAGGTATTTTGTTTGCATTAATTGCTTATGGAATGGCATTGCAATGGGGAGTAATGAATATAATTAACATTGCTCAAGGGGAATTAGTAATCATGGGTGGATACATTGCTTACTTTATGTATCTTTCTGGAATACACCCAGCCTTTGGAATAATTGTGTCACCAATTATTATGTATTGCGTTGGTTGGGGAATGTACAAACTTGTTATTAATAAAGTTGTAGATAAAGATTTATTTACATCAATACTTGCAACATTTGGAATAAGTATTCTAGCACAACAACTAATGAACTTTGCATT
>Ga0257121_1001813_pt1 | contig 15692 bp, 10 predicted proteins | sample SI106_100metaG_FD_190180 | JGI IMG/M metagenome (GOLD analysis project Ga0257121, IMG submission 190180) | Marine microbial communities from Saanich Inlet, British Columbia, Canada - SI106_100 | ecosystem: Environmental > Aquatic > Marine > Inlet | place: Canada: British Columbia | collected... | reverse complement strand
AGTACTGGTCACCTCGATCACCTCTCTCCGAGCACTCCGGTAGCCCACTGGGCGCACTCACACCCATGAAAATGCCATCCAAACGACAATCCTTGCCCTGGGTGGGGCCTCTTTCAGCCTCTTGAGGGTTTCCGTGGAAAATGTGTGTGAAGAGCTGCAGCGCGTAGGTCTCCTGGGCCACGATCACTGTGCGAACTCCGGGGAGATATCCCTGAATTGTTGGAAGGGAATGGAAGCCAGGGTGGGATTTCACTGAGAAATAGACCTCTTCTAAGGAAATTTTCCCCAGAAAGACCCGAACTATCCTGTAATTCTGATCTCAAGGTCCCATGCCATCCTCGGGCCATTCTTGGATGGAGGGAGAAATAGGGGGCTATATACCATTGAATCTGGATTCCGGGTCTGCTCCTCCCATTCATGACTAACAAGTGCAGGCATCAGGACATGACTATCGTGAAATTATTATTGACACATTGAGCAGACAATCACGACATTACACAGTTGACAGGGCCTTCTTTGTGTTGTCTGATAGCCCCTGTGAGCAAGGATGTGCGTCGTTGAGTGTCTTTATGGCTCTACGTTTACTGGCCTTGTTTATTGGGATTGTGCTTTGCGGAACGGTAACAAGAAGGCGGTAGTGTATGAAAGGCTCGCCCCTCGTTAAAGCAGTGTAAATTATTCATGTATTTGATTTAGTGGCTCTTACATTATGACCAAGGGAGGAGATCATGAATCTCTCGAAAGCAGTCTTCAAGATACGCGCATTGACGTGGATCATTGTAGCTCTGGTAATCTCAAATTCTGTGTTCGCTGGTGGAGGGCAATCGCTCAACATCAGTAGTTCCAGTACTCAAGGCCTGGCTCCGGCAACCCTGTCGATATCGCTCGATTCGACTGATCCGACGGAGGGCTTTGTCATCGCTGTCGCGTACGACGACTCGATGGCAGCAGTTACAGGCCTGTCGACTGCTGGAACAGCAACAGAGAGTGCAAGTGCCGAGCTCGTAGTTCCGGAAATCCTTTCCGGCGGATTTACGTTAGGCGTCGTAGTGGACTCAAATCCACCATATGACGGCCATTCGATCCCTGCGGGGACTGGCCAAGCTCTCGCCTCAGTGACCATCACCCCGATGGCTGTCGTCTCAGTAGAGACCGACGTTGATTTTTCATTCGCTGACAACACCCTCAACAACCCACCGCTGGCCAACATCCTTGTTCAGGGTGGATTGTCAGTGGGAGCTGCGGATGGACTGGGACTCAACGGGGGAACATTGACCCTTTTGGTTCCTCCTCCAGCCACGATGAAAATCGAGGATGGTTCGGCAACCGCGGATGGTACCGGTTCCACTGGTGATGCCAGAATCTTGCTCGACAACAGTCTGGGCGGTGTTCAGGGCTTCGTGACCGCGATCACTCACGATCCAACCATGGTTACTCTCGTGGGGATCTCCACTGGCGCCGATGCGAGTGCTGCTGGTGCTGAGTTCGAGATCTCGAATACATATCCCAACGGCGGAACTTACGGAGTAGTCCTCGATTTCCAGTCGCCTTTCGATGGGCAGACGATTCCCGAGGGAAATGACACTCACATCGCCACCTACACGTACTCTTGCAACAATGCGAATATCTACGTCGAAGGTGAGCCGACTCCGGTAAGTGATTCCAGTGCATTGACGCTCAGTAATGGGACTCTTGGATCTCCGACTCTCGATAATGTGATCGTGGTCAGCGGACTTTCCGTGGCTCCGTTACACGAAAATGGCACATTCACCTGCGATCCAATCGCCTACCCCGCCGAAGACACCATCCTCTGGATGGAAACTGCCTTCGACGAGGGCGCCGGGAACTATGCGTACCACGGCCAGACCGGTGACCTGTGCTTCTACTACTCTGACGAAGACGATTACATCCAGGGTTTCACCTTCACCGTCTGTTACGACTGTAACCTGACGATCCACGAGGATTCCTGGGAGTTCAACGGCTCGATCCTCGACCAGGTTGGTGTCGAGTACACCGCCGTTCAGGTCGATGACGATCCCGACGACGGAGACGGCTGCGAGTTGATCGTGGCACTTCTGCTCGACGCTCTGCCGCCCTTCGATGGCCAGACCTTGCCACAGACGATGGCCACCTCCGGAGACGGAGCGGATGGACGTCTGTTGATCGGTAAGATGCGCGTCACCGTCGACATGGATGCCGAGTGCAACGAAGATCAGCTGATCGAGTGGTGCAACGACATCAACGGTAATGGCGACGTGACACTCTACAACAACGTGGTTGTCGACTTCGAATCGCTCCGGATCTACGAGCGCAACGATACCCTGGTACACGTTGTTCCCGAGGAGATCTTCCAGCGTGGTGATTGCAACAGTGACGACAAGGTCGACCTGGCTGACACCGCAACAATGCTTGCGAACCAGTTCAACGGTCTTCCGATCCTGTGTCCTGACGCTTGCGACTCCAACGACGACGGCTACCTGAACATGGCGGACTCTGTCTACCTGCTCAACTGGTTGTTCAAGTTCGGGGACGTTCCCACGGCACCAGGCCCGTTCAACGATGGTCCAGATGCGACCACCGACGACATGTTGCCTGTTTGTGATAGTGACGATACGAATTGCTAGAAGTCTCACAGGTGAGTTGCGGGGGGTCGTGGATCATGCCCCCCCGCAACAAGCCCTGAGGAGTGGGTCCGATTGTCCAGTTTCTCTCCTCCGAGATTCTGGAGAAAGCAACGCTCGCTCCTTGTACAGAGAGACTCCTTCTTGACCACTTGAGTTCGAAACCACTCAAATCCGGATGAGTTCCTGGGCCTTGCGATATCTCCTCGATATCGTAAGGCCCGCTTCTTTCTCCATCCTGAAACGATTCCCACTCCCACGACGGCTTGCCCAACTCCGTTTCTCAGAGCATCCTCTCTTCTTCAAGGAAGTGTTGGAGGCTCATGAAGGCGATCCTGTTCGACTTGTTCGGCACCCTGGTCCCCAATCTCCCCTTGAGTACATGGGAGCAAAGCAGTGCAGCAGTCGCCTCGAAGTTGCAGATCGACACGGATCTATATCAAAAACTATGGAATGCTCGATTCCGCGATCGAATGATCGGCCAGATCCGCGATGGGGATCACCAGTTTGACTGTCTCCTGGAAGAAGCGGGCCTCGAAGTCTCCATCGAAGAGAGGAGCGGTGCCGCTCGACTTCATCGAGAACTGCTCCGGGAAGTCCTGGTCCCAAAACCTGAAACATGCTCCACGCTCGACCAAATCGTCAGCGCTGGACTACAACTGGCCCTGGTCACGGACTGTTCCAGCGCTGTCCCAGAACTGCTCGATGAAACACCACTGGGTCGCTATTTTCACACGCGCTCGATCTCAGCATTTCTTGGAGTGAGAAAGCCCCATCCCTTGATGTACACTCACTGTCTCGAAACTCTCGGTCTTGCTGCTGAGGAGTGCATCTTTGTCGGAGACGGAAACTCCGAGGAGTTACTCGGCGCAAAGAAGTGCGGCCTGACGACGGTGTGGGTCGACAATGGCCAGCATCAACATTGGCACGAAAGATTTTCACCGGATGGAGACTACACGATTCGCTCTTTGGACCGATTGTTACCCATCATTCAAACGCTCTGTACAGAGTAGCCGAGGAGTTCGATGGAACGAGTCGTGATCGAAACAGGAGAAAATCCAACTGCTGCGGTCATCTGGCTCCACGGCCTGGGCGCAGACGGCCATGATTTCGAACCGATCATTCCCGAACTCGGTGTCGACCAGATCGACCCGATCCGCTTCATCTTCCCACACGCCCCCACTCGTCCTGTCACCATCAACAACGGCATGGTGATGCGTGCCTGGTACGACATCCTCGAGGTTTCCATCGATCGCCGTATCGATGAGACCGGGATTCATCAAAGTGCGGCTCTGATCGAGGAACTGATCGCCGAACAGCGTGCATTGGGTATTCCTGACCAGCGCCTGATCCTGGCCGGTTTCTCCCAGGGAGGAGCCATGGCATACCATGTCGGACTCGCACAGGACCCCCCGATCGGCGGTATCCTGGTTCTTTCCGCCTACTTGCCGATCGCCGATTCCCTGCTCAAGGGTGGTGGCGAGGGGGCCGGTTCGACACCCCTTCTGTGCTGCCATGGCCAGTGGGATCCGGTGGTTCCGCTGACGCTGGGAGAATCTTCTGCCAGACAGGTAGAACAAGCCGGCTGGCCACTGGAGTGGAAGACTTACCCCGCCGCTCATTCTCTCCACCCAGATGAAGTGAACGACATCGGACAGTGGCTGAGGGATCGACTACGTTGATCGGAAGAACACCGATCCAGTACCCGCAATGAACCAGGAAATGAGGTAAAGGTGGTCACGCACTCCAGTGAGTTGAAGGGGAATACCTTTCAGCCAGACATCTATGAAAAGCTATTGCCGTTGCTGCCCGCTGATAAGAGCGCCAGCATCCTGGATGTCGGAGCAGGATCAGGGTTTTTCTGTGCCAAGATGCGGGAGTACGGCTGCCAGAATCTGACCGCCTGCGATCTTCCTCAGTTCGACTTCCAGGTGGAAGATGTGCCCTATCACGGCTGCAATCTCAACGAATCGATCCCGCTTCCCGATCAAAGCATCGATTGCACCATTTCCATCGAGGTCGCCGAGCATATCGAGCACCATCAGAATTACTTCTCCGAGATCTTCAGGGTTCTGAAACCGGGCGGCCGTGCCATCTTCAGCACACCGAACATCCAGGGGCTGGGATCGAGGATGCACTATCTCTTGCATGGAACCACTGACGGAGCACGACGACCCTTCGATCCAAAAAAGGTCAGCGGGCTCCAGCATGTCAATTGCCTCGGAGTTCAGCATTTCCAGTACTACATCCACCACAATGGTGGACAGATTCGATCGCTGGCAACCAATCACCTCCGGACCTCATCCCTCATCTTTGCACCTCTGGTGCCTCTGCTCGCCGGGACGATGTGGATGCGTGGACTGGGCAAAAAGGCCCGAAGTCAGCGGGATCGATACCAGGAGCACTGCCGCTTGCACCTCTCCACGCCGGCTCTATTCGGTCGAATCCTCTTCGTCATCGCCGAGAAAAATCCGGCGTAGGGTGTGCCCACGGACTGCACCCGCATTACAATCCCGGTTCGGTTGATCCCACATTGAAGGAGATTCATGACCACTGACAATTTGAGTATCCAGATTCAGGGCCGTCCTGTGACCCGCATCGGAGTCATCGGTTCCGGCCAGATCGGCCCAGATATCGCGCTCCACTTCTCCAAGGTTTTCACACCGCTCGGAGCTCCCATCGTCGTCGTCGACATCGATGCTGTCGCACTTGAGAAGGGCCGAAAGAAACTGGACCGAAAGATCGACAAAGGCATTGAAGCGAGAGCCTTTGGTACCGAGCAGGGCCAGGCGATGAAGGAGAATGTCCTCTTCACCAGTGATTACGACCAGCTCAAGGGCTGTGACCTGGTGGTCGAAGCGGCCACCGAGGACAAGGATCTGAAAGGGCGAATCTTCTCTCAGGTGGTCGACCTGGTACCAGACCATGCGGTGCTCTGTTCCAACTCATCACACCTGGAGCCCGAGGTCATCTTCGCGGGCATCGAGAGTCGCAACCGTACGATGGTGGTCCATTACTTCTTCCCGGCGGAACGGAATCCGATAGTCGAAATCGTACCGGGCGCCGACACCTCGCGCGCACTGGCTCACGACATGATGGGATTCTACGAAGCCATCGGTAAGATCCCGATTTGCGTGGGCAGTCGCTACGGCTACGCTCTCGATCCGGTCTTCGAGGGTATGTTCCTCGCCTCCGCACTACTGGCAGAACAGGGTATCGCCAGCAGCAAAGAGATCGACCAGGTGGCCTGTGACGTGCTGGGATACACGGTAGGGCCCTTCACTGCGATGAACCTCACAGGGGGGAACCCGATCACTGCGGTGGGCCTCGATCACTACAACGAGAAGATCCATCGCTGGTACCACACTCCTGAGATCTTGCGCCGAGCAGTCGCCGACGAGACCTCCTGGGATGTCCCGGGCCGTGGGGAGAAGATCGAGGTTCCAGAAGAAACTTTCCAGCAGGTGCGAGATGCTCTCCTCGGATCCTTCTTTGGGATTGTCGGAGAAATCGTAGACAGTGGCATCTCCTCGATCGAAGACATGGATATGGCAGTCGAGATGGCACTCGACATGAAAGCTCCCTTTCGCCTGATGAACTCGATCGGGGTCGAGTCTGCACTGGAACTGGTCCAGCAATACTCTGCAGTTCATGCTGAGTTTCCGGTGCCCGCTTGCATCTCTAAACAGGCCAAGTCGGGGCACCCTTTCCAGATCTCAACGGTTCTGCGTCAGGACGTCGATGGTATCGCCCACGTCTTGATTCGCCGCCCAAAGCAACTCAACGCCCTGAACAACTCCGCTTTTGATCAGATCGAGAAGCACTTTGTCGACATCGCTGCTGACGATGATGTCGTGGGTGTCGTGCTTTCGGGATTCGGGATCAAGGCCTTCGTTTCGGGCGCAGATGTTCCCTTTCTCGCAAAGATCGAATCTCCGGCGATGGGGGAAGCCACATCTCGAGGCTCCCAGAAGTCGATCCAGGCGATCGAGGACTGCCCCAAGCCGGTGGTCTGTGCACTCAATGGCCTGGCCTTCGGCGGCGGTAATGAGATCGCCATGGCCTGCAATGCTCGAATCGCGCGGGCGAATCAGCGCATCCTGGTGGGACAACCCGAGGTCAATCTCGGCATCATTCCCGGGGCCGGGGGAACTCAGAGGTTGCCGCGCTGGGTCGGTGTCGAGAAGGCTGCCGAACTGATGCGTACCGGCCGCCCTGTCTCCTCTGCAGAAGCTCTGGCGATCGGATTGATCCAGCAGGAGGTGGTGGGAGATCCGCGAGCCCTACGCGACTGTGCGGTTGCGCTGATCCGTGCTCATCTTGCTGGAGAAGCCACCTTACCTTCGATCCAGCGCGGTCCGATGGAGACCCCCGATTCCTTACCTGAAGTGGACCTCGGACACCTGAGTCGTAGCGTCGATGCCGTGCTTCAGAAGGCGATCGTCGAAGGATGTCGCTTGCCACTGAGAGATGGAATCGCCCTGGAGGCCCGATATTTCGGGGAAGTTTGTGGTACCCAGGACATGAGGATTGGCGTCTCCAACTTCCTCGAAAATGGTCCCAGGACTCCAGCGAAATTCGTCCACGCTTAACCTAAGCAACTGTGAAAGAATAAGTTACAACTCCGCCTCGAGCTTCCAATTGAGAGCTCGAGGCGATTCTCAATTCCAGGGTGATACCGACAAACGGCGGATACCCGTAGAATTCGGGGCTCCCAGGGGAAATTACTCCTTTTACACCCAGCCCATCCATGGCTATCCTCCGATAGTTGAGTTCTGCACTCCTTGCCCGCACCGCGGCGGGCTTCATGCCAAAGGAGGGCAGATATGCAAGGCGCTGGCAGGATCGTGCGGATATCCGTCGAGCCAGCAAAGTACCAGGTTCTACCGGAATCACATGCCTGGCCGATTCTTCGGAATTCGAGTCGGGTTCAGAAAGGGGATTAAATGTCCAAGGAAATGCTGCTCGTCGGAAGTAAAGCGAAGGCTGCACTCAAGGAGCACGATGTCAATGTCGGTGGCGATGCCCTCGACGGACTCAACGAGATTCTGCACCAGGCCATCGAACAGGCGGCGAAACGTGCCAGCCAAAACGGGCGCAAGACCGTTCGCTCCCACGACTTCATCTGCTAATTGACGAGATCTCGATCTTGTCAGAACAGTGGGCCTCGACGCAGCCGGCGTCGAGGCCCACTTTCTTTGGCAGGTGATCCCCACAGAACTCAGGAGGAACTGGTTTTCTTTCCAGAGTCCCCTTCAAAATCTTCCTTGCGGATTTCATGGCGCTTGAGCAGGTTCGATAGTTGAGGACGATGAATCCCCAGTGCCTCAGCAGCCCGGGTGATATTCCCTCCGGAGCGAAATAACTCTGCGATGATATATCGACGCTCGAGGGCGGCCTTGGCCTCTCGCAGGGTCAACTCTCCTGAAGTCAGCCTGGCAACCTCCTGATCGAGATCTGGTTTTTGCGCGGATCGAAACAGGTCCGCTCTACCACTGCTGAGTTCAGCCACCTCTTTCGATCCAACTGGATACCATCTCGGCAAGATGTGGATGGCGACTTCCATCGGCAATCCAAACTCCTGACGAAGATCATGGAATACGTGCTGAAGGTCACGACTGCGCTGGCGCAGGTCATCTTCTCCCGGCCCGATCAGTGCACAGACCAGATGATCTCCACCGGTGTGGTAGACCCCGGAGTTTGGTTCCAGCATCTGAAGTAGCCGTTCGACAAAGGTCTCGTCCTGACGCTCTTTCAAGAGGATGTCGAGACCAGGAAAACTCATCTCGAGAAATCCCAGCGGCTGCTTGTCACGATGATGGCGATCGAGGAACTGCTCGAGGTCCACATCCAGTGCGGCCAACGATCCGATCTCACTCTCCTGGTACTCGAGTAACTGAGCATTCTCGGCCAGCGCCCTCATCTGGCCCTTGACCATCGAGAGCAATCGAATCACCTCGGCGACATCCTGTTCCTGGAACGGATTCCCAGCGGTCGGGCGCTCCAGAACCAGAGCAATAGAAAGGACCCCTTCTGCACAGAAGGGGATCGCCAGCAGGCTTCGGCCTCTCACCGAGGACTCCTGTGGGTGGTTGTGTATCCACGACTCCCAGGCTGCGGTTCCACTGCGAATCGCCACGCCTCGATCGAGACACTCTTGCGCAAGGGCGCCAAGAACTTGTTGCTGTGGAAGCCAATCCTCTGTCGGTCCCATGTCGATATCTGCCAGGCTCTGCCAACGGCGTTTCCTGAGCGCTGCGATGAAGCCTCGAGGACTCGGTGCAATCTTCCTCGATTCATCGAGTACCCCTTCGAGGAAGGTGCGGAGTTCGATTCTCTTCCCCAGTCTGGTCGCCGCATTCACCGCGGCCACTAGCAGGTCGGAGCCGTTATTTGCTCCGTGACCGCCGCCCCCGCCCTGATCGAGGTCGGAGAAAACCACCGGTCCCGGACCGATCGCTGGAGGGAGAGAATCGGATTCCCTCCTGAAGCGTTGGAGGTCGGCGAAGAAGTTCTTGCGTCTGCGATCATTGAGATAGACGACCCTCATATCCTCGGGCAGCCTCTGTGAGATCCGTTCGATGATGGCGGCTGCTCGGTCGTAGAAAACGCATGCGCCTTCGAAGTCATGGGAACTCTGCTGAACCCTGGCCAGGGCGTAGTGGATCTGCCACTGAAGAGGCAACAGCGAATCTCCGCTGATCATTTGAAGTGCTTTCTCGTAATTCTCGAGTGCCTTCTCTTGCCCCTCCTCATTTCGCTGCAAACTGATCGACCCCTTGAGTAGCAGTCCACGGACAATCAGTGGTACCGATTGAAGCGATTCGGCGGTGAGCAACCCTCGGCTGACAAGCTTGAGAGACTCCTCGTACTCTTCTCTCTCGATCCCCAACTGAGCGCGATCAAAGAGGCTGGCTGCCACCACTCGATCGAGTCCTTGCTTCTGGCTCAGGTCGAGCGCCTTCTTCAGTTCGCGATCGGCGAGTTTCCAGTCCCTGCGCAGAAGTGCCAGGTTCCCCAGCAAGCGATGGCCTTCCGGCTGGTGCTTCGGCAGTTCAAACTCCTGGGTGAGAATGAGGATCTGACGAGCCAGATTCTCGACCTGCTTTCGTTCTCCCAGCGCAAACCATGCCCAGCCCAGGTGCAGGAAGGAACGAACGATTCCCTCGGTACTGCCAAACTTCTCGCTATTGGAGATACTACGCTTGAAGAAACGAATCGCCCGATCGTAATCGCCCGAATGAGCGTGGAGGCTTCCGATGGAGTTGAGAGTCGGAGAAATCTGATGGCTGTCACCGATCCGCTCCCGCAAGGTCAGAGAGCGACGGAAATGCTCGAGGCTTCGTGAGAAATCGCCGCTGTTCCTGTAGACCTTACCCAGTAATTCGAAGGTCGCAGCGAGAGCCCTGACATCCTGAGATCGGTCGACCACTTCCAGCGCTCGGAACAGGTACCTGGCGGCGCGGAAGTGTTTCCCTCGCTCGTAATAGACTCTCCCGATGATTCGAAGGACCGATCCGAGTGCCACCGGATCCTCGTCTCTTTCCACCTGATCGAGTAGCCGCTGATAAGTGTTGAGTGCGGCAGCAGAGTCGCCTCTGGCGAGATGGGTTTCCGCCAGGACTTCCAGCACCTGACATTGCAGCTTCTCCACTCCCTCATGCTGATCGATCCCCGAGATCTGCTTTTGTGCCTGCAAGCAATGGCTCATCGCCCTCTTGATATCTCGTCGTTGCAGTCGTAGACGAGCTCGCAAGATCGTCAGTTTCGGCAGCGCAATTGCTCCTGCAGTGTCCAGATCGGAGGAACTGATCCGGTTGAGGCCTCGGATCCCCTTCAACGGCTCTCCCAGTTGGTGGTAGATCTCGGCAAGGTAGAATCGTGACTCCACTCGTTCCTCTGGAGTCAGGTCGGGATCTTCCAGTAGCAATTTGAGATGCAACTTACCCGACTCCAGTTGACCGACCTCGACCTCAAGACGAGCCAGTCGACCGAGAATCTCAACGCGTAACTTGGGATCGGCATCGCCCTCGAGCAGTTCGAGCATCTTTTTTCCGATGCGAATCGCCAGAGGCTCGGCGTAGGCATCGGCAAAGTAACTCATGGCGATGATCCCGTACGGGATGGCCAGTTTCGGTTCATTTCCAGCGGCCAGTAACTCGTGCACTTCGTAGGCTCGAACCGGATCCCGGCTTCGTACATCCTCGCTGAGAGTCATCCCCAGTTCTTTTTGCAGATTCCTTGCCGCTTCGGGTCGAATCGCTGAACGGATTCCTCGCATGTGAATCTCATGGCTGATGTGGAACCGAACCTTGCCTCTCGATTCATGACGATCGACGAATCCTCGCTGGATCAGTGGCTCCAACGCTCCTTCGAGGCGCTCCTGAGAGACTCCGCAACACCGAACCAAAAATGAAGATTGAACCGGTCTTCGTAACATGGCCAATTGCTCCAGCACTCGTCGCTCCAATGGCGGGAGAGCTGCCACTCTGCGCTCGACCACTAGTTGTGTCAGATCACCCCCTCGAGCACTCTCGAGTAGGGCTTCTACACTCTCCGCCTCGAGCGGCGAAGCCACGCCACCTTCCTCAAGCAACCGGCACATCTCCAGCACCAGCATTGGATTGCCATCGCAACCTTCGGCGATGGTCTTGGCCAGTTCCTCAGGGGGTTCGCTCCCGAGTTGTTGATTCACCAGATCCGAGACTTCTGACCCGGTCCAGGAGGGGAGATCGATGGTTCGACAGAAGGGCTGACTCGCCAACCGCTGCAGTTCTGGAGCGCTAGCGGCGAAACTATCGGAACAATGATCTCCTACGATGAGAAGACGTCCCTGAACCTGTTCCGCTGGGAAGGTGGTGTCCTGATCCGGCTCGACGATGGAACTGGCGAACTCCCCGGCGCGCCCCTCCCTCGCACGGATCTGCTTCCAGTCCCGGTCACCCTCGCCTCCAGCCGGGTTTCCTGCCCCCTGGGCAGGCTCCCTGGAGAGAGCCGAATTTCTGGCCAGGTATTCGACAAACTCGATGGTCCCTGGGTCACTCCGGTGCAGGTCATGGAGGACCAGGACAAGAGTCCGATCCTTCGCCAGTTCCCAGAGAATCCCCGTCAAAGCCTGGTGGAACTGGATCCGGCCGCGAGTTCCCGCCAGAGGCTCCTGGTCGACGACACCTTTGACCTCCTGTTGCAGCTCGGGAAAGACCCGCACCAGGACATGGGCGTAGCGCCGCCACAGCCCTCTCGTCTCGCCATGTTCGATGATGAGATCCTTGACCAGACGAAGCACCGGAAGAAATGGGATCCCCTGACGCTCGTGGCAATGAACCCGACAACTGAGTATCGGTCCTGTTGCTGCGGAGGACTCCGAGAGCGCCTGAGCGATCAGGTGAGTCTTGCCGATCCCGCTGGCACCACCGATCAGCGACAAAGAACAGTTGGTGGCGCCCTTGCGAGGAGTTTCGGGGTCGGGATCGAGTCCGATCTGGATCCACTCACGAAGCCGAGTCAACGCTTGCTGGCGAGGGGTCTCTTCCAGCGCTTCTCCGCTCGATTCGACCACTTGGCTCTCTCCGTCCATCGAACCCACCTCCTCGAATCGGCGCCTTCTCAGCACCCCCATACGACCGTAACAAATCCTGACGGATAGGGTATCGGGCGGGGCCTCTCCCGTAAAGAAAAGTAACGGTGAAAATCGCCCCCGGCTGGGAGAAAAGCTCCTCGCCGTCCCTACTCGGCGAGGAGAAGCTTGGGTATGAATGTCGCTAGGACGTTGGGAAACCTGCCCAGGAAGTGCGTAGGGACGAGCAGGCCGATGTGCGTGATGTTGAGAGGTGGGAGCGATCAGGAAAACAGGCGGAGACATACCGGGAGTGGACAGGGCTTTCTTCGATCCAGCAGGCGGTGGTAGTTGGAGATGGATCCAGCAGGAACGGATCCTGCGATCAGCGGTGCAAGACCGCTCTCTCTCTTCCCCCCACGCTCCCGTCTTCAAGTCGCCGTACCTGGCACGGCTCCTCGATCGGATCCCCTCGCCCCACAGAGGGGCGTCCCCGTCCAGGCTCCCCAGCCTGGTCATCCATCTTCGGGCAAAAGGCGCGTCCCGCCTCCGCCACGATCGGTCCCTGATCCACGCCCCACACCCGCCGATTCCCCCATTCCCTGCTTCAGTGCACAGGCGGATTCTGGGGCCGAGTTCCCGAATCGATTTCCCCCCTGGGAAACCGCGTATTCAAGCCACTGATCTGAAACCTCTGACCGATCGCCGCCGACTCCAGTGTTGGACTCCAGTTGCGGACTCGAACCGATAGAGACTTCTCAATTTTATCAGAGAGGAGTGTTGGAACTCTCAGAGCGGGTGGAGATGGCAGGTGGAGAAACACACTCTCACGATTCTCGAATCAACTTTATCAGCCAGAGCCAGAGGGATGGGTCCAGATCTTGGGCTGGCAGGAATATGGGGGGTGGTCAGCCACAGGTCAAGGTGTGGAAAGAAAAGATCCGGGGCCGACGGTGGGTTCCGTCGGCCCCGGGGGCAAAGGGAGGGACTCTAGTGAAAAGGACCGACACCAGAGAGGCCACAATCGGGCTTCTGGAAAACCCAGGCACCGGGGACATGGACCCGGTGAGAGACCCTGCGGGCCCTTCCCGGGATCCGGATCCGTTGCTGGTATGACCTTCGAGAAGGGACTCCACAGCGAAAGACGGTGCGAAAGCGGGTCACCGTACGAAATCGATCCGGACTGCATACCTTCCGGTATTCGATATGCGAGGACGCTGCTCTCCAGACCTGCGTCATTCCGTTCGATAAGGTTCGGAAACAGCCTCCACCCCGTCTGGAGTAAACGATGCCCGGCAAGATGTTGTGCGAATGGTCATGAAGGGAACAAGCCCTGACCGATTGACGCGCGGTGGCCGAGACACATCGCAACTTGCGGGGCGAGACAGCCTCGACTTTTGTAGCTGCCAGGATCATCGGTGACACCAGCAGTGCCATCACCAGTAGAGAGCGATTCGACATTTCCGACTCCTTTCTCGAGTGTTTCCCGCAGCTGAATCGCCACGATCATTCACTCGAGAGGGATGACGGAGTGAGTGGGCTGTTATTCAATCCCATCTTCTATTCAGGAGGCGCAGGTGGTCCCAGCATCAGGTGATCTCGCCCCGGCTCGACAAATCGACCTCCGGCTCGCCACTCTCTCCTGGGAGCGGTCATTCGCTGAGCATCTGCCCGACGAATCCAATCCCGACCTCGCACCGGATCTCCCAGGCGACCCCACAAGGCCCCGATGCGCAACGCTAATCCCGCAGATGACGAAAAGCGGGCAGTGGCTTCCTCCAGCAGCTGGAGTGCCTCTTCATCCATACCCCTGGCATGATAGATCTCTGCGGCGAGCCAATCGCTCCAACCATCGAAGGGGCGAATGCGACGTGACGTAGCCAGCGCATCGGCAGCTCCGTAGATGTCTTCACTGCGCAATCGCGCAAGAGCCAGATGAAACCAGGCATCCGCATCCTTGGGATCCTGCTCAGCGATCTCTGAGAAAGTTCTCGCAGCGGATGAATAGCGCAGGAGATACATCTGAGCAGCACCTCGACTCCAGCGATCAAATCGATCGAGAGGTTCCAATTCGATGCTCCGTTGAAGCTCTACAAGCCCCCCCAGGTCCCCCATTTCGAGGGCGGCGATTCCCAGTGTTGTCCATGGACCCGGACGGGACGGATCGCTCTGAAAGGCAAATCTAGCGGCAAGCCGCGCCGCTCGCGGCTTTCCTGCACGGATGGCTACCCACGCCAACTGACGCTGAACAGCCGGATCGCTGCGCAAGGAAGATGCCTCTTCTCCGTACAGATCGAGCAGCGTTTGCCCTAACGAATGCACGGGAACATCCTCCGCATGGCTCGGAAGCGGTCGTGCCAGCATCGCCGAGGAGAGGCTGCGAATCAGATCCGCGGTGGCTGGACCTTCTACGCTCGACCGTCCCAGCCAGACCGCCAGAATCAACAGAACGATCATCCCGAAGTATCGGCCCCATCGTCTACTGAGCCGCCCCTCCTCGACAGAACTATTGCGGCGTGAGCGGGGTCGCGCTCCATCTCGAACCGCATCGAGCATGCTGGCAAAACCTCGAAGGGTGGCGGGACGAAGTTGTGGATCTGGAGAATGTGCGTCTCTCAGTAACCCACTCAAACCCGGAGGATCGCTGACCCGGTCGGAAATGAAATAACCCGGGTCTCTCGACAGAAGTCGATCGGCGACTTCCGCAGCGGTCCTGCCAGACCACGGTGGAGAGCCATGGGCACACTCGTGGACCAAGACCGCCAGTGCATAGACGATCTGGTTCTCCTCGAAGGGGATGGGATCTCTTGAAAGAAGGATCTCAGGGGCAACCCTACAGGCCATCTCATCGATGCTGGCATCCAGATCGACTACGATTCGATCATTCCTCACACGAAGTCTTCCATCGCTACCCAGTACCAGCGCCGATGGTGGAATCACGTATAGCACCACACCCTGTTCCGCGAGAAATACCAGCAACCGGGCGAGATGGGCAAACTGCTCCACCAGAGATCTCAATCCTCCCGGGAGAATCGTCGTCCATTGGTCGCCTGCTGGGGCACGTGCTCGATCGATGAGTTCCTCGAGTGAGGTGGTCGAGATGTCAAAAACCTTGCCTTGCTGATCGGAGTGAATCAGTAATCGACCGGCATAATGTGGATCACCACTGTCCTGCTGCGCCAGCAGGTCCAACTGGTCGAGACGATCATCGCCGCCGACCCCTCCCAGGAGTTCCGAGTACTGTTCCTGTGGATGGAATTTTTGGTAGAGCCGTTCGCTCATTTGGCCGTTCCCCCGCACGGATGCTGCCCCTGCTCGATGGCAGGTGCAACCATCCGCGATGGCGATCGACGATTTGACGAGTTTCCCGATCGAGCAGGCTCAAAGGAGGCTCAGGAGCCCTCCAGGCCCAACATTCCAGGATCCATCTCCTTGGGCAATTTTGGATCCTCTGCCGCATCTACCTTTTTTTCTGGCGCTGTTCTCGAGGCTGGAGGCTCTCCCGAATCTTGGAT
>Ga0257121_1001808_pt1 | contig 15701 bp, 19 predicted proteins | sample SI106_100metaG_FD_190180 | JGI IMG/M metagenome (GOLD analysis project Ga0257121, IMG submission 190180) | Marine microbial communities from Saanich Inlet, British Columbia, Canada - SI106_100 | ecosystem: Environmental > Aquatic > Marine > Inlet | place: Canada: British Columbia | collected... | reverse complement strand
ACATATGCTGATAAGGGGGAATAATATGCTGCCAATCTTAGAGTGTTTGAGTTGTAATGAAATTATAATTTATACAGAAAGTGGAACAGCTCCAGGTTATAAAAATTGTAATTGTGGATCACTTAAAACTACTCTTACAGTCCCAGGATATGTGACGATAGCTTCAGATCCAAGTGAGTATAAAATTAGTTGGCCTGAAGAAGAAGAAGAATGAGAAGTCTTAAGTAACAGTGAATACCACCATTACTTACCATGAATCCCATCTCTCAAACGGTGGCATTTGATATTTTCGTTTACGCGGATTATGCAATGGTTACTATGAGTGAAGAAATTGTTGAGGATGAATAAGTATGATAGTTTATTGCTACGCCTGTCGCCGTGCTATACAATTAGGAGAGGGATACGAAACGGATAGATCAGGGAATAGATTTCATATTTCTTGTCATAAAAATAATATTGTAGTGAAGCCTTGGGGAACTCGGAGAATTTGAAATGTCCGATTCGTGGAAATTACCACCTTGTGTAATGTGTGGTAATATACAACGGGTCCACAAGCCGTGCCAATTATGTGGGGATTTATATTGTTATTCACTGCCCTGGCAACATTCTTGCTATGGAAAGCATGACTGTTTTGGTTATGATGACTACGGACAACCAGTTTTAGGATGAAGCAAAGTTATTAAATAGTCGCTAGGATGAATAAATAATATGCCTAAAAGTGCCTATACTTGTTGTCTCTGTGGAGAGGATCAATTTGGATACGGAAATAACCCTGCACCATTAGGGACAATGCCCGACGTTTGTTGTGCCACTTGTAATTCCTCTAAAGTCATTCCGGCGAGACTTTTTATGATGAGTAATAGAGAATTTTCAGCCGATGATTCACAGGATGGAGCCGCTGCAGCAATAGTAGGTGGAATATTTACTGTATCTATGGGTGCCTTATTAGAACATTTAGGAACCGCATTAAATAATAAAGATGCTCCCGCAGCTACATTCTTCAAAGATTGTTTAGATTATATGGCTATGTCTATGGTGTCCTCCTATGAAGAAAACACGAAGGATTTTCCAAAAGAAGTTAAATTAGCAATTGATATGACTTTAGGTATGGCTGCTAAACAATTAGGTGAGTGGGAGACAGATCCATCCTTTGAAGAATTAACTAATTTAGGATCCTCAGAGAATCCTAATGTTGAAACAATGAGCGAAGTAGTGCTCGATGATGCTACAGATTTCGAAGATGATTTCGGTGTTATGTATTCGAGCGAAGATGAATGCGAACACGATTGGGTGGCAACTGCTTATCAATGTCAGAATAAGGGTTGTGATGCAGTAGTTCATGAGGGCGACACAGAAGATGTTGGAGAATGTGTAGCGACAATTACTGGACAAGATACGGATCACTGGTGGAAACCAGGAAATTTCGTATGCCAAGATTGCGGACTAAAAGAAGAATTTGAGGCAGAATCATATGCCGACTTCTTTACACAAATGGAAGATCTATTAGAATCCACAGCAGGTGGAGATTGGACACTAGAAGCTACTACAGATCCAAAAGATCTTGATTCAGTAGAAATGACAGTTAAATTTACTCCAACAGATCCTTCAACGTTCTTTGATATTATAGAATAATATTAAATAGCAGTTTAGCGACATTAATAGTATGGTTGGCATGGGCGGTAGTTCTAAGTCAGGAACTTCAGATGAGCCGATCGATACTAAATTCATTCCAGTCTTTGGTGGAGCTATGTTAGGTATAGGTGCATTACTCTTTGGATTATCAGGATTAATTATTTTATTACCTGAACCACAATATAGTGCTCCGAAGCATAAATTTGAAATGCTAACTCCTGATGAAGCCGCTAAAGCAGCTCATGAGAGATTAGCTAAGGATGGATCCTGGTCGACAGACAAATACGGAAATACTATTTACATAGCTCATAAACCACTTGATAGAAACAAAGTTATGCCTAAGCTAGAAATGCTAAGTTCTATTGAAGCATCTAAGGCAGCAAGAGCCAGATTAGCTAGATCTGGTGCAGAATCATTCTCCGCCGAAAAAGAACTAAAGGCGTTTAATGTTTTACCGGGCATTTGGATTTGTAACGAATGCGGGGCGCACTATGGGAGAAAAGAAGAAGCAGAAAACTGTTTTGATGGGGTCTGCCCGAAGGCGAAGCAATTTACCGGAGGGCGGCAAGGTGAATCAGTCTATCAAAGTTTCATGAGAAAACATGGTCATTCAATGCGCCGTCAAGGTTATGATGCAGAATCATTCTCCGCCGATGAATCTAATGCTTATCAAGTAATTACAACAGATTGGAAATCTTCAATGGAACCAAAAGATAGATATAATAATGATAAATGGTTTATTACAGGAGATATTTCATTTGCGACTCCCGATTCATCCGGCAATTATGGTCGTGGTGTTGAAACTATTTCATTAATTTCCACATTTGGAGAGGGATTGACTAAGGAAACTGCAAAAGAGGATGCAATTAATCGTGCTACACTATATTTATACCATGATGTTATTGGCTATAAAAATGCAGAATCAGTTGTGAAAGAATATAATCCCGAGAAGATGATACCTATCGGAACGAAGGTTAGAAGTTATGACTTTTGGCCACATGATAAAACCTGCTATAAGGAAGGTGTAATAGTAGATCATGCACCTTCACCGAGTTGCAGTCCTGGTTGTATGCATTATCATATTCGAACCACTAAAGTGGTTAGGAGAGGTAAAAGTCGCCCAGTCGAAGAAGGAGAGATTTTTATGACTCATCCATACGCAGATCCCTGGGATCAAGAATACCCTGGACAATTAGCTCCACATATTCAATCCATATCTACTGCATTCCCATCCACTTCCACAATATAAAAATAAGGTGAACTACATGAAAAACTACCCAAAACTATTTTACGAACAAGAACAAAAGCCCATTCATAAGATTGGATATACATTAGCACTAGCTATAATCGGCGTAGGTGTATTAGAAACCGCGCACTCAATTCCCTATATCATTAAAGGAGAATCTGATCTGACAGGAATAACATTAGGACCTATTGCCATAGTAGGTGGTGGAGTAATAGCTTATGCTTATTTAAAGGAAGCTGGAGTAGTATATTAATTAAGTATTAAATAGTAGGTCAGGAGAATAAGTAATATGTCGGGCTATAAGAAAGGGATATTCAAATACCCTCCGTCTAAAAAAGAATCTAGTTCGGCAGTAATAGTTATAGACACCAGCGGTTCTGCGCGTCAGGAGATTGGCATTACTGATAAATCAACAAGAAATCGTTTAACAATCTTAGACAGACACGTAATGACTGCAAGCACATATCTTAGTTTCTTTCAAGAGAAGGGCAACTATCGTATTATTTCATCCCAACCCCCATTAAGCCATATGGCAAAGGGAATCAGCCGCACGGGACACCGACAAATCGCCCACGGAGGTGGGACGGGGATCTATATCCAAGATTTTGATAATACTGAAGACGCAATAGAATATCTTTTCACACTTGACGCTCGAGGAGGCGGACTTCCATTTGGACACCACAACCAACATGAACTAGAGGACGCTATTAATCGTGGAAGATCCGCAGGTCAAGCAAATGACGGCATGGGTTATGGGAATGTTCTTATCGTCATGGATGAAGATCTGTCACCGAGGACATTTGGCCGCAAACCCAAAAGAGTTATTGTTAATGGACAGCCATTGGGAATATCCGATGATGTGCGAATAGAATACTAAACTTTATATAGGTGCTCACATTATATAAATATCCATGACTGGATCCATATCTACACCAATTAACGCTTTGGATTATCGAGATGAAATATGGCTCAGAAATGCCTACTTAACTAAGAATCTTACTATGAGCTCCATTGCAGCCGCTTGTGGAGTCTCACCGATGACCATTCAAAACTGGCTGGATAGATACGGGATACCCACGCGCCCGCGCGGGAGAACTGTATCATCCGTTCATCCAGCACAACAACCAAGAAATCGAATTCATTATGTCAAAATAACTAAGCAAGAATATGATGCCTTAAAATCGGATCGCGCTAGACTTCTAATAAAAGACCCACAGGGTCTTGAAGACAATTCAAAGGAGAATTTAGTATGAATCCTGAAGTAGTTAAAGATCCAAACGCAACCGTTACAGGGAAAGTTTCGGGAACTATTTCTGCAGGGAACTTCAAAGATGTTTTGAAAGGATTAGAAACACTTGGAGATCAAACTATATTCACATTTACACAATCAGGATTAACCGTAGGTATGGTGGACAATGATGTTTCCACATTAGTAAAATATGAACTTTCTAGCAGTCTGTTCGAAGACTACAAATTTAGTTCTGATAAGTTCGATCCTATTCGTCTAGGAGTTGTCGTATCTAGAATAAAAGATATTACGAAAACACTGACTACCAAGGATATATTAGGATTGGAATATGATTCTTCTAACCCAACAGTATTAATAATTTCTGCAGGTCCGATCAAGAGATCAATTAAATTAGTTGCTTTGAAATTACTTAGAGAACTACCCGCCATGCCAGATACTACTTATGAATATAATTTTGATATTCCTCTAAAGGCTCTAAAAGATTATCTGAGGGCAGTAGCTAAAGTTCAACGAGATTTTAGTTTTATAGTTAATGAATCTAAGAAAACACTTACATTACTTACTGCTGGTGATTCACCAGTAGAACTCCAATTAGAACCTGAAAATTGGAATTGCACGAAAAGTTCTCGTTCTACTTATAGTATTGAAAAATTGTCTCACGGTCTAGCTGTGGGCAAGAAAACTAATGTGACTATCTATGGGGGTCAGGATCTAAATATATTATTCAAATGGATGCAAGTGGATGGATTTAACTGTTCATGTTTACTTGCACCCAAATTGAAATAAGGAGTGAATTAAATGAGAACAAAACCGACAAATTATGAAGCCGCAAAAATACTCGTTGCAGTGGGAGAAACCATAACTGTAAATCAGTTAATCAGTAGATTACTGGATTCAGGACGGAGAGAGCTACCAACCAAAAGAGAACTAAGTGCTCGGATGACTAAGGATTCAGAGTTCATAGTTATGACTCGATCGAATGGTAATCAACCTACAGTTTTCATGCGAGCAGATAAGTAACGGTGACTCCAACGCGGAGGTTCAAAACCCGCCGCTGTCGCCAATATGCGAAGCCTTAAATAACTAGACACCGAATGGAATAAGTCCTGGATGGATGAACATGACAGATCAAGAAAAAGAAAACGATTACTATGAGCCCCAAGGATTTGCGGCCACAATATTTCAACAAAGATATTCGTTGAACGGAACTGAGTCATGGGAGGAAGCGTGTAAGCGTGTCGCCGCTCATGTTGCAGCAGCCGAAGTAAATGGAACAAGAACAAAATGGGAAGATAGATTTTTTAACGCTATGGCTCACAACGAATTTATACCAGGTGGAAGAATTTGGTATGGAGCTGGAAGGCCGAAAGGACAATTGTTAAATTGTTTCGTTGTGCCAACAGAGGATAGCAGAGAAGGTTGGGGCCAAACTGTTTCTGATATGTTAATTATTTCTGGAACTGGTGGAGGAGTTGGTATGAACTTCTCACCTATTCGTCCACGAGGAACGAGTATCAAAGGAACTGGCGGAGAAGCTACTGGTGCAGTATCATTAATGGAAGTTATTAATCAGACTGGAGAAGTTATCAAATCTGGTGGCGGTAGAAGAACAGCACTTATGTTGTGCTTAGATTATAAGCACGGAGATATTATGGAATTCTTACACAAGAAATTTAATAAGGTATCCTTAGAGGATCCTGAAGAATTAAATGCAGCAATAAGTTCTGCATTTCCTTATCTACCAAAAAGTGAGCAAGAAGCAATGATTTCAGCTGCCGGATCGTTATTAGAAGTTCCAACAGATCCAGAATCTGAATCTAATTTAGATGATGCCACAGTTTTAACTACTATACTCAGACCATTAATAAAGCACGAGAAAGATCAGGTTCTCAAAAACGCTAACATTAGCGTATTAGTAGATAATGAATTTTTCGAAGCTGTCCAAAATGAGGATGACATTACAGTTACTTGGAGAGGTAGCGAAGTTACTAGTTTCCCAGCTAAAGAACTTTGGGATATTCTTATTACTAATGCTTGGGAATCTGGAGAGCCAGGGATCCTAAATATAGGTCTAGCAAATGAGATGAATAATATATACTATCACAAGCCATTAATTAGCACTAACCCCTGTGGAGAAATCTGGTTAGAGGCATACGGTTGTTGTGATCTTGGTGCTATAAATCTTTCTAATCATATTACTTTTGATGAAAAAGGCGAGCCGGATTTTGATTGGGCAAAATTAGCCGATACAGTTAGAACAGGAGTTCGTTTCCTAGATAATGTTTTAGATGTAAACACATATCCACTTGCAGCAATAGAAAAGAATTGTAAAGAAGTTCGTAGAATTGGCTTAGGCGTAATGGGTCTTGGACACGCATTAGTGAAATTAGGATTACCATATGATAAAACAGCTGGAAGAAACAAGGTAGATAAATTATTTAATTTTATCAAAAAGTCAGCTTATGAAGCTAGCACATATCTTGCAACAGAAAAAGGATGTTTTCCCGCCTTCGATGCAGATAAGTTTATCGCATCAGGATTTTGTGATGCAAACTTAACTAGAGGAGTTCGCGCAAAGATTAAGGAATATGGAATCAGAAATTGTGCAATTCTAACTATTGCACCTACTGGAACTACATCATTAGTTTCTGGAACTAGTTCTGGGATCGAACCTATATTCGCACCAGGATATGCTCGCACATATTATGCAGACGCGGCGAAGTCGAACGAGCGGGTCTTGAAGACAGAAGTAGTTATGGATCCGTTATTTGAACAATTATATTTGGATACACTAGGTGAGGATCAGCACAAATTATCAGAATCATTTTTAGGTGCTATGGATATTGGAGTGGAGGATCATTTGAGAATGCAAGCAGTGTGTCAAAAGCACATCGATAATGCGGTATCAAAAACTATTAATCTTCCTAATGATTATCCTATCGAGGATTTCAGTTCTATGATGTTAAAATATGGTCCCAAACTTAAGGGCACAACAGTTTATAGATCTGGCAGCAGAGGAAATGAACCATTAGTTCCCATGAAGGCTACAGAAGCAATTGAATATATGAATAGTCAATTTGGATTTGAAGTAGCCGCTGCTATGAACGATTGTCCATCAGGAATCTGTGAAATATAAGACTAACCAAGTCTTAAGTAGTCAAAGAGCCGAGATTAAAATATGGATGACGGAAGTCACACTGAAAAGGATCGAGAATTAGATCCTGATTATGAACGTTCTCCAGAGGAAGCACCAAGATTCTCTAGAAAGGTAGAGATTAATTTTGTCAATCAGGCAATGGGTGGCATAAATTCATTTGTATTAACTGTTCCTCCAGAATTAAAATACGATGGAATCTGGGGAGAGTCCGGCGGCCCACAACATGATGAAGTGGGAACAGCAACAAACTATAAGTCCGTCTTGACTTTAGCATTTCTAAAAGAAACTCAGTCAGGCACATATTATCCCATACATATTACTGCTACTGGATTTGGAACTGATATGGTTTCTGCGAAGAAACAATTAGTTAAAAATATGGAGTTCGTTATCAGAGCAAGAGTTTGGGATGATGGAGGTGAGGCATTAGATTTAGACAAGGATGGAACTTATGATGTCGTTCCAGCCGGATCCGATTATCGTTACCCACTTTATGCTGAATATGAATTGCCAGAAATTCCTTGGAACTTATCTTATGTTACCAATGCAAAAATTTCTGAAGATGATTGGGCAGAAAAATCTAATGATGGTTTATCCAATGAAATTAGATCAGGAGCTCACACTAATCAATTCGGAGAAGTTGGTTGTCCCGTCTGCGGTTCTATTAATGAATTTTGGAGAGTCAGTGGAGATACAGGATCTCGTTATACTTGTATGGATTGTTTTTACGCCTCCGGAGACTTCTATGTAATAATTAAATCTAGAGGAGATAAAACTCTATCCGACTATGGACTTAAAATATTTTGTGAAACGTGCGATAAAGAAATCGAAGGTTTAAAAACAAAAGGAGACTTTAAGAAACATATTAAATCTCACGAGAAGCTCGATAGCTATCAAACCGAATCAGGAGGAGCTGCTCATCCCAAAATAAGAATGACTAGATCAGAGGCAGATAAATTAATTAAAGGACTTGAAAAGAAATTAACTCCTTGGGTTACTCGAATGGAAGTTTGTGGAAGTTATAGGAGAGGAAGACAGGATCCAGGAGACTTAGATATTATTTTAATTCCCGCACCTGGTATAAGCTTACCAGAACTAATTAAAGATAAATTAAAAATTCCTGATTCCAAGATCCACTGGCTAGGTGAGAAAAAAGCACAAGTAGATATTAATGGACATAATATTGATTTCCGAACTTCGTCACCAGATGGGTGGGGTGCAGCCCTATTATACTTCACTGGACCTTCAGGTTATAACATAGGTATGCGTGTGCGCGCGAAGAAGATGGGTTTCAAATTAAATGAATATGGAATCTTTAATAGACTCACTGGAGCATACCTTGGAGGCAAAACTGAAGATGAAGTTTATAAAGTATTACAGAAAACTCCTAAGCTTCCAGAATTAAGAGCAGAACAGAAATTATTTCCGAATCAACAATTAGGGGTAGAGAAAGTTGAATGGAAAAAGAAAAAGTGATACTTCTTGGATATACAAGACGGATCAAGACTCTAACTCACCATCACTATTTGGAGATTTAATTTGTTTACTAATTATGATAATGCTAGTAGTAGCAGTCCCAGCAGGTTCAGTTAAAGACACAGGACTTTCCATCGTATCTGGTGGAGATTGCGAATATGTAGAAGGAACTATAATTGATAAAACAACAGATGATGGATACTGGGATTTATGGGTAACTAGTAATTGGGGGGATCATCTTATAACTGTAGGAGAGGATACATATAATTCTGTAGAGATCGGTCAATCTTATTCAGGACAGGTTTGTAGTGGTGACGGAGTTCTTTGGGAAATAGTTTTATGGCTGCTTTCTAATCCAGGAGATTCAGAAAATATAACTATTGGAGATGTCTGGACAATTACTAATTCTTAATATCTTCGTTTCTAGCTAAACTGAGGAAGTAAGGGAGGGTTTGAAGCCTTCGGCTTGATGTATTTCATACATTTCTATCATAACCCATAGAGAACTAATCATTATATAGTAGACAAGTTCAATGAAAAGCAACCAATAGGTGATTAATAATGATAGACAATATAATAAATTTTGCAATGGATCCGAAGGTGCTCGCTGGAACAATGTTCTTATTAGGACTAAACCAGTTTGATGTCTTGGAGCGTATCCCTGTAGTCGGAGGTTCATTCGGCTGGGATATGTGGATGGGTATTACGCCCCTAAAGATTCTTGGTGCTATCGCTCTAGTTGATGGATTCTTGTTGCTTCGTGCAATGGACTGAATAAATCAAATGGAACGGTGACTGCAATGAATAGCTTAGAATTTGAAACAATGTGTGATCGCATGACCGTTTCGTCTTCTGAAACTATTGTATTAACGAACGCACTTCAAGATAACTTGAAGGCACACACAAACTGTTTGCATAGACTTCAACAGGTATTAACTAAGTGGGGCACAGAAGATGGCGAGCAGAAGGAGTAGTAATCCTGAAGAATTCGTGCAAGACCTTTTAGAATTGGTCAGTCAATCTATAGTAGCTAATGAACACATGAATGCTGCTATTATTCGATTACAAGAACAACAGAAATCTACAGCTGATGATATAAATAAATTACTCAGACTGGTTCGAGACGGTAATGGTCGTCCAGCACTAATGAGTAGATTAGAATCATTAGAGCGTGATGCAGAAGCCGCAGAGAAGTCTTCGAATATGCGCTGGGAAATATTATTGATAGCACTACCTGGGGCACTCGCCTTCTTAATGGAAATTCAATCTATGACAGGTTAATTTTCGTCAAGATCATATGCACTTAGAGTTCTATATCCATTTTTCATAGTTTTAACCTTCCAAACTTTGACTGCAATAATTGAATTTGCATCAGAGTATGTTCTGTAGAACGCACGAATAGTTTCTAGTTTGGGAGCTTCAAATCGATAAACAAGAAGTGGATCTTCCTCAATAGTCAGACCTTCGACTCTATACATTGTTTCAGGATCCACTACCATATCTACTTGCTTGCCCATGTTTATAAGACATCCTTTCAGGTATTTAAGCGTATCGGAGGTCTTGAAGACAAGAACTATTAAGTAGTAAAAGAATGAACAATGATATATGCCTTACTTGCCAAAACAAGAGAGAATTGAGCTTGACAGCGTAATTCCAGTTCTTGTTAATATAGTATTGGCTAGTGGAACTAATCCGGCTAGTAATCTAAATTATTTGATTGCTAAGCTTTCGGATGAGATAGTAATGCGTCGTGGGGAACGTTACGGACTATACAATTCACTCATAGGAGCTTTAGAATGTTCTAAGTTAGAAATGTATCGCAGAATGATCGCGCCATATGAGGATGAGAAAATTATTTCCAATGGAGATGTATACCATACAACACTACATCCAGAACAAACCACGCTAGAACAATTTTGAGGTGACTAAAATGCCATACGCAGATCCAGAAAAGAAAAAACAATACATGAAGAAATATAATCAGAAGTGGTATACCGCCAATAAGGATACTAGAGGTTTAGTGGATCGCGCCGTAGATCGGAAAAAGAGTCTACGCATGAAGAAAAGAGCATGGCTTGTTGATGCACTTAATTCCAAGTGTGTTAATACTGGTGAAACAGATCCTAGCAAACTAGAAGTTCATCTAAAGGATACAGAAAAGCGCGCTCGTTGGGGTGGAGATTCCGGAGTTACGGACAATGCGGGTAACGCAAAAGCAATTTATGATTACTCCTGGGCTGAACTACAGAATCATCTACCTAATTTTGAATTAAGAGTTAAATCTAAGTAATATTAAATAGTTGTGCACCACTATAATATACATGAGCAAGGATTATATTTTTGAGCCTCGCCCGGTTTATAGCTCACATACTCCTAATCTATTTTTAGGATCCTATTATATTGAGGATGATTTCCAGGCGGATCCTTCAATGTGGGCTGATCCATTAGAAGATGCATTCGTTACTAATTCCGGAATGAAAGAAGGAAAGATTGAGAGTGTTACAAATCTTAATGAGTTCTCTGCAGAAACTGTTTTAATGGGAACAAATAAGTTAGATACGTCAGAAGTCATTCCACAATCTTATTTTTGGAAATGGGATAATTATGAGTCTCACCTTCAGATTCCAACACAAATATCAGAGGATGATTTCGAATCTTCAGCATATGAACAATTTTTGGAGGTGGCCTTGGGCTACCATTCAGATGAAGATCCTTACTTCCTCTTAGTTGTTAAGTCTTTTATGGATGAAGGTGATGATCCAGATATTTGGGCAGAAGAAGCCGACTGGACTAGAATTCAAACCACTAAAAGATGGTGGGAAATATATGATCAATGGATGGATGTTGGAGGTGTAGATTTTTTATTAGACAAAGCAGACGATGATTATGATTGGGCAATGAGTAATGCTGGAGATCTTCAAATGATAGGATGGGAAATGCCTCTACCAGATGATGACGATTTTTACTTCCGACAAGCAGAAAATGAAAGCCATTGGATGACTTTTGGACAAGTAGATTATAATTGGGCAACTGATCCTTATGATGTAGAATTAACGGATGAAGAATTTTCTAACATTGATGAACACATCCGTAATGAAGTCCGTTATGAAATTGATACCAATAATCTTCCCGGCGAAAGCAATATATCTTCTGGGACTTTAAGTCTCACAGAAGATGATGAAGATGATTTTACAATTTATTACTACTGGGGGTCAGCGAAAACTACTGGAGTGAATTCTGCAGAAGGTTTTGAAGCAGAAACACTTGGTAAAGATTCCTGTTGCTGTGGAGCAACTAAGAGTAAGCCCTGTGCTTGCATGGCGACCGGTGCAAAATGTTCTGGAAGTTGTGCTTGTGATTCAGCTGCTAAAAAAGCAGAATCCTTTGAGGCGGAGTATATTCACATTTATGATACTACTATTACCGAACCAGAAATTTTGAAGAAACTTGAAGGGGCTGGAATAAAACCTACTGATTATTATTGGTTGACTGAAGATATATTCGGACTCCACATTAATTCTTCAGACGCAGACGCATTCCAAGAAGAATTTAATAAAAAGGATTGGACAGGGCTTTATGCGTTTGACGCACATGGGGGCGTAAGGTTCAAGCGAGCAGAATCCTTTGCTTCAGAAGGACCCTATTCTGATTACGAATGTGGGCAATGTAGAGAATATGGAGATTATAATCCTGGAGAGGCTCCGGCAGCAGAAGAAGAATGTGATTCCTGTGGAGATAGTCTGTGTATAAACTGTTATACCTACGACGGCGGACTTTGTATGAGTTGTGATGGATTTATGTCTGAAGATGAGCCAGAGAGAGTCTGGACTATTTTGATAGATGATAACGATGCTTACAGCGAAACCTTTGTATTCAATTCTAAGAAAAGTGCCATTAACTTCCGAGAAGCCGCCATGGACAGTGAATACCTTCAGCAGCAAGACATAGGAGTCTATAATATAGTCGAACAGCAGGTGATCAATGAAGAATATCCATCAGACTCCGATATAGCAGATTGGCTCAGTGTCGATTGTTTGAAGTGTGGTGATGATTGCGGATGCGATAATTGATCCTACAAACATGAATAGTTATATAGGTGTTAATCTATTATCATAACATGGTTGAGGACATCCTATTTTCCGTAAACTCTCCGATAGGCCCCGCATACACAACAGTCAGGGTCTTGAATACAAATACAGGTTTAACAGATGATACATTTTACTTCATGGGTCAGCATTTTTGGGGATCCAAAGATCTCATAAATATTAATGAGGGTATAATTACTGTGAAAGGAATAGAAATAAATTACTGCGAAGCTAAGGTTTCGCCTAAAGTTATTGAAGATCAACAAGAGAAACATAAGTCATATCTTAGATCGATGATTTTTGATATCGAAGAACAAAAAGAAATCGAAGTAAATATAGCTGAATATTGTGTGACTCAAGGAGCGGATTTCAAGTTTTGGTCGGATTTTCTAACAGACGAGCAAATAATTCGCTGGAGTCAAGCTGATTCATCATCGGATTTTTCTGTTGTAGATTATATTAAAATATTAAATAATGATCCTCCAGCTGCAGATAAATTACTTGGAAATTTACGAAATTTGTTCTATTCAGCCCTTTTGGATGCTTAGTATTAAGTAACTGAAAGACCTACTATATATTAGAGGGGACAGCGGGTTCCCTATGAACGCCAATACAAAAATGATTAATATGGAGAATAAAAATTCAAGATTTAGAAAAGGACTCCTCACAATCCTAACAGCTTTAATGCTTGCCTCAAGCGCAGGTGTTGTTATGGCTGATGGTTCCGACCCACTCGATCCGAGTGATGGTGGAGCTGATTGGGATGGTGACGGTTTAACTAACGCAGAAGAACAAGCTGCCGGAACAGACATGAATAATGCTGATACGGACAACGATGGATTACCTGATGGATGGGAAGTAGCATACGGATTAAACCCCAATAGTGCTACCGATGCAAACGCAGATCCAGACGGTGACGGCTTAACAAATTCACAAGAATACAATGCTGGAACAAATCCTAATTCAGCCGATACCGATGGTGACGGTGTAGCGGACGGAGCAGATCCGTTCCCTAACGATCCAAATGATGGCTCATCATCTGATTCAGATGGTGACGGCATACCTGATGCCTACGATCCAGACTTCGAAGGAAACGAGGAAGGAAACGGAGAAGGTGGCACTAATGGTGGTGGAGAAGGTGAAAATGGAGAAGGCGAAGGCCAAGGTCAAGGACAGGGACAAGGCCAAGGTCAAGGTCAAGGTCAAGGCCAGGGTCAGGGTCAAGGACAAGGACAAGGACAAGGGCAGGGACAAGGCCAAGGACAAGGCCAAGGTCAAGGCCAAGGACAAGGGCAAGGACAGGGGCAAGGCCAAGGTCAGGGCTCCGGTCAAGGTGAAGGTCAAGGTCAAGGTCAAAATGAAGGCCAAGGTCAGGGACAAAACCAAGGACAGAATGGCCAGCAGGGTCAGGATGGACAAGGATCCCAGTCCGGTCAAGACGGTCAGCAAGGCCAAGAAAACCAAGGAGATGGTCAAGCCAACCAGCAAGATAACGGTCAAGGACAACAACAGTCTGGTGGAGAACAGGGAGGTCAGCAAACCGACCAAACCGGAATGGATCAAAATGGAAATAATCAAAATGGTCAAAACCAACAGCAACAAGGAAGCACACAGTCCGACCAAGGACAGCAAGGTGCTCAGTCCGACCAACAGCAAAATCAACAGTTGGAGAACCAAGACCAGAACGGTGAAAACGACAATGATGGTGACGGTATCCCCGATGATTTAGATTCGGATGATGATAACGATTGCATTCCAGATTCAATAGATTCTACACCCGAAGATCACGATAATGACGGGATCGACGATGCAGAAGATGATGATGACGATGGTGACGGCTACGATGATATACTAGAAATTTCAGATGGAAATGGTATGACGGATATATACGATCACGATAACGATGGAATATATGATTGTATAGATATCGATATCGACAATGATGGAATACTTAATTATAATGACGCATATCCACGCGATCACGACAATGATGGACTTAATGATGGAATCGACACAGATGACGACAACGATAATATATTAGATGTCGATGAAGCTGGCGGAATGTGGGGTTGGTATAGATACGATCACGATAACGATGGCATTTGGGACATGACTGATTTGGACGACGATAATGATGGTCTTTCAGATTGGTTCGAACAAAACGACGGTTCTACTTTAACAGGTCAGTTTGATCACGACAATGATGGACTAGAGGATTACTTAGACGATGATGATGACGGAGACGGCATCCCAGACGACTTAGAGAATTCAATATAATAGTAACGTAGTGTGGGGCTAATATCGGGGACAATCCCCTCCCCTACTACGATAGCTACAGATATAATGCCCAGTTTCCTCCGGAATCTTCAAGTAGGAGGAGGGGTATAGTTAAAGGTAGCGGAGTGGTGTAAACATGGCAGTTAGGCGACAAGCATATGAATGGATAGTTTCAGATCTTGGAAACCTGCCACCTAAACGATTAGCAGAGCTTACCAATCCTCAGTCTATATTTTATTCACAACTTGGCAATGCAACACTCAAAAATCGCCAACAAACTAGAGACGACGAGTTTATAGTTCTTCAATACTTCGGTTCAACGCCAGGTAATTACCCGAATTCGGGTAATGGATGGGTGCCTGGCGGCTATGTAAATTTCGTTATAGACACTACTACTTATTTCAGCAATCCTGATGACTTGCCTGGACCTGGATTATCTGGAACTTCACAACCCTTTCCGATAACTACAGGAGACTCACCAGCATTCGTAGGATCCTGGAAGCTAGAAATTCCTCCAGATACTAATTGGGACATAACTTATTTCGTCTCCAACGCATTCGTAGATCCAGTCGAGGACTTTGG
>Ga0257121_1001806_pt1 | contig 15722 bp, 10 predicted proteins | sample SI106_100metaG_FD_190180 | JGI IMG/M metagenome (GOLD analysis project Ga0257121, IMG submission 190180) | Marine microbial communities from Saanich Inlet, British Columbia, Canada - SI106_100 | ecosystem: Environmental > Aquatic > Marine > Inlet | place: Canada: British Columbia | collected... | reverse complement strand
TACAGTTAAATACAAAGTAAGAGATCTTTTTGGGATCGAAAGCGATATGGAAATTATGGGGTTTCCAGATAAATCAGATAGAGTTCCAGAAATTGATAGTACATACAAATTTGATCACGATACTACATTAGCAATTTTAGCTGGATATACTTACAACAGAAGAGTAATGATACAAGGCTATCATGGTACAGGTAAATCAACCCATATAGAACAAGTTGGCGCCAAATTAAATTGGCCCACAGTGCGAGTAAACCTAGATAGCCACATTTCAAGAATAGATCTGATTGGTAAGGACGCAATCAAATTAGTAGATGGAAAACAAGTAACCGAATTCCAAGAAGGTATATTACCTTGGGCTTTACGAAATCCTGTTGCTATTGTTTTTGACGAATATGATGCAGGTAGAGCAGATGTCATGTTTGTTATACAAAGAGTACTTGAAGTCGATGGAAAGCTTACCTTGTTAGACCAGAATAAGGTCATTTCACCTCATCCATCTTTTCGCTTATTTGCAACTGCCAATACAGTAGGATTGGGAGATACAACTGGACTATATCACGGAACACAACAAATAAACCAAGGCCAGATGGATCGTTGGTCAATTGTAAGTACATTAAATTATTTACCACATGAAGATGAAACAGCAATTGTAACGGCTAAAAACCCTGGAACTGACCCAGACGTTATAAGTAAAATGGTTACAGTTGCGGAATTAACTCGAAATGCATTTATGAATGGTGATATCTCCACTGTAATGTCACCACGGACTGTAATTGCATGGGCCCAAAACACAAATATATTCAAAGATGTAGGCTTTGCATTTAGGCTCACCTTCCTGAACAAATGTGATGAATTAGAAAGAGAAACAGTAGCGGAATTTTATCAACGTTTATTTGATGAAGAGTTACCTGAAAGCGCTGCATCTGTTAGCTTAGGTTAATGAGTAATTCGAATAATAACCCTGCAGATCCATTTAAGAAAGCTCTTGCTGAAGCTACCAGAGCAATGGCTGCAGATAGTGAACTTTCAGTTTCTTACTCCATAGATCCACCAGGTTTATCTAACGATACAGCACGTTTACCTCAAATAAGTCGTAGAATGACACGGCAAGAAGTATTACTTGCTCGTGGTACTGCAGATGCATATGCATTACGTACTCGTTTTCATGATGAAAAAATCCATAATCGCTATATGCCAACAGGCAATGAAGCAAAGGAAATATATGAAGTGATGGCAACAGCTAGATGTGAAGCTGTAGGTGCTCGAGCAATGCCGGGAACTGCAGGTAACATCGAAGCTAAATTAGAAGCAGAAGCTCTAGCACTTGGGTACGATAAAGCGTCATCATTCAAAGATGTACCCATGCCAACTGCACTATCATATTACCTACGCCAAATAGCGACTGGCAGAGAAATGCCCAAAAGTGTTAAAAACGCATTGGATCAATGGGAAACTACGATTGAAGAACGCTCTGGAGCAACATTTGAAAACATCGGTGACAAAATTGTAGACCAGATCGAATTTTCTCGTTTTGCCCGTCAGCTTATTGATGATCTGGGATATGGAGATCAACTTGGGGATGACCCGGATCAACCAGACCCTGAAGATGACCAAAACGATGCCGAAAATGACGCTGAAGATACATCCGAACCTGATGATGATACTGGAGATACATCGGAAGAGCCAGAAGATACTCAAGAAGATAATGACGACACACAACAATCCACTGATAAACAACAATCAGAATTATCAATGGATGAGAACGAAGAAAATTCCGAATCTCAAGAGGCTGAGTCCCCAGAGAATGAACCCCCACTCCAACCTCATACACCACCCGTATCCGCGGCTGATCCAAATTATAAAGTTTTTGTAAATAAATTTGATGAAGAAGTTATGGCTGAAGATTTAGCGTCATCAAATGAATTAGAACGTTTACGAGCTTATCTGGATCAACAACTCGAACCATTAAAAGGTGCAGTTTCACGTTTAGCAAACAAACTTCAAAGGAGATTACAAGCTCAACAAAATAGGTCTTGGTCTTTTGATATGGAAGAAGGGTTATTGGATGCAGGTCGATTAGCTCGTATTATATCAAATCCTACAACTCCATTATCGTTTAAAGTAGAAAAAGATACTGATTTTAGAGATACTGTAGTCACAATATTATTAGATAATTCTGGCTCTATGAGGGGTAGGCCAATATCTATTGCTGCAATTTGTGCAGATGTACTAGCAAGAACTCTAGAACGCTGCCAGGTAAAATGTGAGATTCTAGGCTTCACCACACGAACATGGAAAGGTGGCCAAAGCCGCGAAGAATGGTTGCAAAATGGGCGCCCTGAAGGCCCTGGTCGATTGAACGATCTTAGGCATATCATATATAAAGATGCAGATGCTCCTTGGCGAAGATCAAGGCCTAATCTTGGCTTAATGATGAAAGAAGGTTTACTAAAAGAAAATATTGATGGCGAAGCTCTAGAATGGGCGCACAAAAGGATGATTGCACGTCCAGAAGCAAGAAGAATATTAATGGTAATATCTGATGGAGCTCCAGTGGATGACAGCACATTATCTGTAAATTCAGCTGCATATCTGGAAAAACATTTAAGGGATGTAATTGCAATGATTGAAAAAAGACGTGCCGTTGAGCTTACAGCAATTGGCATTGGTCATGACGTAACAAGATATTATGAACGAGCTGTTACTATTACAGATGCTGAACAATTAGCTGGGGCTATAACTGAACAATTAGCAGGCTTGTTTGATAACGACCCTCGTTTGATTAAACGGCAAGGAAGATAATGTTCCAAACATTTGATGAAAAAACAGTATCAGAGACATCAAAAAATCGCATATACTTACTTCGAGAAGAAATGCGTAAGAAAAATATCGATGCATTTTTAATCCCACGTAATGATGCTCATATGGGAGAATATGTTTCTGATAGAGACAAACGTTTGGAATGGCTAACAAGCTTCAGTGGGAGTGCAGGATATTGTATCGTATTTAAAGACAAAGCATTTTTATTCGTAGACGGCCGCTATACAATTCAAGCGGAAAATCAATGTGATGAAAATATTTTTGAAATTCGTAATATTCCAAAAAACTCATTAATCGATTGTATAAACGAAAGCTTTGAAGAGAAAGCGCTGATAGCCTACGATCCTTGGCTCCATACTATCGAACAAATATTAGAAATTCATTCAAATAAGAAAAAAAATATTGAACTTATTGAAGTAGATAACTTCATTGATACAATTTGGATTGATCAGCCTATTGCTTCTGTTGAGCTGATGGTTCCACATTTATTAAAATATTCTGGGCAAGTGCATACTGAAAAACTTGAGATTATTGGCAATATATTATCTAATGTTGGCCAGTCTAATGTGATACTTACTCAACCTGATACTATAGCATGGGCGTTAAATACACGTGGTACAGATCTTATTCAAACGCCTGTTGCTCTATGCTTTGCAACTATTAATGCATCGGGGAGTGCTAATCTTTTTATTGACCCAAAAAAAGTTGATGATGAATTACGCAAGCACTTAGGCCCGAATGTAGTATTGCATGATATAAAATCTTTTAGTTTATTTTTAAAAACATTATCTGGTTTAGTGCGCATAGATTCAAATAGAGCCCCAATAGCTATAAAGCATATCTTAGAAATCGCAAAAGTTTCTTTTACATATGATAGTGATCCAATATTGAAACTAAGAGCTTGTAAAAATAAAACTGAATTAGAAGGTAGTGTTCAGGCTCATATTCGCGATGGTGCAGCAGTTGTAGAATTCTTATCTGAAATTCAATATGCACAACCAGGCTTTTTGAAAAATGAAATAGAGTTAGTTAAGCTCTTAGAGTCAAAGCGATATGCAACTGGGAAATTAAAAAATATTTCATTTGATACGATATGTGGTTCAGGCCCAAATGCCGCCATAATTCATTATCGAGTAAACACTAAAACAAATCGAACAATCTCTCTTGGAGATGTAGTGCTAATCGATAGTGGTGGACAATATCTAGATGGGACAACAGATATTACTCGAACTATTGCAATTGGGTCGGTAGCAGAAGAAGTGATCGATGCAAATACTCTTGTACTAAAAGGTATGATAGCAATTTCAGCTTTGAGATTTCCCAAGGGTTTGTCTGGTCGTGATATAGATTCAATTGCACGGCAAGCTTTGTGGTCAAAAGGCTTGGATTTTGATCATGGAACTGGCCATGGTGTTGGATCATTTCTATCTGTTCATGAAGGCCCACAAGCAATATCAAGACATAACAATGTGCCATTAGAACCTGGTATGATCATATCAAATGAGCCTGGATACTATAAAAAGAATTCATTTGGTATACGAATAGAGAATTTAATATATGTAAAAGAATGTTTAAGAGACAAAAATCATGATGATCGATGTATGTTGGAATTTGAAACGCTAACGTTGGCTCCGTTTGATTTAAATATGATAAAAGTTAGTTCATTAAATGAACAAGAAATAAAATGGCTTAATAACTACCATTCAAATGTTTATAAAAAACTAAATTCTATTTTAACTAAGTCTGCAAAAAAATGGTTGAAAGCTGCGTGTATCCCGATTTAACTTTATGAGTGCTCTTCTTTAGAAGTATCAAATAAGGCCTGATTGAATGTTTTAAGCGCATCTATATAATATAAGACGCCAACTAATTTAGTGGAATTCTTTTCAGGTCCTATACTCAAAACTGGTAAATATTCACATTCTCCATTTTGAAACATAGGCATAGCTGCCTCTAAATTTGCACCAATATCTAAATACTGACCTTGTTCAATCATTTGCCATAAATATTTTTCATCAAGATTTGTTTTTTCATAAGAATTCATGATACTCACGACTTTGTATTTTGCGAGTAAATAACTATGTGGGCCCTCAGAAAGGTTCACACCTCTACGTTCCAATTGTGTTAAGAAAAATGATCGATGAATCATTTTACTCGTAAAGGCAGTGGCTATTGACACAGCTACCATAACAGCAAGACCTGCTTGCCAATCACCCGTAAGTTCTATCACAATCAAGATAGTTGAAATTGGAGCCCCCAATATAGCAGCAGCGACAGCGCCCATACCTGAAATGGCATAAAGCGTTTCATCACCATCTACTGATGGAAAAATTGAAACAGCAATCCATCCAAATGCAAGTCCAGTAAGCGCACCCAACATTAGTGAAGGAGAAAATATTCCTCCACCCATTCGGCCAGCTAATGTAATGACTACTGCCAAACCTTTGGCAAATGCAAAAGATATAGCAGTCCAGAATAATAAATTTCCATTCAATGCAAGAGACATTGTTTCATATCCAACACCAATAATATGTGGAAATTTTATTGCTATAAGTCCTAGAAAAGCACCCGCGAAAGCAGGCCTAGACCAATTAGGAATGCGTAGTATTTTCTGAAATTTATCACCTAAAGTTTCTGCCCAAAATACAGATTTTATAAAGCTTACTGCCACAAACGCACACACAATTCCTAGAAGTAAATGTGCAGGCAATTCAATATAAAAATCTTGGGTATGAACAGGTAATGTAAACTCTGTCACATTACCAAAATATAATCGACTAATTACAGTGCCTGCAACCGATGCAATTAGTATTGGAGCCAATGCTTGAATTGCATAGTGCCGCAATACAACTTCAAGTGCGAATAAAGCACCCGCTAAAGGTGCATTGAATGACGCAGAAACAGCTGCGGCAACAGCACAACCCATCAAGTTACGACCAGTAATACCATCAGCATTTATCCATCGAGAAACTTTTGAAGATATCAAAGACCCTAACAAAACAACTGGACCTTCACGACCTGTAGACCCACCCGTTGAAAGAGTAATCACTGAGGCAAAACTTGAAGCTAACCCTGCTTTTCCCTCTACCCTACCTTCATATAATGCAGCACCTTCGATGACATGGCCCACAGACCTTGCCCGACCATCTTTTGTAAAAATATTTAGAATTATACCAACAATTAATCCACCAGTAATTGGAATAATCATAACAGTGAACCATGGCAATTGAGATACAGCATCTGTTAGCGATATCCCACTTTCTCCATAAGAAAAAAATTGCAGATATGTTATGGCCAGCCGAAATCCAAGTGTAGCCAGTCCAGATGCTATTCCTATTAGTAAAGCAATGATCCAAAATTGCATCTGACTTAAGCCATATTCACGAATTATGCTTAAGTATCTAGATATATCTAGCATGAACTCATTAAATTTTTTATTTATTAAACTCAACAAACTGGACCTTTTATAATTCAAATCTCTAAGTTAACATTAAGAAAGTTTGGAGATTTCTATGACCAATATTGCAGCAGCCATAACAGAAGTTAAAGCACTTCTTGGGCAAAGGTTAAATACATCTAAATCTGTGTGTGAATTACATGGCCAAAATGAAACCTATTTTCCTAAAATGTTACCAAATGCAGTAGCATTTCCACATAATACATTAGAAGTCTCAAAAGTTGTTAAAATATGTGAAAAATATTACTGCCCTATAATTCCTTGGGGCGTTGGAACCTCTTTAGAAGGTCATGCATTAGCATTACATGGTGGAATTACATTAAATATGTCAGAAATGAATAATACTCTTGAAGTAAACACTCAAGATATGCTCGCAGTAGTACAGCCTGGTATTACTAGAGAAATTCTAAATAAAGAGCTACGATCAACAGGGTTGTTTTTCTCAGTTGATCCAGGCGCAAATGCAACTCTAGGTGGCATGGCTGCAACGAGAGCATCAGGGACAACCTCTGTTCTTTATGGAACAATGCGAGAAAATGTCCTAGCTATGGAAATTGTTTTAGCCGACGGTAAAATTATAAGGACTGGTACGAGAGCTAAAAAATCATCAGCTGGATACGACCTCAACAAATTATTTGTTGGCAGTGAGGGAACACTAGGTATAATCACTGAGCTCACAGTGGCGTTAAAGGGGCAACCAGAAGCAATTTCAGCTGCAGTTTGTGATTTTGAGAGTATCGATGACGCTGTAAATGTTGTTATAATGGCGATACAACTGGGAATACCCATGGCAAGAATTGAATTGATTGATGAGATATCAATTCGTGCTATTAACCAATACTCAAAACTAGATTACCCTGAGAAACCTCATTTGTTTATGGAGTTTCATGGCTCAATAACAAGCGTCTCAGGCCAAGCAGAAACAATCTTAAGTATTGCAAAAGATTTTCAAGTAGGCGGCTTTAAATGGTCTACAAAATCCGAAGAACTAAACAAACTATGGGCAGCCCGCCATCAAGCATACTATGCAACCAAGGCATTATTTCCAAACCAAATCGGGATGTCTACTGATATCTGTGTACCAATCTCTAAACTTGCTAAAGCTATTAAAGATACTCAAAGTGATCTAAAAAAATACAATGTAACAGGCTCCATTATTGGTCATGTTGGAGATGGGAATTACCATACTTTATTATTTTGCGACCCAACAGACCCTGACGATTTAAAACTAAATAAACTACTTGCAAATAGAATGGCCAAAAGAGCCTTAGCTGTAGGTGGAACTGTAACTGGAGAACATGGAATTGGTATAGGAAAATTAAATCTCATGGAACAAGAACATGGTTCTTCATTATCAATAATGACTGACTTGAAAAAACTTTTTGATCCTAAAAACATAATGAATCCAGGAAAAATGATAAATCTAAGTTCCAAACAGATCGATGATTAATTAAATAGTATATAAATAATTATAACAAAGCTTGGGCTGCTGCACGAGCTTCTGGTGTAATTTTATCCCCAGAAAGCATACGCGCAATTTCATTTATTCGTGCATTTTCGTCTAATTGGATGACTGTACTCGTAGTTACCCTATTCATAGTACTTTTATTAACTTGCCAGTGATGAGCACCTTTTGCAGCCACTTGAGGACTATGAGTTACAACTAATACTTGGCTAGATATTGCTATATCTGCCAATCTTTGACCAACTGCATCAGCTGTAGCACCTCCAACACCTCGGTCTATTTCATCAAAGATCATTGTTAAATTTTGATTTGTTTTTGTTAAGCATACTTTTAAGGCAAGTAAAAAACGCGATAACTCTCCACCAGATGCGATCTTGTTTATAGGTCCAGCTGGTGCTCCTAGATTTGTTGAAACAATAAATGTAACTTCGTCAAAGCCATCTTCACTAGATTTTTTTGTATCAATATTAACAATAAAGCGTGAATTTTCTAACTTTAGTGGCCCCAATTCATTTACCATTGCACGTTCTAATTCTTTTGCAGTTTTTTTCCTCAATTTTGATAAATCTGAAGCATATTTATCATAATTAGCTTTAGATTCTGATAACTTTTCTTCTAGATTTATTATTTCTTGAGCACTCAATTTCGAGTTCTCAAGTTTTTGAATTAATTCCAAAGAAAATGTATTTAAATTATCGGGTAAGATATCATGCTTTCTCGCCAAAGCTCGTATTGCAAACAACCTTTCCTCAACTTTCTCTAATTCTAGCGGATTAAAATCTGTTAAGGATAAATATTTATCTATATATTGTTGAGCATTCGATAAATTTGAAAGTGAAGAAGATAAATTAGATATAACATTTTCCAATGAACCCTCTGCATCATTTGAGACTCCTTCTATCCATCGAATAGCATCAGTCAATAAGCCCTCAGCTCCACTTTCATTGATTAATTCTGATGCTTTTTCAATATCTCCACGAATTTTTTGAGATGATTGCATTGATCTTCTTCTAATATCCAAAAGCTCATCTTCACCATCTTCTGGTGATAACTTTTGCAATTCATCAATTGAATGCTTAATATAATCATTATCTTTTATTGCATCAAAATAAGATAATTTTGCATCATTTAGCTCAGTTTCTGTCTTTCGATACTCTTTCCATAACAGACGGAGTTTAAATGAATTAATATTTCCAAAATTATCTAATAAATCTATGTGACTTTTCGGGTTTAGAAGTCCACGATCATCAAATTGGCCATGTATTTCGACCAGAATATCTGAAAGTTTTCTTAATATTTCACCAGAGCATCTTTTATCATTTACATAAGATGTTTTTCTACCTTCTAGGTTAACAGTACGCCGCAATATCAGCTCATCCGTTGCAGGTATACCAGATGATTTTAATATTTCTTTAACAGATACAGAATTTTTAATATCAAAATATGCAATAACTTCACCATTATTGGCACCTTCACGAACTAAACTAGAGCGACCCCGCCAGCCAAGTACAAAACCTAAAGAATCAAGCAATATAGATTTACCAGCGCCAGTTTCGCCGGTTAATACATTCAATCCTGGCTGAAAATTCAGCTCTAATTTATCAATTAGAAGCAAGTCTGTGATATATAGACCACGTAACATTTATGTCATAGCCGTTTTTTTGGTGTAACATTGCGCCATATTTTGGTGAGCCAATTAGATGAATTTTCATTAACAGCTTCAGTTGATATTCCACGACCTGTTAACAAAACATATGTATCTTTATACCAATCCGATGCTTGAAAGTTATGGCCTAATATTGCACCAGTTGTTTGCGCGTTAGCTATTAATCCTAATGACAAATAAGACTCTACTAATCTGTGCAAAGCTTCAGGAGTATGGCTTGTTGTTTCGAATTCTTCAACAACTACTCTAAATCTAGAGATAGCAGCTCCAAAATGGCCACGCTTTAAATAATAGCGCCCAACTTCCATTTCAGCACCTGCTAAATGGTCTAGTGATAAATCAAATTTTAGAAGTGATGGAGAAGTATATTCACTATTTGGATATCGTTCGATGACAGTTCTAAATGCTTGCAATGCGCTAAATGTTACTGATTGATCTCTACTAACATTATCAATTTGATCATAGTAACTTAATGCTATCAAATATTGGGCATGTGCTGCATCAACATCTGCCGGGTAAAAATCCAAATACCGCTCAGCATCAGCCCTACTTTCTTCATAGAAGGCACCATTGTGATTTGCGATTGCAGACATCAGAAGTGATTTTTTAGCCCATTCAGAATAAGGATATTGGCGTTCTACTGCAGCGAACAAACTAGCTGCTTCTGCATTCAAATTATCTTTCAACTTTGCATCAGCTGAAAGGTACATTTCTTCCGCAGTAGGTTCCCTTTCAGTTTTTTTCTCAGTTAAATCATTGCATCCAGACAAAAAAATTGAAAAAGCAGCTAACGGCCATAATATTTTTCCCCATTTGAAAATCATGAAGTCATTCCTATCCATATGTGCTTATATTAACGATTATATACAATCTAGCATTTCCAATTGAAAGGAAAACAATTTTATAAAATAGTTAAAGACAGATTTATACTAATGTGCATTTTACTGAACAAAATCATCCCACGAGATATCTGCACCAGGCAAATCATGGCTTATATGACTTGGACATTCCACCATCTCCCATGCATGAGATTGAGAAAATAAAGCATGTAATAATAGGTTTGTAGCACGGTGCCCAGCTCGCTTACCTTTATATTCTCCAAGTATTGGCGCACCTGCTAAATATAAATCACCCAAAGCATCTAACATTTTGTGACCAACACATTCGTCTTTCCGCCGATAACCTTCTGGATTTAATACTACATCTTTATCGACGACAATCGCATTATCTAGGCTGCCACCAAGAGCTAATCCCATAGACTGCAAATGATCGACATCACTTCTTCTGACAAAAGTTCTACAGTTAGAAAGTTCGCGAACAAATGAACCATTGGCCATATTCAATTTCTTTTCTTGGAATCCTATAGCTGCTTCTTCAAAATCTATTTCAAAGTTCATTTTTAAAGTTTCACTAGGAGACAAACTTACTTCGCAGTCATCAACAACAACCTTAACTGGTTCAAGGATGCGTATCACGCGTATTGGTGTATTAAGCTTTTGAATGCCAGCTTTTAAAATCGCACTAACGAAAGGGGCTGAAGAACCATCCATTATTGGAATTTCTGGCCCATCAACATCTATAATCGCATTGTGAATACCTGTTCCAGCTAATGCGGCCATTAAATGTTCAATAGTGGAAACCTCCACTCCATCAGAATTACTTATGCGAGTGCAAAGCTGTGTATTACTAACAGCATCATATCTGGCAGGAATTAAATTATCACAGTCTGAAATATCTACACGCCGAAACCATATTCCATATTCTGCAGATGCTGGTGAAATAATTAAATTTGAAGGCACACCAGAGTGGAGACCGGTACCAGCCATTTTAATTATTTTTTTAATTGTGGTCTGCATAGATAATTGGCCATATTATTATATTTATGTATTTGATTTATTTATACATCTAAGTTGTAAATCACTCAATTCACGCTTTATGTCCAAAATTAACTAAATTGTAATATTTGTAAGGTTGCAAAAGAAAAAGGCGCGGAAATCCGCACCTTTTTCAAATTTCATTTTTAATTTGCTTGACGCCTTAAGAAGGCTGGGACCTCCACTTGATCATCATTAACTTTCATTTCTTCATATTCAGAATTGTAACGAGGCTCGTCTTGAACTCTTGGTTGACTCCTAAATACTGGTTCAACAACAGATGATGAACCAGTCATTCTTGAAATTAAACCTCCAAACACACCCTTACGTTCATTTGGTTTATCATGAGAAAAAGTTTCTTCAAGATTTGATTGTGGAGTAATTCTCAAAGGTTCTTGTTTAGGTTGTTTCTGCACTGCAGCATGCAATCGAGCCATAATTTCAGGGCTAGGTTGTCCAGACAATTCTGGAGTAAAATTATCAAACTCTGGCTCTATGTGATCATCAGAGACAGTATTTTCTTCTTGAATTGGTTTGTATGCTGGTTCAGGTAATTCAATATCATTTATGTAATTAGTTTCATCTACTTCTACTAAACCTATATTATTGTCATCAAAAAACGTAGGTTCTTGTAAGGTCGAAACTGTTTCAACTTCTAACTCTTCTGTAGCAGCTATATCTTTTGTATTAACAATTTCATCATTCCTTAAAGGGAGTGGAGACTTTAAAGTTCTACGAGGAACAGGTGTTTCACCAATCTCTTTTTCTGCTGCATCAATCCCAGTTGCAACGACAGACACTCTCATTGTGCCGTCAAGCGTTTCATCTAAGGCAGATCCAACAAGAATGTTTGCGTTTGGATCAACTTTATCACGAATTCTATTTGCTGCTTCATCAACTTCAAAGAGTGTTAAATCAGAACCACCTGTAATGTTTATTAGCACACCACGGGCACCATCAAGCGAAATTTCATCTAATAATGGATTATTAATCGCTTGCTCTGCTGCTTGAATAGCGCGATCTTCACCTGAGGCTTCACCCGTTCCCATCATAGCTTTGCCCATTTCGTCCATGACAACACGAATATCAGCAAAATCTAGATTTATAATTCCTGGACGTACCATTAAATCAGTTACGCCTTTAACACCTTGGTATAAAACATCATCCGCGAGGCTAAATGCTTCTGTAAAAGTTGTTTTTTCATTCGCTATTCTAAATAAATTTTGATTTGGAATAATGATAAGTGTGTCTACTACAGATTGTAATGTCTCAACCCCATCATCTGCTTGCCTGGCTCTTTTGAAACCTTCGAATTGGAATGGCTTTGTAACAACACCAACAGTTAAAATGCCAAGTTCACGAGCTGCTTGAGCAATGATAGGCGCTGCTCCAGTTCCAGTTCCACCACCCATACCAGCGGTTATAAAACACATATGGCTTCCTGCCAGATGATCAACAATTGTTTCTATACTCTCTTCAGCGGCTAATGCTCCTACTGTTGGTTGCGCACCAGCGCCGAGACCCTCAGTAGCTTTTTCACCCAACTGTATTCGAGTTGATGCTTTTGATAATTGCAATGCCTGAGCATCTGTATTGGCTACAATGAAGTCAACTCCATCAAGATTTTTTTCAATCATGTTGTTAACTGCATTGCATCCTGCGCCGCCTACACCAAAAACGGTAATTTTTGGACGCAAATCTGCTACTTCAGGTATTTGGAGATTCAGAGTCATGGTCTGTCCGCCTGTTTTAAATTTTACTGCTCTGTCACTTTTTGTGACTTATTATACTTTATTGTAACAAACTGATTCGTTGACGTCACGAAAAATCGTACTGAAATTTAATAGTTATTTAAAAAAACAGAATTAAATAGACTTTTGAAGCTCAAAAACATTATTTACCAGTTGTTTTTGACCCATTGCATGGCTCGTTTCATAGGCATTGCACCCATACGCCTCTCTGGCAAATCAAAATCCCAACACTCGTCTTGAGGATGTGCAGCATAAAGAGCTAAACCAACAGGAGCAGCATAATCTGGCCCAGTAGCGGCTTGCGGCAATCCATGAACTCTTAATGGACGTCCTAAACGAACTTGTTGACCTAGAATTCTACTCGCCAACCCTTCCATTCCAGGGATTTGGCTGGCTCCTCCAGTCAATACAATGCGTTGACTTGGTAAAGTATCAAATCGCGCAGCTTGTAATTTATGATAAACTTCTTCCAATATTTCTTCAATACGAGGACGAATTATACCAATAATTTCAGATCTAGTGAACTTTCGGCGATCATGATCCCAATCTCCAGTTTGTCCATCTACATCTATCATTTCTCTATCATCCATAGATGTAGCTATTACACCTCCATGAATTGTCTTAATTCTTTCTGCAGTATTACGAGGTATTTGCAGCCCAGAGGATAAATCAGAAGTTACATGATCGCCACCAATACGAACTGAGTCCGCAAAAATCATTTGCTTTCGTAAAAAAACTGACACTGAAGTAGAACCGCCTCCTATATCTATACATGCAGCACCTAATTCTTGTTCATCCTCAACTAATGATGAAATAGCTGATGCATATGCCGATGAAACTACTCCAGCTAACTCCAAATCACACCGCTTTATGCAAGTAATTAAATTTCTCAGTATACGTGCATCAATTGTTAATAAATGTAAGTCTACAGATAATAGATGCCCTATTTGGCCACGTGGGTCTGAAAGTGATGGATTTTGATCTAATGCAAAATTAACCGGCATAGCATGAATTGTTTCGCGGTCTTCACCAAAGTTTGGCGTATCACAAGAAGCTAACACTCTTCCAATATCTGCATTGGTTACACTACCTGTCTCAACCTGAACATCACCAGCTAGTCCATATGATTTTGGCTGAGCTCCAGAAAAACAAACCATGACATGGTCTACTCGAATATTTGCCATTTTTTGCGCGCCCTGAACAGCAGTTCTAATAGCGCGCTCCGTTTCTTCCATTTTTGTAATTTCACCAAGTTTAACTCCGCGAGATCTAGTTTTTGCAACACCGATAACTCGAAATGAGCCATGATTAGCTATTGCGCCAATACCCTCAGACGCATTTATCTGAACAGAGGGGTCAAATTGTAAAATCATACACACTATTTTAGATGTACCTACATCTAAAATGGCTACTACTCCTCTTTGTAAAGCTGCTCGTCTTTTCTGACGCATTGTTCTTTGGTTTTCATAAAGAGTATTCATTTTATTTCTCTATTCCATTAATTCAGATGTGCGGATAATTTCGTTTGCAGCGTCAGAAAGACGCAAAACTGGCCTCGATGTGTCACGCATGTCAATCGTAACAATGTCACGTGATAATATATTTTGAGACGAGTTTAGTACCAAAACATGCTTTAAAGCATTTATGGGTTCAAACTCAGGCAATTGTATAATTTGATTACGGTCCAAGATCATGTCCCATCTTCTATCACCCATTCTACGCAAACCACGTAAACGCTCAGAAATTGGTTCCGCAACCTTATAAATATTCAGAGCCTCAAGAATATATTCTTTTGCACCATCTCCTGCAAAAAGCGGTAAGTCGAGCCGGTCAAGCCTTGATGCAAGAATGCCAGAAATTTCTCCTTCAGAATCTATCATTTCTAGAGAGGAACCATTTCTCCATATAATTAGTGGGATTCTTTCGATTAGATCTACTTCCAACAATCCACCAGGCCTAAGGAATAATGATGCAGATTTAACTTCTTGCATATCTTGAATCTTATTTTTCAACTCAAGCAGATCTAATTTAAAAGAACTAACTGGAAAATTTAATTTCAAAGATTTTCTGATAGACATTGCCAATGCTTCAGACGCCCCTTCAATTTTCATTAATTCAATTTGAAATTCTGGACGTGCTTGAATATTTAATTTTGCATCTTCAAACACATTATTAAACTTTAATCGCAAATTATCATTTGATAAAAAATATGTTCCAAACATAAACATTAATAATGTCGGCAATCCAAAACATATTGTTCTTTTTATAATTGGCGACAACCACATTCGGTGTATTTTGTATTTTATCTTACTAGGAGCAGGGTCAGTTTTAATAACCCGTTCTGGAGTTTTTTGACCAAACAAGCGCCCTATTTTTTCTGCAGAAATTTCACCAAGTGGAGCAATATTTGGGGCCTCTTGCTTTCTTTTGTTTATAGACTCAATCGAAGAGATGCGCCTTAATTGTGGTTCTTTTCGATTCATCGATTGCATGATGCGTCCTCCACCATCCAACGGACCATTTGCCCAAAAGATATGCCTTTATAAGCAGCCTGCTCAGGCGCCAGTGATGTAGGTGTCATACCTGGCTGAGTATTAGTTTCCAATAATTTCAAACCAGATAGACCTAGATTTTCATCCCAGCGAAAATCAGTTCTTGATAACCCTCTGCAATTTAAACATTCATGCGC
>Ga0257121_1001805_pt1 | contig 15727 bp, 9 predicted proteins | sample SI106_100metaG_FD_190180 | JGI IMG/M metagenome (GOLD analysis project Ga0257121, IMG submission 190180) | Marine microbial communities from Saanich Inlet, British Columbia, Canada - SI106_100 | ecosystem: Environmental > Aquatic > Marine > Inlet | place: Canada: British Columbia | collected... | reverse complement strand
AATAGAGTCAGAATCATTTAAGATAAATTTTCTTTTTTCAATTGCATTGCTTAAATAACTATAATATCCTGAGATTTCAAAATCAGTTTTCTCAAACAATGATGTTCTAACAATTATTTCTCCAGATAATATTTTTTCAGATTGTAAGTTGATATTTGGAACTACAACATAATTATCATTCTTGGAAAAGATTTTCCCTACATCATCAATATTAGGATTTCTGAAACCGCTAAAAACAGAAAATCCAATAAAATTTTGTTCATTAATATTGTATGTATAACTGGAACTAAAAGAAAGATTATGATTTGTAAGTTGATTATTTCTTGGAATAGATTCAAACAAACTATTGTCAGAAAATGTATATTTTAAGTTGTTTAAGTCATATCGGACCCCGCTGTAAAGTTTACTTTTACTACTTAAATTGTATTCTATTTGCGTAAAAACAGAATAATCAGAAACGCTACTTCCTCCATCAGGATATCTACTAAAAGTGGCTGTTTTTTCTCCAATATTTCCAATTTGTGTAAAACCTTCAGAATTTAACTTTTGATACCTACTTTCTAATCCATAATTAAAAGAAATATGATTTATCTTTTTACTAAAGTTTAATTTCAAATCTAAAATATTTAATTTTTCATATCTCCTTGTAAAAAATGTTTCCGAGAACTTTTTTTTATGTCGAGATTCTTCAATATTTTGATATGAAATCGTTAATAAATAATTATCGTACAAAGTAGTTGAATTGTTATTTTGAAATTCAAAACTTTGTAAAAATCTATTTTGAGGACCATAATACCAATCAGAATATTTTGGCATCCCATTACTAATATCATTTAATTTATCATATCGGTTTATATTATTTGTTGTGGAAAACTGAGAGTTAAATGAGATCTCATTTTTTTGTAATCGAACATGTATTTTCTGATTTAAATCAATTTGATTGTACTCTCCATACAATTGTTCATTTCCATTATTTGTAAATACATCCTTCCCCCAATTCTCATAAGAATGAAATCTATTCCCTCCCATTCGAATATTTCCATATTTTTTTAATGAAATAGAACTTAAAAATGAAAGATTTTTGAGTTTATAAATAGAATGAAAATGTCCTAATACACTATTTGAGGCACTTTCAAATTGCTGTACGAACAGGCTTTTATTTTCAGAATATTTTTCTGGATGAATAGTATTGATTACAATAGCTCCTCCAAGTGCGCCGCTACCATAAAATATAGAAGATGGACCATGAAGCACAGAAATATCTTCAATAATGTAAGGGTCAATACTTAGTATATTTTGCAAGTGTCCACTTCTGTAAATCGTATTGTTTAGTTTTACTCCATCTATTACCAAAAGAATTCGGTTTGCTTCAAAGCCTCTTATGTTTGGACTACCTCCTCCCGATTGACTTTTTTGAATTGTAATACTTGATGATTTTTCTAATATTTCGGATGTGTTACTACTTAAACTTTCAAGTATTTCATTTTGTTTAAGTTTAATAATCTGCGTTTTATTTGTTTCGACATTTAAATTAGAATGAATAGATATTTCTTCAATAATGAAATTTCTTGGATACAATATAATTTTGCCATTTTCAAAATCAGATTTCATAAACTTTAGTGTTTTATAAGATAAATGCTCTGCTGTAATTATTTCTTTTCTTTCAAATTTAGATAAGTTAATTTTACCATTATTATCTGAAAATAAATTATATTTTTCAGAATAAAATCTAGCATTTATTACCTTTTCCCCATTTATATTTTCAACTTTAAAAACTTGAGAATAAATGAGATTTGAAAATAATATTAATACAACTAAAAGTAAATTCTTCATCTTCTTAATGATTCAATAATTTCATGAGACTTTAAATTATTTAAATTATAATGATGTAAATTATAATATGAAATTAGTGTTTTCAAAATACCAGAACGAGCACTATAAGGAATGTTAATATTGTCATTTAAAATTAAGGAAGAAAAGTATTTTTTTAGTACACCATTAATTGAATGGAACTCTTCATTTTCAGAAAACTCACCACTTTCTAAGTTAAAATAAGTAGAATTTATATTTTCTTTTGATGGATAGAATCCTAAATATTTTGATAGACATAAAAGAAAAATAATGGGATAATTATTACTTACTTCTTTTTCAGAATCAAGATCATTTATTTTTACCCATACAAAGTTAAATATGTTTTTTTCCTCCTCTTTCTCTACTAAAACCTTTAATAATACTTCTGCCATAAACATTGTAATAAATCGTTTATTCATAGAATTTATAATAGATGTTAAAGGCGAAAAGTTTTTAAATTCTTTTATGTATTGTATGCTACGTTTTTGATTGTTGGAAACTTCTAATTGTAGGAGGGTTAAAGGTTGTAAGATTGAAAGTTTTTGTTTCGAATTTTTATTTCTAATCCCTTTTATTATGTAAGATTGTAGTCCAAATTTTTCTGTAAATATTTTGGCAATAACTGAATTTTCAGAGTATTTGTAATAATGAAGTACAATTCCTTTTGTAGATTCTATCATTACTTAATAAAAAGAATTTTACCCGATATTTTCTCTTTCCCATATTTATCAGAGCTCAAAACAAGATAAGCCCCAGTCCCTACTTTTTGTCCGTTTTTGTTCTTTCCATTCCAAACCGCCATTCCTCCGTTAGCATAAGTATCAAAAACCAAATTTCCACTAACATCAGTTATCTTTATATTAGCGTTTTCAACCAAACCATCAATTGAAATATATCCTCCATAGTTTTCTTTTACTGGGTTAGGGAAAATAGTAATTTTATTTTGTACACTTTCTCCAAAAGTTGCATCATTTCTAAAACTCATTAACCCTTTGTCTGTTGTAATAAATACTTCTGCAGTTTTTTCATTTATTTCAATATCCAAAATAGTGTTGGAAAGTAATGGACTGTTTTCAGTTGTAAAGTGATAAATTTCTTCTGTTCCATCTTCTGAAAGTAAGTAGAGACCAGCGCCTAAAGTTCCAATCCATTTCCTGTTTCCTCCATCAACAGCTATTGTATACACCACTTCCGATTCAAGTAAATATTGACCAAAGTCACCTTCTTGAATAATAATTTGTTGAGAGTCAAAATTATATCCACTAAATACGGATGAAGGAGAGTAAAAAACACAAACTCCTTTTTTTGTCCCCACCCAAATATTTCCATCCAAATCATTTACTAATGTATAGACATCATTATCCGGCAAATTCCCATTTCCTTCCGATTCAGTTATTTTTGTAAACTGATCATCCGAGATGTCTTCAATTGTACTATTATCATTGTAAACAAAGAGTCCATTTCCAGGAAGTATCCCCCATTTTTGACCGTAATCATCAATAATAATTTCACCAATTTCTGTAGAGGTATTTGCTACAAATGGCATGTTAAAAGAGTGCCAATTATTATTTGTTTTACAAAATAAAGGATGAGTTGAATGAGATTTTGTCCCCCAAATATTACCAAATTGATCTGTAACCAATCCATTAATATTATCAGAAGTGTCCATTATATTATTTGTGTTTTGTAGATTGTATTTTGTTAGATTTTCACTCTTATCAATTTTAGACAAACCATTTGTAGAGCTACCATAATAAGTGTCATTTCCTTTTGATTGAGAACAATTAATATTTTGGATTGTATTTATTATTTTCCAATCTATTAAATCATGACTTTTCGAAATACTATTTTCCTCACTATTATGTAAGAGGGTTAAAGTTCCATTTTCATAATTTATTTTTTCAATAGAATTTGAAGCGGGTCCATTCGGTTTTACTGTAGAATGGTATGTCAAATTTTCAAATTTCATTAAAGAATTTACACTATCAGCAATCCATAAGGTATTTTCATTGTCTATTAATACATCTTGTATTTTTATAAACTTTGTATTTGTTATAACTCCATTAGAATTATTAGAATATAAATCTATACTGGTATCACTTACCCATATTGTAGTATTATTAAAGTGTCTTATAAAAAAAAGATGGCCTGAATTATTTATAATTAATTCTGTTGGAGTAATAGTAATATCTGTAATTTCTCCAGTATAATTTGGATGTTTTATCCATGTATTAAAATCGAAAAGAAATGAAGAATTTACATCTGCATAGTAGAATCCATCTGTAGTTGCGGCGAAAATAGAAGTGTCATTAATTGAGCAATCGTTTATCCCAACAAAATTTCCACTCTCACCTATTTTATAAGTATCTTTTATTTCCTCTTTTTCTAAATCGATCAATAGTAAACCAAATGTACAGGAAAGATAAGCTACTCTATCCTTTACAATTATATTGTTTACTTTCTTCTCCCCAAAAACTTCTTTTAGTATAATATCATTTATATTGATGATATTTTCATCTTTTATCAGGTCAATATTACAATTTTCATACGCAATAATTATGATTTTATTTTCATTATCATAAGATATTGCAGTAATTCCAATATCAGAAAGTCCAATTACTTTACTCAATCTGTTTATGGTATAATCCTCTTTATTGTAGTAGAAAAGTCCGTTTTCTGTTGCGCAATAAATAGTGTTTTCTACTTCCAAAATTAGTTTAGCACTTTGATAAGAAAGATGTTCCTGCCAATTATAAATGGGAGTGTTTTGTCCGTTTGCACAAACAAAATTAATGAGGATGATTAATGTTAAAAACAGTTTTTTCATAGAGATTACAATATTAAAACATATTGACTAGATAACATTAAATATAAACAAAAATTGTAGGAATAAAGTTCTTTTGTAGTTTTGCAGAAATGGCCTAGTAGTTCAACTGGATAGAATATCAGATTTCGGCTCTGACGGTTGGGGGTTCGAATCCCTCCTAGGTCACTATTTTAAAAAGTATTTTTTCTCTACCGTTCCATCTTTATAGATCAAGAAAAGAATGTTTCCTTTTGAAATCTTACTTTCTCTTCCTAAAATATCCACTATTTTAATCAGCTTTTTATTGTTATTTACTTCTGAAATTAAAGAAGTATTACAGACGATAATTATGCTAGAATCTACTTCTGCAAGTACATCACCTAATTCGGAGTTTATATCAGCGGTAAAAGTAATTGGTCCCGCACTACTTGGATTGACAAATAAATCAATAAAATTAAGTTGACTTATATATCCATTTGTGTAATTATTTCCGTCATTTGGGCCTATAGAACTCACCTTAATACCGCTACTTAAATTTTCGATTAAAAAGAATCCCATTGTAACTCCTAAGGAGTCAATTAAATCTATTTTGGCATAGTTTTGCCCCAAAGTAAAGTCAACTATCATAATTGAATTGAAATTGAGAAAGCTACTTGTATATGAGGCATTCCCTACCGTATCTCCTCCATTTAGAGTACTTATTTCAAAATGCCCTTTGTCCGACCAGAAAACAGTTGAAGCAATATCTGGTTCATCTTGTATTTGTGAAGCTCTAATAGAAAAAGGAGTGTTTTGATTGCACTGAATATTACCGATAATAGGAATAAAAATAGGATTAAAGACTGCGGGAATAAACGCTGCGGTAGTAAAAGTATCCGAAACAGACCATCCAGAATTTGGTTGATTTCCTGAATCACAAAAAGTATTTATTTGCCATTCGTAAGTAGTTTGTTGTTGTAATAATGGAATTAATCGGCTAGTCATGGTTGAGTCAATATTTCCAAAATTGCTCCAATTTGTTGTCCCGATTTCTCTAACACGAACTAAATAATGATTTACTCCTGCGGGAGGATTCCAGTTTCCTATTGCGTTTTCATGCGTAATAGAATTTGTATATAAACTATCTGCATTTACACATTGTACAAATATTGAAGTTGTAAATGTATCAGGATATGACCAACCAGAACCATTTTGATTAGTAGAGTCACAAAAAGTTTCTATTTCCCATTCGTAAGTGGTTTGAGATTGTAACATTGGTATTAACCTAGATGTCATGGTGGAGTCAATATTTCCTAAATTACTCCAGTTAGATGTTCCTAATTCTCTATAGTGTATTTTATAATGATCCGCATTCGGAGCCGCAATCCAATTTGCTTGAACGTTTGCATAAGTGATATTTGTTATGTATAAACTATCTGCATTCAAACATTGTGAGAAAATATTTGATGTAAACCAAATAAATGATATTGATAAAATTACTTTTTTCATAAAATAGATTTAACACAAAATTACTAAAAAATTAATTACTAACTGGCGCGAAATCATAATACTCTAATTATCAGAAATATAGGTACGTAATTTTTTTTAATTCTATTGGTATAACTAGTTACTAGTGTGGTTGTATGATATAATTTTAATGAAAGTCTCTTAAATCTACTGAAAAGAATTAATTTCCTTTTTCAAATATATAAATTGTACTTGAATATCCTCTTTTTGTAAATAATCCAAACAAATTTGAAATTGATCCAATTATAAAAGATTTAATAAAGTTTTTCTTTCCAAATTTATATTCCTCACTTAATAATGAAACATAGTAAGAGTCAAATTTCATTCCTTTTGTTTTTATAAGTTTGAAATTGTGCTTTTTAAATAATTTAGAAATGGAATTTTCAGAAAAATGATGTAAATGAATTGGCAAATCATAAGCTGCCCAGTGTTTTTTATAATAAGAACCGTCATAACTTTCTAAATTTGGTACCGCTATAATTACATTTCCTCTATGCTTTAAAATTCTGTTAAACTCTTCTAGAGTTTCATTTAAATTTGGAACGTGTTCCAGAACATGCCACATACTAATTATATCAACTTTTTCTTCAATTTCACCCAAATCAGTTGATTCAGATACATTTAAATTGAAGTTGCTCTGCGCTTGTTGTCTAGCAATTTTACTAGGTTCAATACCTTTTGTTTCCCAGTTATTTTCTTTACACTTATTTAAAAATTCTCCTGTTCCGCATCCAATATCTAAAATAAACCCTTCCTTAATTAAAGAAGAAGCCAATTTAAATTTTCCTTTTATTGCATGTTTTCTAACTAATTGATAAAGTTTTTCAAATAAACCTTTACTTGTGTTGGTGTGAGAAATATATTTTTCTGAAATATAATATTCCCCTAAATTTTCATCTTTTGGTCTTGGATTTGTAAAAATAAAATTACAATTTTTACATTTCACTATTTTAAATTCTTTTTGGCTTACTGAAAAGTCCTCACTTTTAATATAAAGATAAAATTCAGAATTATTACATATTTCGCAATTTTGAATTGTGTGCATTTATCTTCCTATATAAATTAGTAAAATGTTAATGTCTGAAGGAGAAACTCCACTTATTCTTGAGGCCTGTCCTATGGTTTTTGGTTTTATTTCCGATAACTTTTCTTTTCCTTCTGTAGATACGGAATGAAGTTTTACATAATCAAAAGTTTCTGGAATTATAATGTTTTCAAGTTTGTCTAATTTCTCCGCAGCGTCCTTTTCTTTATTGATATATCCACTGTATTTTATATTAATTTCTGTTTGTGTTATCGAATCCTTACTTATTGAATTTTCTTCTATGAATTTTTTTAAATTTTCTAAAATTAACAAATCCTTAATCCAGATATGAGGGCGGGAAAGAATACTCATAATCTTCATTTTCTGTTTTATTACAGATGTCCCCTTTTCCTCTAGTAACGGATTGATATTTTCAGGGCTTAAACTTTGTTTTTTAAGGTAGTCGGTTAAGAGTTTACTTTTGTTTAATTTAATTGAAAGGATATCCAACCTTTCTTTGCTTGCTAATCCTAAATCGTATCCTATTTTAGTTAATCTGATATCTGCGTTATCTTGTCTTAAAAGTAATCTATACTCAGCTCTAGAAGTAAACATCCTGTAAGGTTCCTCAGTACCTTTTGTAATTAAATCATCTATTAGTACTCCAATATAAGCTTCTGATCTTTTTAATATAAATTCCTCTTTATTACGGGTTTTTTGGTGGGCATTTATTCCCGCAATTAATCCCTGACATGCGGCCTCTTCATATCCTGTTGTCCCATTAATTTGTCCTGAGAAAAATAAGTTTTCAATCAGTTTTGTTTCTAGGGTATGATTCAATTGTGTAGGAGGAAAATAATCGTATTCAATAGCGTATCCAGCTCTAAACATTTTAACTTTTTCAAGACCTTTTATTTGCCTTAAGGCTTTTAACTGAACATCCTCAGGTAAGGAGGTTGAAAAACCATTTAGGTAGATTTCAATCGTATTTCTTCCTTCAGGTTCAATAAATAATTGATGCCTGTTTTTGGAAGAAAATCTCTCTATCTTATCTTCAATAGAAGGACAATATCTTGGTCCCAATCCTTTTATCCTGCCTGTAAACATTGGTGATTTTTCAAACCCTTCTTTAAGTATTTCATGCACTTTATCAGAAGTGTAGGTAATGAAACAGCTGTGTTGATTTTCGACAACTTTGGTATTGCTGTAGGAAAATTTTTCTAATTCCGTATCTCCTTTTTGTTCTTCTGTAACAGTATAATCAATGCTTCTTCCATCTAATCTTGGAGGAGTCCCGGTTTTCATTCTCCCTTTTGTAAACCCTAAATCAATAAGTTGTTTTGTAATTCCTCTGGAGTTTGGTTCTCCAGATCTTCCTCCCTCATAATTTTTCTCCCCTAAATGGATTAAACCATTCATAAAGGTTCCGTTACATAATACTACTGATTTTGAATGTATCTCTACTCCCATTTTTGTAATAATACCGCAAACTTTATTATCTGTAATCATAAGTTCGTAAACCATATCTTGCCAAAAGTCAATATTCAAATTTGATTCGAGTTTCTCTCTCCATTTTTGTTCAAATACCTTTCTGTCGCACTGAGCTCTTGGACTCCACATTGCAGGTCCTTTTGATTTATTTAGCATTCTGAACTGAATAGCGGATTCATCTGTTACTATTCCCGACATCCCTCCTAATGCATCAATTTCTCTTATTATTTGTCCTTTTGCGATTCCTCCCATTGCTGGATTGCAGGACATTCTGGCAATGGTTTCTAGGTTTTGAGTAACCAATAAAGTTTTGGACCCTAAAGTAGCGGCAGCATGAGCGGCTTCACATCCAGCATGTCCTCCACCCACTACTATTAAATCATATTTTTCTTCTAAAATCATAATTGTTCCACATGAAACACATCTTTTAAATAACTGAAAATCAGTTAATTATCAAATATATTTAAATAAAAATCTTCTTTTTCTCGTATTATTTTCTTTTCTTCTTTTGTGTGGTCATTATATCCAATTAAATGTAAAACGCCATGTATCATTACTCTCTTTAACTCCTGAGAAAAATTGTTTGCAAAAGTAATGGAATTTTCCTTTATCCTCTCAATACTAATCATAATATCTCCTGAAATGACATTGTCTTCACAATTGTTAAATGTAATAATGTCGGTTAGGGTGTCGTGATTTAAATACTGAATGTTTCTTTCAAGTAAATACTGATCGTCACAAAAGATGTAATTAATATCTCCTAATATGTAATTTTCAGAAAGAACACACTCTTTTATCCAGCTTTTAATTTTGGTCTTTTTTGTTAAATTGAAATCTGTTTCAGAATGAAATAATACCATTAGTCTTCTTTGATAATTTCGTTAAAATAGTCATTTACCTTATTTTTATAAAATGGAGACAATTGAACAGGGCTGGTTTTTAATAGTTCTTCCTGTTGTTGTTTAATTTTTAAATATTCAATATAGTCCGAATTTTTATTTTCAATTTCATATTCCCATTCTATTGATTCTCTTTTTTTCTCTTCATCTCTTTCTCTTTCGGCATTTTCAGCTTCTAATAGACGTGTTAATATTTCTTCTTGTCTTAAAAGAGTTTCGTTGGTGATGTTATTGTTTAATATATCTGTTTCATTTTCTTCCATTTTTTCAATTATCCTATCCAGATTTCCTTTATTTCCATTCTCCCCAATTTCATCTCTCAAATCTTGTAATTGCTGTCTTATTTTTTCTTGTTGCTGAGCCATTTGCATTATTTGCATGCTATACTGATTATTCGACTTATTACCTTCTTTCCCATTTTTCTTTCCTTTCTTCCCCTTTTGTCCTTTCATTTTTCCCATGAGTTTTTTCTGTTGCTTTTTCATTTCGGAAAGAGATGGTTTGCTTCCACTTCCTGGTTTGTTACATTGTTTGCTTCCAGGTTTTTTATTTGCTAAATCCATTTGCATTTGTTTAAGGGTTTCAGATAAAAGCAAGGCTAAATTGTTTGCTGCTGTCATTACAAATTGCTGTTTGGCTACTCCTTTGTTTAATTGTCTTTCTTCCAAAAGTGAAGTAGATTTTTGCATATTGTAATTAATGGAAGAAATTTCTTTATTTATAATTGATTCAATTTGAATTACTCGTTTACTGAGGGCGAGTAAAGAGTCCTCTATTATTTTACTGTCATCAGCAAGTTTTTTTTGTTGTTGAATGTACTTTACAATGCTCGGACTATTTATAGGTAGACTTTCAATTGATTTAATTAATTCCTCCTGATTGAAAGAAAGGGTTATTAAATTTTCCAGAATTTGTCGTAATGTCTCCATGTCTTCCATAGGCTTACTTTCAGAGGAAGATGTTAGTAATTCCTTTAGTTTTTCACTCATTTCATCAAGCTGTTCTATTGCTTTTTCCTGCTGTTTAGAGGATTTCTTTTTCTGTTTATTTTCCAAAGATTTTTTACTTTCCTCCATTGACTCAGAAGCTTCTTTTTCCTCTTCCTCTGTTTTTGGAAGATTATTTTTTTCTTCTAATTCAGAGTTTTTTTCTTCTAGATTTTTTAAATCATTTTCCAAATCTTTCAATTCTTTTTGAAGTTTCTCTTGTTCTGAAGCAAGTTTTTTAGTGTCGGATTTTTTATCGTCAGTTTTATTTTTTAAGTTTTCTTGATTTTCTTTTAACTGATCAATTTTTTCTATGGTTTCCTCTAGTTTTTGCTCGAATTCCAATTGCTTAAAAAGTTCCAAATTTCTATCTAGTTCTTTTTCTAAATCAGTATTTTCTTTATCCATTTCATCTAGCAATTTTTTCATCTTTTCTTTATTCATTTCCTCCAAAAGTTTCTGCATTTCCTCCATCATCTTTTTACTTTCATCATCCATAACCTCATTCATCAATTTCTCCAATTGTTTTTGTTTTTCTAAAATAGAGGAGGACATTTTTTTCTGAAACTGATTTTTATCACTATTTTTTTTATTGTTTTCTTTTATCTGATTTTCAAGTTGTTTTTGTTTTTTCAATATACTTTTTACCTTTTGTTTTTCTTCCCATCCCAAGTTTTTCTTTTCAATCAAATCTTTATTTAATTGCTCAATATCTTTCTTAATTTTTTTAGCAAGATTAATTGACTCATCTAAATTATTTTTTATTTCTGTATTTACTTTTTCCTTTTTTGCTTCTTCTTCTTCTTCAGAAAACTCTGTAAAGTGATACACTTTACTTTTTACCGATTTACTTCCATTTATTCCATCATTGTCCCACACTTCAAAATAGTAAGTTATTTTATCGGAAGCATTTAAATTAAGATTATTCACATCTAAAAAATAATAAAAATTCTCCTTTGAATTTTTCTGAATATTGATTTCCTCTGTAAAGTTTGAAGAGGAATCATCAGATGTAATAGTATAGTGAAATTCTAATTTTCTTAATTGATAATCATCTGAAATTGTACCATCAAATGAAAAGATATTCTCATTACTATCCAAAATACTATTAACCAAAATATGAGGAAACTGATCTTTTATTATCTGAATTTTATAATCAATTTTCTCAGTACTAATAAAATTATTGGAGGTAGAAATGTTGTAGCTACTATTTTTTTTTGCCTTTTTGTTTACAGTTAATTTATCATTTTCAATTCTGAATTTAGTTTCTTCATTTTCAAAATTAAAATACAATGAATCAGTATGTTGTAAATTGAAATTCCAATGAATTTGAGTCCCTTCAGGAATAGATAAATCACCTATGTTTTCTAATTTTTCATTTTTGAAATTTGTATATTTTGGAAATTTGAGTTCAATGTTAAAATCCAATATTATTGGTTTTGGAATACTAACTAAAGTATAGTATTGAGAGTAAAACCCATCTGCATAAAACCTGAAATTTACATCTGAAATTACATTTTTAAAAAGATGTTCAAATTCGTAAACAGAATTTTTCATCAAGCTAAATTTGTTTCCTCCAATTTCAATATATATTTTATTTGGAATTTTCATCCCACTCATATTAATTTCTAAAATAAAATCTTGATGTTGAACGCATGAAAGCTCGTTATTTTTAATATCAAAACTGAAAGGAGCTAGAGGAATATATTCATTTTTATAGTCAATTATTCTGGCCGAACTTTCTGTTAAAATGTGCTTGTTTCCACTAACAAAAAATAATATCAGAAACAAAATTGGTAAAGAAGCCCATTTAATATGTTTCTTATTTTCTCCGAAATTGATAGCATTGGAAAAGGAAATGCTCTTGATTTTGTCAATTTTTTGCTGAATACTTGCATTAATTAAATCATTGTCTTTTCCAGAAAGTTCCCCCAATTGTAAAATATTGAGTAATTTATCATCTATTTCCGAAAAGTGTTCTCCAATTATTTTTGACGCTTTTTTGTAATTTAGCACATCTCCAAATCGGTACAAATGAAGTAAAGGAATAATTATAAACTTCAAAATTGTAAAAGCATTTATAAGGATATAAATCCAAAATAAAAGTGTTCTGAAAACTCTTCCAGAATGAGAAAAATATTCCAAAACAGAAAAAGAAATAAAGAAAATAAGAAAAGTGGTAATGGTAATAATAACCCCCTTTATCAGTTGGTTTTTATAAAACTTATTGATAAAGTTATTTAACTTTTCAAAAAGGATATTTTCTGTATTATTTTTCATGAGATGCAAAAGTACAATTTTATATTCGTTAAAGATAAACGAATACTTTTGTAAGTATTATCTTTGCAAACGAAAAAATAAATAATAATGTCAGAAGTAAGAGTAAGATTTGCCCCAAGTCCGACCGGACCACTTCATATTGGAGGAGTAAGAACCGCTTTGTATAACTACCTTTTTTCTAAAAATAAAGGAGGAAAAATGATTTTGCGTATTGAAGATACCGATCAAGCAAGGTTTGTAGAAGGTGCCGAACAATATATTATTGATTCTTTGAAATGGTGTGGAATTGAGTTTGATGAATCGGTTGTTGGTGGGGGAGAATTTGGCCCTTATAAGCAATCGGAAAGAAAAGAGTTGTATTTACCTTATGTCGAGCAATTGGTAAAAGATGGTTTTGCTTATTACGCTTTTGATACTTCAGAAGAACTAACAGCAATGAGGGAGAGAATGAAAGCGGCAGGAGTTCCTTCACCACAATATAATGCGATAACGCGTACTACAATGCAAAATTCTTTGGCCCTTTCGGAGGATGAAGTAACGAAAAGAATGGAAGCAGGAGAAGCGTATGTTATCCGTATAAAAATGCCTAGAAATGAAGAGGTAAAACTAAATGATATTATTAGAGGTTGGGTGGTAGTAAATACCAATAATATGGATGATAAAGTTATCTTCAAATCGGATGGCATGCCAACTTATCATTTGGCAAATGTGGTGGATGATTACTTAATGAAAATTACTCATGTTATAAGAGGGGAGGAGTGGTTGCCATCTGCACCTTTACATGTTTTATTGTACCGTTATTTAGGATGGGAAGATAAAATACCACAATTTGCTCACTTACCTTTAATCTTGAAGCCAGATGGTAACGGAAAATTGAGTAAACGTGATGGAGATAGATTAGGATTCCCAGTTTTCCCAACACAGTGGCTGAACCCAGAAACAAAAGAAATAAGTTCAGGATACAGAGAAAGCGGATACATAAAAGAAGCATTTATAAACATGCTTTCCTTTTTAGGATGGAACCCAGGAACTACGCAAGAAATCTTTTCTATGGAAGGATTGATAGAAACTTTTAGTTTAGAAAGAGTAGGAAAGGCGGGAGCAAAGTTTGATTTTGACAAAACAAGATGGTTCAATCAACAATATTTAAGAGCGAAATCTAAAGAAGAGTTGGCACAATATTTGCAAATTATCCTGAAAGAAAATGGGGTAGAGGCGGAAGATAGTTTTGTAGAAACTGTTTGCGAACAATTAAAAGAAAGATCCACTTTTGTAAAAGATATGTGGGAAGAAGGAAGGTATTATTTTGAAGCTCCTACATCTTATGATGAAAAAACAATCCGTAAGAAATGGAAAGAAGACACCCCAAAATACTTATCAGAATTAAAAGATAGATTAGCAGAATTATCCGATTTCTCCTCTGAAAGTATTGAGGTAGAATTCAAAAAATACTTGGAAGAAAACGAACTAGGAATGGGGAAACTATTACCTGCTTTTAGGGTTTGTTTAACAGGACTTGGAATGGGACCTTCTCTTTTTGATATTGCCTCTCTTTTAGGAAAAGAAGAAACGATTAAAAGAATGGAAACCGCTTTAGAAAAAATCAACTAATGGGATTAATTACAGTAGAAGGAATTAGAGTTTTTGCACATCACGGACACTTGCCAGAAGAAGCCGTTTTGGGTGGACACTTTATCGTAAATGTTTGGGTAGAAGCGGACACAACTGAAGTGGAAAAAACAGATGATTTGAACCACACAGTGGACTATGTGAAAATCATAGAAATTGTAAAAGAGCAAATGGCAATTCGCTCCAACATGATAGAACATCCTGCCAAAAGAATTGTAGATGCAATTTTACCCCTACACAAAGTACAAAAAGTAATGGTAGAGGTGGAAAAAATTCAACCTCCTATTGATGCTTCTTTTGATAAAATTTCAGTTACTTCTCAGGGAGAAAACTAAACTAAATACTTAGCAATATTCACTTTTTCAGCAATAATTGAATGCAATTTCTCAACCGAAATTCTTTCTTGTATCATAGTATCTCTATCTCTTAAAGTAACCGTATTGTCTTCTAAAGTTTGATGGTCAACCGTAATACAATATGGTGTCCCGATCGCATCTTGTCTTCTGTATCTTTTCCCGATAGAATCCTTTTCTTCATACTGGCAATTGAAATCAATTTGTAACATTTTCATTATTTCTCTTGCTTTTTCAGGCATTCCATCTTTTTTGGTAAGTGGAAGAATAGCCGCTTTTATTGGAGCTAAAAGTGCAGGAATTTTTAATACCACTCTACTTTCTCCATTTTCCAATTGTTCTTCACGGAAAGAATGACTCAAGACGGTTAGAAACATTCTGTCCAAACCAATAGAAGTTTCTACTACATAGGGAACATAACTTTCTCCTAATTCAGGATCAAAATATTGTAATTTTTTCCCAGAATGTTTTTGATGTGCTTTCAAGTCAAAATCTGTTCTGGAATGAACTCCCTCTAATTCTTTAAATCCGAATGGGAACTTGAATTGAATGTCGGTAGCAGCATTGGCATAATGTGCTAAATTTTCATGGTCATGAAAACGGTAGTTTTCTTCTCCCATTCCTAGTGAATTGTGCCATTTCATACGGAATTCTTTCCAGTATTCGTACCATTTCATTTCCTCTCCTGGGCGAACAAAAAATTGCATTTCCATTTGTTCGAACTCCCGCATTCTGAAAATAAATTGACGCGCTACAATTTCATTCCTAAATGCTTTACCGATTTGAGCAATCCCAAAAGGAATTTTCATACGAGCAGTTTTTTGTACATTTAGGAAATTTACAAAAATACCCTGTGCAGTTTCTGGACGCAAATACAGATCGGAAGAACCATCAGCAGTAGC
>Ga0257121_1001804_pt1 | contig 15729 bp, 11 predicted proteins | sample SI106_100metaG_FD_190180 | JGI IMG/M metagenome (GOLD analysis project Ga0257121, IMG submission 190180) | Marine microbial communities from Saanich Inlet, British Columbia, Canada - SI106_100 | ecosystem: Environmental > Aquatic > Marine > Inlet | place: Canada: British Columbia | collected... | reverse complement strand
AATCTTTGATGAATATGTAGATATGGAATTTGGTACAGGAGCACTAAAAATTACACCTGCACACGATATTAACGATTATCAGATTGGAGATAAGCACGGACTGGAAACGATAGATATATTAAATGACGACGGAACTTTAAATAAATCTGCACAACTTTATATTGGCAAGGATAGATTTGAAGTAAGAAAAGAGATTGCTGCTGATTTAGAAAAAGGTGGACACTTAGTTAAAACAGAAGAATACCAAAATAAAGTTGGTTTCTCGGAAAGAACAGATGCCATTATTGAACCAAAACTTTCTATGCAATGGTTCTGTAAAATGGAGGAGTTTTCGAAACCTGCTTTGAAACATGTAATGAATGATGATATTCAGTTTCATCCTGCAAAATTTAAAAACACATATCGTCATTGGATGGAAAACATAAAAGACTGGTGCGTTTCTCGTCAACTTTGGTGGGGACAACAAATACCTGCCTATTATTATGAAGGAAATAAATTTGTAGTTGCACAAACAAAAGAAGAAGCTCTTCTATTAGCTCAAAAAGAAAAACCATCCGTAACTCTGGCAGATCTACGTCAAGATGAAGATGTGTTGGACACATGGTTTTCTTCATGGCTTTGGCCGATATCTGTTTTTGATGGAATCCGAAACCCCGATAATGAAGAAATAAACTACTACTACCCTACAAATGATATAATTACAGGACCAGATATTTTATTCTTTTGGGTAGCCCGCATGATTATGGCAGGTTATGAATACCGACAGGAATTACCTTTTAAAAATGTTTACTTCACAGGACTTGTTAGAGATAAAAAAGGAAGAAAAATGAGTAAAACTTTAGGAAATTCTCCTGATCCAATTGAATTAATAGAAAAATATGGAGCGGATGGAGTTAGAGTTGGAATGCTATTATGTTCTCCAGCAGGAAACGACTTACCATTTGATGAAGGACTTTGCCAGCAGGGAAGAAATTTTTCTAATAAAATATGGAACTCTTTACGATTAATAAAAGGCTGGGAAGTTGCAGATATTGATCAGCCTGAAAGTGCAAAACAAGCTATCAATTGGTTTGACAGTAAAATAAGTAAGTCTATTATTAATATTGATAAATCTTATTCAAAATACAGGATTTCAGAAACTCTTATGACTACTTATAAATTAGTTTGGGATGATTTCTGTTCTTGGTATTTGGAAATAGTAAAACCAACTTACGGATCAGCAATTGATAAAAAAACCTACAACAAGACTATTGATAATCTGGAGAAACTGCTGAAGTTACTTCATCCGTTTATGCCATTTTTATCGGAAGAAATTTGGCATCTAATTGATGAAAGAAAAGAGGATATTATAGTTGCAGAATGGCCAAAAGAAAAGAAAGTCGAAGAAAATATACTATCTGATTTTGATGTTGTTTCCGAAGTAGTTTCTTCAATCAGAAATTTTAGAATTCAGAAACAAATTCCTAACAAAGAAGTAATTTCACTTTTCGTAAAAGAAAATGAGAAATTATGCAAAAATATGGATTCGATAATATGTAAGTTAGGGAACATTAAAACTATCGAATATACCAATGATAAATTAGATGGAGCCTTTTCATTCCGAGTAAAATCTAATGAATATTTCATCCCTCTAGAAGGAAACATAGACATAGAAGGAGAAATACAAAAACTACAAAAGGAATTAGATTACACAAAAGGATTCTTAAAATCAGTAAACGGAAAACTCAATAATGAAAGATTCGTAAATAACGCACCAGATCAAGTTGTTGTTAATGAGAAAAAGAAACAAGCTGATGCAAAGCAAAAAATTGAAATTCTAGAAAAACAGATTGCTTCATTGTCTTAATAAATAAAAAAGGTATTTTTAGTAATATTTACTAAAAATAAGATCGGAAAGTCTAAGGGGTAGCAGGATTACAACCTAACACCTTTTTACATGATTACAGCAAGCTTTCAAACTAAAAATTGCTCCGCTTTTTGCACCGCTAATCAATCTACTAAAACAAACTTAAAAATTAATTGAATTGTCTGGTTAAAAATTACTTTTTAAAATAATTTAATACGATAATTAATTTTTTTACACGAGCATCTGATGGAATAAAACTAAAATCTATATTTTTTAGATTTTTGTTTTACATTTGTCAAAAATCTGTATTTTTATACTTTCAATAATTCTATTATGTACAGATTATTTATTTTCTCATTCTTCTTATTTTATTCTACTTTTTCATTTTCTCAGGATTATACTGAATTAGCAAAAAATATATCAAACGCTACTGTTCAAGTAATTGATGGTAAAGATATGTATGTTGGTTCAGGTTTTATTTGTGAAGGATCTGATTACATTGTAACAAATTATCATGTTGTAGAATTAATGAAAGATATTTATATTCGATTAGATAAGGATGATGATAAGCGCTTATGTAAAATAATTAAATACGATAAAGAAATTGATTTAGCAATTTTATCGTTGTATATATCATCTTCTACTATTTTCAGAAATAGACTTAAAATTTCTAACGAGAAAACTACTGTTGGAAAACAAGTTTTTTCTTGTGGCTACCCAATGGGAATATTTCAATTTTCTAATGGAATAATTAGTAATAATGAAGAGCATAATGATATTGTATTTATACAGCATACTGCTCCAATATCACAAGGAAATTCTGGAGGTCCTTTGGTTAACTCTAGTGGGAGAGTAATTGGTATAAATACACTAATTCATAGTAAAGGGGAGAATATGGCTTTTGCAATACCGATAAAACATGCAGTAGAATTATTAAAAAAAACAGGAGAAAACATTAAGGTTCAAACCTCAACTAATACTGAACAAGAATATGATCATTATATTAATCATTCAGATATTTCTAATAATAAATCTGATGAAGATTTAGTTGTAATAAATCATATGGATGGAACACCTGATTCAGATTTAACATTCTTAGATTATCTGTATGGATTTTTATTGCTATGTGTGTTCTTGATTTTACTCTATATTATTTTTGTAGAATAAAATATTAGTCGCAATTAACTTCTTTTACCTTACTTCTGTATTTTAAATTATCTTTTTTCTTTTGCAATTCTTGATACAAAAAGGGATAATTTCTGGTATACCTGTAGTTTGTTCCTTTATAAAGTTGATTTTCTTTATCGGTAGTGCTTGAGAGTCCATCTACTTTTGTAAATAAAGAGGCGATTTTATTATTCATTCTACAATATTCTTCTAATAAACTTAATATTTTAATCTTTTCAGTATTCCTTTTTCCACTAAGATTTAGATTTTTTAATTTGTTTATTGATTCATCATTTTTTTCTTTATTATATAAATTATCAAGAAGAAGATGTGCTGAATTAACAATCTGAAATTCTTCTTTATATTTTTCCAATTTACTAATTTTATTAGATAGTTGATTTTTATTGTCTAATAAAGAAAGATAGTTTACAATTGTTATAATAGAATTTATGGTCTCTAAGGATGTTTCATCTGTAGTAACTGAAATTATATGGCTAATCGTATTACTTACTTCTGTAATTAATGGTGTAATGTTTTGAGAGTATTCATTATTATCGTTTTCTAACTCCTTTTTATTATCATTAATAATCTCTATCTCAGATTGTAACTCCACTTTCTCCCTCTCAAGGCTTTTGACCTTTCTTTCGAGCTTATCTTTCTCATAGTATGTATCTTCTATAGTTTTTTTGATTGTTTCTTCAATTGCTTCAATTGTTGGGTGTTCTTTCACCTTATCACTCTTATCTTGCCCAATAAGTTGTGTAGAATACATTAATATTCCGAATAATATAATAGTTGTTTTATTAATCACAGATTTTTTTTGTTTTAAGTTCATTATAATAATGTGTGTAATTTTTAAAGTCGTAGCAACTTAGAGGTTCTCCATCAGAATTGTAATCAAATTTATAAGGGTTGGTATCATCAAGTATATCCAAAGTATGTGATTTAAAATAATAATTTTCATGATTTGATTTACCGTAATTTTCTATATAATCATTGCAAGTAGATGAATGCTGGTAATTACAACCCCTAACAACTTTATAATTCTCAATATAATAGATTATATTGTCATTATATTCCTTAACATACATTTCATAATTTTGAATTTTACCTTCAGATTCTTTTATAATATTAATTACTTTACTACACCTATTAAACTGTTTATTCTTTTTATATTTTGAAATTAGAGATTTGTAACTTTTCACCTTTAAAGTGTCAAATTTTTGTTTTATTAAATAATTAATTTTATTAGAGTGATTTTTAGTGATTTCATTATAAGTATTTAAAATCTCAATTTCTTTTTCAAGATATCCTTTATATGTTAAATTAGTATCTGATAAGTTAAATATTTCCTTTTCTATAATGTTAATTGAATCGTGAATACACCTGTTTTTTGTCCAATAAGAGATAGAGTTTTTTAATGTATTTGTATATGCTCCTTCTAATAATTCTAATAGCTCTTTGTATTCATTCTGATTAATTAAATCACCATCTTTTTGTGCATCTAAATCCATAAGTATATTTTCATATCTATTTTTATTCCAATTTCTTTCAGAGAAAATAGATATAGAATCTGTATAAGATGTGTATGTGTCAGAACGAGTGATATCTTTAATAATGATATATTCCTCCTCCTCTCCAAATAAATAAGTTTCAATTTTTGGCCAAAGAATGAAGGCTCCAGAAATTAATATTACTACTAAAAATGTTGCTAAAACTTGTATAATTTTTTTCATTTTTATTCTTTTAAATCTCTTCTCATTGCCTTCAAGTCCCCTTTCGTTTTATCGCATTTTGGGCAATTACCCAATTTCTTCAATTTTTCGTCTATTATTTTTTCAGAACCTTCTATATCATCACGGGCTAAATTATTTTCCAAATCTTCTACATCAACCTTATCATGTTTTATACATTTCGAATTATTTGGGTTATTTATATCTGGTGTTTTATTATTAGTGGTAGAATTATTGTTTGTTGAGTTATTTTGAATATCTTCTTTATTATTTTCTTCATTATCCTCTTCTAAATCTTGAATAGTAGTTTCTGGAATATTAATTAAATTATCAATTCCTTTTAAATAGTATTTAAATATTTTGTCTTCATATAAAGAAAGATTACTTGCTTCATCCCATTTATCTTTCTTTTTAACTTCAAAAGTTCCTTTAAAGTATCTAATTTCTTTAGGAATTAACTCACCTTCTAGTTCTTGCATTCTTTCTAAGTTTTCAGGGAAATCTTGAACTTTGTTATTTTTATATAATAATATTTTTATTCCATTTTCAGATATTAATTCAATCTGGATATTAGATTTTAAGTTATCTAAAACACTAGGAAATTCTTTTAATTTCTCCTTATATTTTTTGATTAATAGAATTTTTTCTGTAGGTCTTTCAACTGTCTCTGTATTTCTTGCCCAATAATATTCTTTATTATTATCAATTAAATTCATTTTTATAATATATTCACCAAATTTCTCTGTAAGAATATTTTTCTCCTCAGTTTGTTTAATATTATTATCTATATATCTAGTTCTAGGAGGGTCATTTTTAGAAGGAAATAAAGTTGATATAAACCAAATTAAAAAAACAATCATTGCTATTGAGCCTCCAGCATACATATATGTTTTTTTCTTTATTGATTTAGAATTCAAAGGTATTTTTATAGGTTCATCTTTTTTCGGTTTTGTATAAGGAGAATACTTTTCTTTTATTTTTTCATTATCATAAGTTGCATAAACCTTTTGGTATTGCTGAGTATTTGAATTATTAAGAAAATACTTAATGCTATTTTCTCCAGTACCATAATAACAAGAAGTTCCAGAAGATTTATCTACATCAGAATTATAATTCTGAAACTCTTCAATATTATCAAGAATATTATCAAAAATATTTGGATAAGTAGAGTCTTTTTTACCCAAATAAAGTTCAATAGCTTTGTTAAGAGATTCAAAAATATTACTTAGAACCCTATCTTTATTTGTGTAGATAGAGATTGCTGTAAATCCATTTCTATGTTCATGATCTTTTGAATATGTATAAATAGTATATATTCGGTGATGTGCACTTAAAGAAACTGAATAGAATCTACTACTATCTTCTTTTATGATTTTATCTTCTCTTAAATCAGATAAAGTGTTTTGTACATCTATAGGAGTAATCTGATTCTCAAATATAGATGTATTATATCCTCCATTCCCTTCATGGTATATCCCCCAAACTAATAATTCTGCGCTCATATTCTATCTTATACCAATTATTTTTTTCCACCAATTCCTTTCTTCTGAAAAACTATATGCACAAATCCAATCAATCAGATTTTTTGGTGATGTTACATCAAAATTAGTTAATAATCCCCTAAATTTTATCTCACCTAAACTATAGGGGAATAAAATAATTTTAAAATTATTATTGTGTTCCTTTTGAATTATTTTTAAATTATTCTTAAGATTTTTTAATTTCATATCTACAAATTCTTGAGCAAAATCTAATTGGTTCTCTCCTTTCGGAAACATATCGGATTTACTTAAAATTAGATAAATAGTGTCAGTTTTATCTAGAGTATTGTCATTTGATAATAGAGTCAACACATTTTGAAGCATACTATCTTGTGATAAGATACTTTTCTCATCTTTAATAAATGACAAATAATCTAATACAAAAAATAAAAGTTTTCTATTATTATTCTTTAGGTATTTATTAGCTCCTATATTATCTTTCTTAATACCATCTTTATAAGCACTCACGAATTTTTCACCACTCATCTCAATAAAATTTAATGGATGAATTCTTTTGTTGGTTGGGTTTGTTAGATCTAATGGAATATAATTAACCCCATCAGTTGGAGTTCCTTCTGCAAGAATTCCTTTTTTTACTCCATTAATCAATGTATCTCTATATTTAGACCCTTCTCTATTTGATTGATTGTCCTTTATTAATCCTTTTTGATGAGCATAATAAAATAGACTTGCCAGAATACATGTTTTTCCAGAACCTGGTTGTCCAAAAAAATATAAATCAGTTCTATTTTTTTGTAATGGAGGTAGATCTTTCCAATCATTATAGTCGATATCTAAGTCGTTGTATGATTTTATTTTTTCCAATATATCTTTATCCAACACTTTACTTTCTTTAATTAACTCATCAGTTGTAATAGAATCACTATTTATCAGATTTCGAATATCTCTTACATGAATATTATCTGTATCAATATTTTTTATTGTATTCTTAATATTTTTTGGTTTGTATTTTTCACTCATATTATTTATTTTATTTCAACCCCTCCTTCTGGTTCAATAGTTATTCCTTTATATTGTCTTGTCTTATCTCCATGAATCAGAAATGGAGAAAGTAATAATAAATAAAATACAGCAATTATTCCAAATAAATAATGCGGATTATATAATTTCCACAATTTTATTGGATCATTTAGAGGTATATTTTCTATTGGAATTTGATATTCAAAATTAGTTTCTTTATTTGTTTTATATTTATCAAATGCTTGTGTAAGCTGATTCTTATTATTAGTTAACATAATGTTTAACTGATAATAAATAGTGTTAATATCTAATATGTTCCATTTTTTAATAGAATTCATATTATTTTTCAAGAATTTTTTCACTTTAAATTCAACATCATCAATTTCCTTATTAAACTTTCTTTCTTGAACATTTTTATAATTATTTCGAATTTTGTTTTTACGATTAATATTTTCACCATTAATTTTACTAAGTTGTTTTTTATTAATATTGTATGGTGGAGAATTGAGTTCCGTATATATTTCATTATTATTTTCACCTGATAATATGAATTCATTTAATTTCTTATCAAGATTATTTGCAAATGTAGAACAATCTAATTTTACAATTTTCTTGTATTCGGATGTCATTCCTTCAAGTAAATATAATTTATTTAATGTTTGTTTTTGAATATCAGATTTAGCATTAAACTGAACATTTAATCCGTGAAGAATTATTATTGATGATAAAAATGAAAATATTAAAAAAGAGAACCATAAGAAAATAGATAAGGAAGAAAATTTTCTTTTTCTGATATTTTCTTTATTCTTAATTAGCATATCAACAATAAAAAAGAATACTATTGTGAAAAACAAAGAAACAGAAATTGCTATTATTAAATATTCATCACCCTTCCAGTAAATAAGACCCAAAAAGGTTCCTATTAAAGTAAATACCAAGCTAATAAGTTGTAGTAATCTTTTCATAATTAGTTAAAAGTTGTTGTTATTGTAATATGATCCTCATAAGAAGATACCTGAATATTATGATTGTCCTTAGTATAATCGTTGTCAATTACATTATAATTGTAATCTAATAAATGGTTTTCAATTTCTTCAATAATTTTTTCTTCCATACCAATTGCTGTGCCCGATAATTCAATTTTAGTATATATGCTTATTAGATTAGCGTCATAGTTTTTATTATATGGTTTGCCATAAATTGTATATTCTCTCATATAATCATTATGTCTAGATACTCCTCCATAACTGTAGGAATATTTATAATGATCACAACTATAGCTATGGTAATTATTACATCTCCTTTCAGTTTTATACTCTACTATATCTTCATCAAAATAATATGTAATAATGTAACTGAAGTTTTCATCAATAACAAATCGATTGCTATTAAATAAAGCAGAAGAAGATATGTAACTATTTATATTTATCTTATTCAACAATGTGTCTTCAGAAATATTATTATACGTGTTATCAGATATAAAATGAGACTGATCTTTCATGTATCTTATTACATCCATTACATCAGAATCCTTGTTTACTCCAAAAATATCATAGGACAGGGACGGAAAAACTTCAGCTAACATGGAATCAATATTTAAAACTCTACTGATCAATGTTTTATTCAAATCAAAAGGTGTATTAAAAATTCCTAAATAATAATTTTGATTTGCATCATAATTAAGATGTTTAATGTCATTGTCTTTCTTTTTAATTTTCTCCCCATTTTTATCAATATAGTCCCAATGATTTCCTTTTTTTACAAACGCTCCTTTTCCATAAAAAGGAAGAGCGACTTCATACTTTGCTTTTATCACTTTATCTCCATCTATGTTTTTATATCCAAATTCCTGATCATCTTTAAATACATACAAACCATTATTCATATATATAGGAGTTTCTTCTTTTGGCTTAATAATAACTTCACCATCTTCATCTATTAGACCCCATTCAGATTCCCATTTATCTTCATCTATTTTTTCTCCGAAAGAAGCGTATCCATCATTAAACGGAGTTATTTGAGTCCAATCCTCCTCAATAAATTCCTTTCCTTCTTCATCTATAAATCCTGCTTCATCTTCTCTCCAAAATCTGAACTCTCCCCCGTCTGAGAACCAAAGACTTATATATTTATCTGATATATCAATTATTTCTTCCCCAGTATTGTCAATGACACCAATTTCCTTGTATCCGTCATCCTCTTTCCGTACAATTGAGTATCCATCAATAAAAGAAGAAACAGAGCTGTAATCCGCTTCAATTACTATATCACCTTCTTTATTAATAAATCCCCATTTCCCATTATTATCTTTAAATTTCGCTAATCCCTCTGAAAAATATCCAGCTTCTTTATATGGAAGGCTAAGAACTTTTTCAAAATTCGAATTGATATACACTAATGGACCAAAGTCTTCCACAACTAAAGCCATTCCATCATGAAAATATAAACTCTGTGCATATTTTGTTGTGGTTTCATTTAATTCATTATCAACATAAACTATGTTGCCAGATTCATTATCAGTATAAGAAGCTATATTATTATACATATAACCAACAGTTTCCCCAGAATCAAGATCTAAATCAAAATCTACAATTAGTTCTCCATCAAAGTTAACAAATCCAAAGTCTCCATTGTCAGATTGTTTAACAGGTATTAAGGTGTGAGAATAATCTCTCTCATTACCAAACAAACCTAGTATTGAGTCCTTAAAGTAATAAATTCCACCTCCAATTAAGATAATTACTAAAGCAATCAATGACCTCTTGACGATTTTGTTTTTAAAGAATTTTTTCATAATTTATAATTTTTAAGAATCAAATGTAATGATTTTTTTTAGTTTTTTGTGTCACTACATTTGATTATTGATATATATGTTAAAATAGATCCTAACATAGCTAATCCCATATCTTTATGTGCGTCCCAATTATCTCCTTTTTTCAGTTATAGTTTTCTTAAAAAAAGTTAATATTAAAACAGTGTAATTATTATCTTTTTAATATTGTTCCGTTGCCTGTCACAGCAAACCCTTCATTAGTATTTAACATCCGAATAATCTGAATTTCAGAACCAATAGATCCTGTTTCTTCATCCCAACTATTGCCATTATATTTATATATTTTATCTGAACCAAACCATACAGCATTTGATTGTACCGCATCTATTGGCGTATAACCCCAGTTCATATCCATTCCTGTAGGTAATGATATAGAATTCCAACCTCCGTTATATTCCCAAATTGTAGGATACCAAGATCCACTATTTGGAGCAGAGGTAGCAAATGCTGAATTAGAGTTAAGAACTGATAGACATTGTATATTATACATATTTTCATTTGAAGACCAGCTTATTCCATTATAAACAACTGTGCCTTGCACACCATTATTAGTAAAACTTCCAGTACCAACCCAAATATTATTATTTGAATTACCATCCATATCAGAAAATCCTTGACAATTGCTAGAACATGTTGGATACTCTAAACTCCATGATGAACCACTATTTGTTGATATTTTAATTCCAGGTCCAAAATTCTGAGTTCCCCCAATCACAATACTATTACCAAAAACTAGTATATCTTGTACATTATTTATTCCTGTAGACGCTCCAGGATATGATGTCCATGAAGATCCGTTCCACTTCCATATTTCATCATTATCATCTACTATCCAAATATTATTTGATGATGTTCCGTGAACTGCAACTAAATTATAACTACTTGGGTTAGAAATTGTACTCCAAATACTTCCATCCCAATTCCAAATATCTGTTCCCACTATCCATACATTATCTGAGGATAATACAAGCATTGCATTATTATTATATGTAACCCCAGATAATTGTCCAATATTAACCCATAATCCAGCTGTAGTAAAACTCATCTCATTACCATAAGCTGTACCAAAACTATTTGTTGCATAGGCACGATAATAATATTGAGTACTTGCAGTTAAACTAGATACATTACTTGTAAAAATCCCCATATTACCCAATCCTAATGTCGTCTTATCATCATTAATTGTAGGACTTGAACTTGTGGACCAACAATGACCATGTTGATTAACTGAAGCGTCCCCTATTGATGTTATATCTCCTTCTAAATCTACTGTTGAGGCAGTAATATTATCACTTCCAATAGTAAATACTGTTGGTCCTCCATTAATTGTAGAAAAAGATAAAGAACTTCCATAAACTGTACCAAAACTATTAGTAGCATAAGCACGATAATAATAAGTAGTATTGTGAGTAAGATTAGAAATATTAGATGTGAAATTACCTAACACACTAGCTCCTAAAGTTGTTTTTGAATTATTAATTGTAGGATTTGAATTTGTGGACCAACAATGACCATGTTGAGTAACTGAAGCGTCCCCTATTGATGTTATATCTCCTTCTAAATCTACTGTTGTGGAAGTAATATTATTACTTCCAAGAGTAACTACTGTTGGCTCTCCATTAGTTGTAGAAAAAGATAAGGAACTTCCATAAACTGTACCAAAACTATTTGTTGCATAGGCACGGTAATAATATTGAGTATTTGAAGTTAAACTAGATAGATTACTTGTAAAAATACCCACATTACCCAATCCCAATGTTGTCTTATCATTATTAGTTGTAGGGTTTTGTGAGGTAGACCAACAATGACCGTATTGTGTAATAGCTGCGTCTCCAATACCAATAACCTCACCTTCAACATCAGCTGTTGTAGATGTAATGTTAGTACTTTCACCTGTTGTAATAGAAGGCTCACCGTTTGTTGTATTGAATTCTATGGAGTTTCCGTAGATTGTTCCTGCATTATTGACAATGTATGAACGACAATAATAAGTAGTAGATGTATTTAATGATTCAATATTTGTATTAAAAGTACCTGTAGAAGATAGTGTTCCTAATTCAGATTTATTATCATTAATTGTTGGGAGATGTATGGAGGACCAACAATGTCCATGTTGAGAGATAATTCCATAGACAGTGGGATCACCTAAATCAATTAGTTCACCCTCAACAGTGGCTGAGTTACTTGTAATTAGATTAACAGAATTAGTATTAATAATTGGAGATTCTCCATCCCACTCTGTAGAAGTAAAGAATTCATTACTATATGCTGTGTCAATAGAAGTAACTGCAAATAATCTAAAACAATATACTTGATTTAATTCAAGTCCAGATATAGTAGATTGAAACACAAAATCTTCTTTATCTACTAATTCACCATTAGAGTTATGAGGATCGTCAAATGTAGGAATACTACCTTCAAGAGTCCAACAAAAACCATAATCTGAAACAGGAGTTATTTTATTTGTTGTAATCGAGCCACTTAAAACAACAAAATTAGCGCCCATATCTATTTCTTCAATTTCTCCTAATACTAATCCATCTAATGGATTATTTCTTTCTAATTCATGCTCACATGAAAAACAAAAGATAAGAGCAAGAATAATACTAAAGTTATTTTTCATTATTTTATTGTTATTGGGTTGGAAATTATTTTTATATCACCCTCTTTTCTTAATCGTTGTCTTAATATCTTTGAGTTTTTCTTGTTCCTTTTCCCTATATTAAATGCAGTTAAAATATCACCAATATAAATGGATCCGGCTATTCCCCAGGTAATTTGAGATACAATATTATAGGTAGTTGCATTTTCATAATAAGTATCCATCTCTGATTGTACAGTTGATTCTTGATATTTATTATATTGACTTTTTGAAAGTAATTTACTCCCATATGCTGCTGCAGAAAAGAATAATATACTTTTATATCTGTTTCTTCCTTTTTCCCCATATGACGCTCTGTAAGTTCCTAGTCCTGGTAAAACAAATGAATATAACGCGTTTGAAGACCCTCTTACTTTGTATTGAGAAAGTGAAAAATCATTATAAGTTGTATCATTAATTTCTTTTTTTTTGATCTTGAACTTATATTTTCCAAATCCAATATTTCTTATATAACTTTCAATATAATCATTTTCATTTAAGTTTTTATTTGACACTAAAGAATTTGAATTAAAATTGAAGGATACTTTATCTGTTTCCCAATTTAATTTAATGTTAATTGTATCTTTGGTTGAAAAATGTAAATTATTTATTTTTGGAGGATATGGATTCAGGTTTTTATATAGTTGAGAGATATAATCTCTCAATGTATTATCATTACATGAAATATTTAACTCGGAAACCCCTAGAGTGTCAAAGGAAAGTAAACAAGAAAAGTTGATTGTTCCATTTTCGCTATTATCAATTGATTTTTCTAATTTCTTACTAAGATTATTTTTTAAATTTAAATATCTATTTTTTTCTATTACACTATAAGAAAAAGTTCTATACCTTCTATCTTTTAAGATACTTTGTATTTTTTCAATTTCACTTATCTTTTTTTTAGCTATTTTGTTGTATTTATCAAGAGATAAAACATAATTAAAAGTTTCTAGAGATTTGTTGTAAATTTTCTCGTCAAAAAGTAGATTCCCCTTTTCTATAGATAATTTAATATTTACATCCTTTTGTTTTTGATGTATTAGAGAAATTTTATTAATAATTTCATTTTTTAAATTTGAAGGTACAATGTTATAAGTAAAATATTCAGGAATATTTTCAATTTCTTGAATAATTTGATTGTATCTGACAATAGACTCTTCATATTCACCTAATAAACTTAAGGAATCAGCAAATAAAATTGTAGATGAAATACTTTCTGTTAATTCTTTTTTCTCAAAATTAATTTCTTCTAATCTCTTTTGTTGTTCATTTGTGTTAAAAGATTCAATTATATCATCTCTAAAGATAAACATTAAATCTTCTTTAATAAATCTCCTTTCATTGTAGTTTTCCGATTCTATTTCCAGAAATCTAGACGTACGCATTATATCAAGAAAGAAATTGTAATCTTCAGAGGAATATGGTTCATATATAATGTAGTTTGAATTCTTTCTATAATCTAAAACAATAATTAAGTCATTATCTTTATATGCTATGTATTTTCTGAATATTATCGTTTTAGATTCACTAAGATTTCCTTCATCTTTAACGCTCCATTCGTTTTCCATTAGTAAGCTAGCCACATTCTTTTCTTCAATTAATTTAAAAATTAATGAAGGGGTGTCATGTTGAGAATATCCTAGAAGAGGATAGATGAAGCAATAAAGAAAAATGAGGATAAATTTTTTCATAGACCTTATAATTATATAATACAAATATAACGAAAATAATTATCTAATTTAGCAATCAAAATGAGAATGTCTTTTCAAACATACTATCAAAATAAGTTTCAATCACATTTACAAGAATTTTACAATTCAATTCCTAATGATATGAGACATCATCATCATCATCCTTCTTCCTATGATGAAAATAAAACCTTTACAATTCAAGTTGATAAATTAAGTAATCATGGAAGAGGAACAAACATTGAACATTTGAAATTCTTAATTCCAGAAGATAAAATACACTTTAGTATTTCATTGTTTCTAACTATACTTACAGATCAAGTATGTTACACATATTTTAATTCAATATACTCAAGATTTAGATCATTAACTAACTATCCAAAACTTACAGGAACTTGTATGACTATGTGTCATATTAACGCACATCCAACAGAAATTTTTCAACATATTGATACAGAGTTAGGCTGGAATTATAGAGACATTAGCATGATAGAAATAAAAAATATTTTTAACGAATCAAAGGATTTTATGAAGCAAGAGGTTCTTAGTTTCTTTAAAAATCATTTAAACGAAATTGATGGAGAAACTTTCTGGAAAAAATGTGAGGAAGAATTCAAATTCTAGCAGAAAAAGTCGGGGTAGCAGGATTACAACCTAACACCTTTTTACATGATTACAGCAAGCTTTTAAACTAAAATTTGCACCACTTTTTGCACCGCTAACCAATCTACTAATACAAACTTAAGAAATTAATCATTACAGAATTCCTAAGTATTTTTTACTGTTCCCAAAAAATCATTGTCATATTAATTTCTTTGATTTAGTATTTTCACTCACTACTTCTAATCTCACGTACATTTTCTTAATAATAGTATACAGGTATATGGATCCAATAATAACTATTGCCGTAACAAAAATATTTTTTGTATTGCTCTTTTTAGTTTCAAAAATTGGACCTCCAGTTAATTTTGTTATCTCATCTAAATTCATATTTCTACTTTTTATTTATTAAAAATTTATCTTTTTCCCAATGTATAAGTCGAAACTCATTATAAACAATTACTTTCTCCCCTATTGAAGGAACAAACTCCAATCCGTCCGATTCTTCAAACCTAAAATTGCTTTCAACTAAAGAATGGCAACTTACAATTGGAAAAAGTCAATTTGTTGATCCTATGTTGCGCCCTTGTAATTTTCGTAATAAAAAAAGACCCTAAAAAGGGTCTTTATTATCTAGTAGCGTGAGGGAGATTTGAACTCCCGACCTCAGGGTTATGAATCCTGTCCTAAAAACTCTAA
>Ga0257121_1001796_pt1 | contig 15779 bp, 14 predicted proteins | sample SI106_100metaG_FD_190180 | JGI IMG/M metagenome (GOLD analysis project Ga0257121, IMG submission 190180) | Marine microbial communities from Saanich Inlet, British Columbia, Canada - SI106_100 | ecosystem: Environmental > Aquatic > Marine > Inlet | place: Canada: British Columbia | collected... | reverse complement strand
TCTTGTTGAATTGGCATCAAAAGAGCTAGCAACAAATCTGAAGGAAACATTTAAAGAACGGGTTATTGGACCTGAATTTCCAATCATTCAAAAAATAAAGAATTATTATCTTAAGGAAATTAAACTCAAAATAGAAAGAACTGCTCCCGAAAAAAAGGTAAAAGAAAAACTTTCAGAAAGACTAGAACTTTTCTTTCAACAAGTGGAATTTAAATCCGTAAAAGTGGTAATAGACGTAGATCCTCTTTAGCTAGCCTAAATAAGACTTCAGAACCACATTTTTAGAGGTATGCTTCAATCGTCTGATCGCTTTTTCTTTAATTTGACGGACACGTTCTCTTGTCAAATCAAAACGATCACCGATTTCTTCTAATGACAATGGCATTTTCCCTTCCAATCCATAGAACATACTTACAACTTCACTTTCACGTGGCGTTAGACTTTTTAACGACTGTCGTATATCACAACGCAATGATTCCATAACAAGATTAGATTCTGGGCTTGGAAGTGAATCTCTACTTCCCATCACATCATACATACTTGATGAAGAATTGTCACCTTCTATTAAAGGGGCATCCATGGAAATATGACGTCCATTCTGAGAAAGTGATTGTTTTACCTCCTGTGGTGTACAATCTAAGGTTTCTGCTAGTTCATCAGCAGAAGGCGGTCTCTCAAACTTTTGTTCTAATTCAGAGTATGCCCTATTAATTTTATTGATGTTTCCAATTTTGTTTAGCGGCAACCTTACAATACGTGCCTGCTCAGCCAAAGCTTGAAGAATAGACTGACGAATCCACCATACGGCATAAGATATAAACTTAAAACCACGTGTTTCATCAAAACGTTCAGCGGCTTTAATCAAACCTAAATTCCCCTCATTTATTAAATCTGATAAGGTTAGACCTTGGTTTTGATATTGTTTAGAAACAGAAACTACAAATCTTAAATTGGCTTTTGTAAGCCTTTCCAATGCCTGACGATCTCCTTCCTTAATTCTTTTCGCTAATTCCACCTCTTCATCGGCAGTAATTAAATCAACACGACCAATCTCTTGAAGATATTTATCTAAAGAGGCTGTTTCGCGATTCGTTACTTGTTTTGCAATTTTTAATTGTCTCATAGTTCTAACAATTTAATCTTTAGACGAAAAAATATTGATAAGGTTGGACTTTTTTGAAAAAAAAAATATTTTTACTTAAAATAAATGTAAAAAAAACAAGCTAAATAACCTGTAAAACAAGTGTTTAAGTCTTTTTTGAAAGAATTTTTTTTATAAGGCCATTAAATTCCGATTTAATGTCTTTGATCGTTGAGTCTGTGCTTTCTTTACTAAATCTGACCACGTCCAACTTGTTGTAGATGTTTTTCAAACGGCCCAAATTCTCTTTATCGATTTTATCTATTAAGAGAACAAACATTTCATTTCGAGAAACATTAAACAAATCGGTTTCTAGTACATAACAACATGCAATAGAAAGACATTCTTCCATTTTTGAAAGTAAAATATTTGAATCCGAAGTGACATTATATTGATCAATTTCTTTCAATAATAACTTAATTTCTTTTGATGTAGGGATGGGATGTGACTTTTCATTCTTAAGGGTTCTACTCTTTATAATGAGCCAAAGAGTCAAAAAACCACCAATTAATATTAGGCAAATCAATGTGTAAAGTATCCATTTATTATGGGACCCTGAAGATTTTTTAGAGTTCTTAGAAGCATTGGTGTTTTCACTATTTCTTTTAGATGTAGTTTGGACCTTATCCGAAGAGCCTTGAATGAGCTCAATATCTGTTGTGTCAGTATGGTCATTGATTAAAAAGGATTGAGATGCGTGAGTGATGTATCTCTTTTTCTCTGGGTCAAAATAAGAAAAGTTGATTTTTGGGAGTTCAGCACGCGACTTCTTAACCACTTTCAAGGGATAAGTATAATTTAGTTCACCTTTAAAACCATTCGTGCCTATTTCATATTCTTTTGTTTCCACAGGGTCTGCATATAGTTCCACCTCATCTGGGAGGTTCAGTTCTGGAGCAATCGCATGATGAAGATTACCCTCTCCTGTGATGGTCACTTGTAAAGTGATTACCTCGTTTAATTCTGCCTCCTTATTTGAAAGCTCAACCTCAAAATCAAAATCACCTACTAGCCCAGTAAATGAAATGGGTCTATTTTTATTTGGTAGAGGTATAACCTTTATGTTTTTTTGATCCGCATTCACGTGATAAATACGTCGGTCTATGATGTCAACTCCAAATGGACTTACTATAAATGTGCCGGATTTTACTGGAAAGAAAACGCGATTGTCTAATTCAAGTGTATAATAGGAATCCCCTCCTACCTGCTCTTCCACCAATGCCAACGGAGTAGTGTTTTGAATTTCATACTCATCATATTTACCATCAACATTATATGGAGTATAACCATATTTTGAAAAAGCATACTTAGAATACACTTTGGCATTTAAATGGACAGACTCTCCTTCATAAATTTTACCTTTTGATACATTTATTTCTCCGTAAAACGTTTTGATCGTTTTTAAATTTCTATTGAAATCATTTTTTTTCGGAATCGTCTTGTTGGACTCTTTAACAGTAACTTTAACCTTATTGGACTTGTATAGTTTCCCATTAGACTTTATCGTTGCAGGACCAATTACATATTTTCCTTGTTCAGTGAAATAACCATTTTGATTTTTGTAATAGACTGTTTTACTCTTACCATTAATATATTCTTGAGACATTCCCTCCATTTGAGCATATCCTTTTTGAAAATTGGCAGGAAACTTGAAATCTATATTCCCATTTAAAGATGTAGTAATGGATATACTGATATTTTGACCCACAGAAACTTCTGTATCAGAAACTTCAATAAGAATATCAGCGTTTTGGCCCAACATTACTAGGAAAAAAAACAACTGTGATATGAGTACAATATACTTCATTACCAATCTTTTCCGTTGTTATTGTTTTTTTGAGGTTTATCCGAAACCTTCCTTTTTGTCTTCTCAGCATTTTTCAACAGCTCATTCAATTTCCGATTGGCCGCTTGTTTTTCCATTGAAAATTCTTTTTCCTTATTCGGTTTTCCTTCTCCTTCTGAGTGGTTTTCTTGATCATCTGAAGAATTATTCTCCTCTTTCGATGAAGATGACTGATTTTGTCTTTTTTGCTTTAATGCTTGCGACAAATTATATTTAGAATTTTGATTATTTGGGTCTTGAATAATTGATTTTTTATAGTTTTCTATAGCATCATTCACGTCTCCTTTCTTGTAGCATACATTCCCCTGATTATAATATAATCTAGACAATTCAGCTGGATCGGTCTCTTTTTCAATTACACTTTCGAATGAGGAATGCGCCATTTCGTAATCCCCAGAGCGATATGCTGACTGAGCCAATTCTTCTTTGAGAAACAATTCATTTTTAGAATCTACTTCGGCTTTTTTATAAAGCGCTAAGGCATGATCAAAATCATTGCGCTTATATAGTTCTTGCGCGTTCCGCAATGAGTCTACCCAAACTTGCGCGTGCAAGCCAATACCAGACAAAATAAATATGATCAAAAGAATATTTTTCATTTCTTCAAAAGCTGGAGTAAGGGTGTGAATAGGAAGAGTAAAAAAAACAAAAATCCTATCCGCACAGGATAATCAACCAAAGACCTTCTCACTTCAATTTTCAAATTTCGATAATATCCCTTTGACCTCAGGTTAATTTCTGTTAATAATGGACTTAAATCTGGGTATCGCGAATCAATACGCACCAACTTTCCTCCGCATTGATTTGTAAGGCTTTGGGTAAATTCAATATTAAGTTTAGATATAACCAAGTTACCTTCATTGTCCATTTTTAACGATTTTGTAGCAAAATCGGGTACTGGACCTCCTTCCATGCTACCTATACCCATGGTATATAACAAAACACCATCTTTTCGGATTCGATTGTAAACATTTTTATCTTCAGACATGTGATTTTCCCCATCAGTAATTAAAAGAATTGATTTTGGTATTTTACTATCTGTAAATGCATTCATTGAAAGCTCAAGTGCATTACAGACATTTGTTCCTTGTCGACTTAAAAATGTGGTCTGTACATCTGAGAGAAGGTTTTTTACAGATTGATAATCCTGGGAAGGAGGAATTTGCACAAAGCCATCAGCAGCAAATAAACAAATTCCAATTTTCTGACCTGAGACTTTATTAATAATTCCATTTAAAAGTCTTTTTGAAACTTCCAAACGGCTTTCATTATCAATGTCTTTTACATTCATTGAATTAGATATATCTAAACAAATCATTATTTCACCGTCTTTAGATACCACATCCACTTTTCTAGTCCCAAAAACAGGATTTGACAAAGCAATAATGACTGCCATGAATGTGTTTTTAAGAAAAATAAATTTCAGATTGAATATTGTAAAATAAAGCTCTTTTGAAGAAGAAAATAGCGCCGGATTATTTTCAAATACATCAATCTTTCTTTTCTGGCGAATAAAACAAAGAACATAAATCACTGGTAAAGGAAGAAGAGCATATAACACATCTGCATTTTGGAATATTATTCCGTTCTTTTCAAAATACAGATATACTGTTAGAATCAGAGCAACGGTAAACAGCTCAATAGCTAAAAATAATTTAAGCCATTTATAAAAGGTATGTGATTTAATCCTATTCATAATTAATAAAAAGAAATGTATCACCAATAATTACAATAATGCAAAGGCATAATAATAAATTTAAAAATGGAGATAGATCCGTCGTCAATGGTGAAATTGATTGATCTTTGTTTAAACGTTTTTTCTCAATTTTATCGATTTCCATAATGACACTCTTAAGTGATCGTGAGTCTGTTGCTCTGAAATATTTGCCACCAGTAAGATTTGATATTTCGTTTAGAATTTCCTCATCAATTTCAACAAGACTGTAGCCAATACCAGAACCAAAACCGCCCATATCTGGAATTGGTGCATAGCCATTCGTTCCTACTCCAATGGTATAAATACGAACTCCTTCATTAACTGCAAGATCTGCGGCTTCAATTGGAGAAAGATCTCCCACATTATTTTTACCATCCGTAAGTAAAATAATTGCTTTTGAGGTGGTACTATCTCCCCTCAGCTGTGTGATCCCTGTACCTAATCCAACACCAATAGCAGTGCCTTGAATCAAATCATTGCCATTGATTCGTGCCAATTGTGATCTTAAAAGTTTGTGATCGGTTGTTTTATAGCAAACACTGTAAGCCTCCCCAGAATAAGCTACCAATCCAATTCGATCATTACTCCTTTGCTGAATAAAATTATCAATGACCTTTTTTGCACTTTCAAGTCTATTTGGTTTCAAATCCATGGCTTGCATCGAAAACGAAACATCTAAAACAAATATAAGATCAATACCAAACCCATTTTGATTTTGATTTGGTTTATCTGTTTCAATTTTAATTGGTGATGCAAGAATTGAAACAAATAAGAAAAACATAAGAATCTTTGCCGAATACAAAAACATTCTCAATATCAAAACAAAAAAAGATGAAACCGTTTGTTGCTTAACTGTCGTGTTTGTGTATTTGAATCCAAATTGTTTCTCTTGATTCAATCGGTAAAAAAGCCAAAACAACAAGGGCAACAGAAGTAAAAGGAGAAACCAGTAAGGCTTCTCAAAATCATATCCAAAAAATCCATCTTTCAAACTCATCATGGCTCTTCACTTTTTGGAGTCGTTTGAATTACGATGGATTTAAGATCATCAAATAGAACCAAAATAGTTCTATCCTCTATATTTGAATCGGCAAATTTCACCAAATCTGAATTTTTCAAAAGCTGTAATATCCTATTTTTTAAAGTTTCATCAATACTCAAGGAATCAAGCAGAAGGATAGACTGTTGGGTAGTCTTATCTAAAAATGAAATGCCATATCGATTTGTCAGATATGAACGTAAAAGATATGAAAATCGTACAAAGTGTTCTTTGAGTAAATCGTTTCTCCAAAGCTCCTCTTTTTGAAGTTTTTTTATTTGTTCTAACGTGGCCTCTTCAAGTGATTTTTGGTTCTCCTCTCGTTTATTTCGTTTTATTCTACGCATAAAAACGAAAAACCCAAGCAATGCAATTAATGCCAAAACCAAGACCGTGATTAGCCAGGTCCTACCCGAATCATTCTTGTTTTCACTATTGGGATTATTCCAATTATGAAACCGCTCCTCTATATCCATTAGCTCAACTCCTTCCTTTGAATCATAATAAGATACATTGACATAGACAGGTGGGAATCTCACAATAGAATCGAAATAGGAATATTCAAAGCCAATAAGCGATAAAGCACATGAATCCCATACGATTAATTGATAGGATCGGATAACCTGATACATTTCATTAATTGTCACCAAGGAATCTGAAAAAGCTAATATTTCAACAGCTGGAATGCTTTTGACTTCAATGGTATCTGAAGTCAGTAATTCTGCAGGAAAAACATCTCCGGTATTCATTGTTACGGGAAACTTTTCTGAATTTGAAATGATATAGTTGAGCTCAAAAATGTCACCAACTCGAATCTCACTATCGGAAATACGAACATCCAAAGATTGTCCAAAACTCTGGAAGCCGATGACAAGTAAAATGATATTTAGGTAATACCTCATACTGCTAAAAAAAACCATTCAATTTTGAATATATATCTGAATGAGTAGATATTGAGGTCAAAAGAATTTTACCACTCTTGCATTCATCTTTCCATAATAATTCATTTCTTTCGTTAGACCGTCTTATTGAATTTTGGACTTTAGTAGAAAAGCCATTGACCCATGTTCTCAATCCCGTTTCGGAATTAACAAGCTGATAAAAACCCTTTATTGGCAACTTATTTTCCATTTTATCATAAACCCTAATTACGAATGCCTGATTTTTGGATTTTGTCTTTTTTAATGAAGCAATACTCTGAATTGGATCTGAAAACAATAAATCACTGAACAGAAACATTCTGTATTTTTTCCATTTTGTTTTTTGAAAAAAATCAAAAGCACTTGATGGATCTGAAGACTCTGAATTGAACTCATTTTCAATTAGATATTTTAGCATGGTCCAAACATGTTTTTTGCCTTTTTTTGGAGTAAAATATTTAACAACCTCATCGGTAAAGAAAACAGCGCCAATCTTATCTTGATTCATTGAACATGAAAATGCCACAGTAGCAAATAATTCAACAATTACTCTTTTTTTAGTTCTTTCGCCACTACCAAAATCTACAGAACCGGAAACATCAATAAAAAACATGTTTACATGTTCTCTCTCCTCTTCAAATACCTTGACATGAGCGTTATTTAGACGAGCGGTTACATTCCAATCAATAAATCGAGTTTCATCACCCAAATGGTATTCCCTTACCTCACTAAAGTTCATTCCCAAGCCTTTTGAAGCACTTTGATCCAACCCTGAGAAATTTTGATTTGAAAAACTTTTTGCTTTCAATTCAATTCGACGTACTGATTTTATGATTTCTTTAAGATTCAAGGGACCTCCACGTATTGAATAATCTTATAAATAATATCTTCTGCCTTTAGCTCATCCACCTCAGCTTCATAGGTAAGACCAATTCTATGATTTAAAACCTTTACAGACATCACCTTAATGTCATCAGGAGTAACAAAAGATCTACCCTCCATAAATGCCCTCGCTTTTGAGGCCAAAGCCAAATTAATACCTCCACGAGGAGAAGAACCGTAAGAGATATAAGGAGCCAGCTCCTGTAATGCCGGAATACTCGGGTTTCTAGTTTCATTAATAATATCAACAATATATTTTTCTATTTTTTCATCTAAATACACCTCTTTTACCAGTGCCTTTAGCCTTAAAATATCCTTTTTTGTTAATGCCTTTTTAACTTTTTCAGGTTCGCTTCCATGAATTTTTGATCTAATAATGAGAGCCTCCTCTGCTGGTGATGGGTAACCAACACTTACTTTCATCATAAAACGATCTTTTTGGGCTTCAGGAAGATTATACGTTCCTTCTTGTTCAATTGGGTTCTGTGTTGCCATAACCAAAAATGGATCCGGTAATTCAAATGATTCTTCTCCTATAGTAACTTGACGTTCCTGCATGGCTTCAAGCAATGCACTTTGAACTTTAGCTGGTGCTCTGTTGATTTCATCGGCTAAAATAAATGATGCAAATAGTGGTCCCTTCCTGACAGCAAAACGTTCAGATTTTTGCTGATAAATCATAGTTCCTGTAACGTCTGCAGGCAGCAAGTCAGGCGTAAATTGAATACGACTAAAATCAAGATTCATAGCTTGAGAGAGGGTTTTTACCGTTAAAGTTTTGGCCAATCCAGGAAAACCTTCAAGTAAGACATGGCCTTCCGTCAACAGGGCAATAATTAATGAATCAATCATTTCTTCTTGCCCAACAATAACTTTAGAAATCTCTTTTTTTAGCTCTTCAATTGCTATTTTTTCTATAGCAATTTGACCATTTAACTTTCTAAGATGATCTGCAGGATTAATACTATCGTTATTTTCTGAAGCTTTTAACTCACTCATAGGAATTCTATTTTAGAAAACAAAAATCCGAAACACTCCTTTTAATGAATTGTATTTCATGTTAATTCTTGTTAATCTTGTATGTATGAAGTCTGTATCAAAAAGACAATGCCTTGAGTGCAAGGAAAAACTCGTTGGTCGAAAAGATCAAAAATTCTGTTGTGACTATTGTCGCAATACTTATAACAATACACTCAATGAAGATTCAAATAAGGCTGTTAGAAACATCAACCGAATCTTGAGAAAAAATAGGCGAATTCTATCGCAACTTAACCCGGAGGGTAAATCCAAAGTGCATTTGATTCAATTGGCAGAGCTTGGTTTTAACTTTCACTATTTTACCAATATCTATACTACAAAAAAAGGACTACAATATATTTTCTGTTATGACATGGGGTATAGAGAAATAGAGAATAAAGAATACTTGCTTGTTCACAAACAAGAATATGTTTCATAATGATGAAAATTCAAAATGACATTTATACTGGAGCTCAAGGCCGAAAAAGTTTAATTGATCTCGAAATCCCTGATAATTTCAACGGTAAAATCATCTTATTTATCCACGGGTTTATGGGTTTTAAAGATTGGGGAGCTTGGCATTTGGTAATGGATTATTTTGTTCAGAAAGGTTATGGATTTTGCAAGTTTAATATCAGTCATGGTGGTGGAACGTCTAAAAACGGCATTGATTTCCCTGATCCTGATTCGTTCGGAGACAACACGTTCAGCCATGAACTTGAAGATCTAAAGAAGGTTGTTCTTTGGATTGATGAAAAAGTATCTGATTGGCAAGGGCATTTAATTGGGCACTCCAAAGGAGGTGCAATAGCATTAATCGCAGGGGAACAAATTGAACGAATCCGTAGTATCTCAACTTGGGCTGCTATAGCTTCAATTGGAGAACGATTTCCAACAGGAGAAAAACTTGAAAATTGGAAATCAACTGGCGTGAAATACGTTAAAAACGGAAGAACTATGCAAGAACTTCCTCAAAAATACACCTTGTATACAGACTACATGACAAATGAAAATGCCTTTGATCTCGAACGCATTTGTAGAGCGATTGACAAACCAATCTTTGTAGCTCACGGAGAAGAAGATACCTCGGTTGACATCAATAATGGCAAGCGTTTAGCGAAATGGTCCAAAACCAATTTGTGTGTAATCAGGCACACAGACCATGTGTTTGACTCAAGACATCCTTGGACTAAGACTGAGCTACCAACTCCTCTTTTACAATTGTGTATGAAAACTGAAAAATTTCTCATGGATTTAAAATAAAAAAAGCCCAGATAAAAATCCGGGCTTTTGGGTGGAAGATGGGTCTCGAACCCACGACCCTCGGTACCACAAACCGATGCTCTAACCAACTGAGCTACAACCACCATTTAGTGGCGACAAATATAATAAATTCTTCACATAAAAATTAATCAAAATAAATGTCTTTTAAAATCGTTATGCTTTTAACTTTACACCCGTGAAAGGAACTTTAGTCTTTTTTGTGTTTTTCTCATTTTTTGTTTTTGGGCAACAAAAACAATTAGGTGGTTTTTGTATCGATAAAAAAGGCAACCCAATTGAAAATGTCTTTGTGAAAATTAGCACCTCACCATTACAAGAGGGTTATACAGATTTAAAAGGAAAATATGAATTTTTAGTACAAATAGGAGACAGCTTAAAAATTGTTTATCAAGCAAATGAAATCACAATCAAAAAAGAAGTTTATATTTCTTCTGGACTAAAAAAATTCCCAAGGATTTCTTTTCCCATTCTTGTGCAACAAGGTGTCACCATAATCGAGGAAAGAGAGAACCCATTTGAATTAGAGAGTCTTCCTTTAGTCGATGCCCAAAAATTAACAGGAAGTATCGAAAGAAGCTTGGTATTAACAACAGCAGCGACATCGAATAACGAACTTACAACCAACTATAACGTAAGAGGTGGGAATTATGACGAAAATTTGGTCTATGTGAATGGTTTTCTCGTTTATAGACCTTTTCTAACGCGAAGTGGACAACAAGAAGGTATGAGTTTTATCCATTCTTCTCTTGTTGAATCGGTTCGATTTTCAGCTGGAGGGTTTGATGCACAATATGGAGATAAATTAAGCTCTGTATTGGATATTACCTACAAGAAACCAAGTGCATTCAAATCCTCATTAATGATTTCTTTACTCGGCGCTGAAGCCCATGCCGAACAAAAAGTTGGAAAAAAATTCGATTATATTGTTGGGGCAAGGTACCGGTCTAATGGCTATTTATTAAATGCCCTACCTACCCAAGGTTCTTACAACCCGGTTTTTTCAGATGCACAGATTTCTACCAATTTTAACATAAAAGAAAATTTGGTTTTCAGCACTTTACTACATTATTCTTCAAATAATTACAGATTTAGCCCAGAAACTTCAGAAACTGACTTTGGAACGGCAAATGAAGCCTACTCCTTTAAAATTTATTTTGATGGCCAAGAACAAACTAAATTTGAAACCATGATGGGAGGCTTATCTCTAAAATGGAAAGCCAGTGAAAAAACAGACATCGACTTTTATGCCACCGCATTTCAAACAACTGAAAGAGAGTATTTCGACATTCAAGGTCAATATTTTATTAACGAGCTAGAAACAGACCCTTCCAAAGAGGAATACGGCGATTCAATTGCAGTATTAGGAATTGGAACTTTTCTTAATCACGCCAGGAATAAACTAAATGCCAACATCATTAATATATATCATAATGGTAGACATGAGTTCTTTAATGGGTTTTCAGATCAAGCTAGACTGAAATTTAAAAACAGACATTTAAAATGGGGACTTTCTTTTCAAATGGATCAGTTTAATGATGTCCTTAGTGAATGGCGAATGATCGATTCTGCAGGATACAGTGTTCCACAATCTAACCCCAATCAAATTGAGCTTTTCGAGGTAATCAAAGGAGAGCTTTCCCTTAACAATCAAAGATATACCGGATTTATTCAATACAATACAAGCTGGTCGCGCACTCAAAAAAATGTAATCATAACCAGACCCTATAAAATCGGAGAGCACGGACAAAAGGAAAAACTCTTTTGTACTGATACCATTGCCGAATCAAATTCCAAATGGGCTCTTTCCGTTGGAACTCGAGGAGGATATACAACAATTAATGAAGAGCTGTATTTTACTCCAAGGGCTGCACTTATTTATTACCCAAAATCTTACCTTGCCCAAAACAATCAAATATACAAAAGGAACGTTTCTTATCGCCTGTCATCAGGAATGTATTATCAACCACCTTTTTATAGAGAATTCAGGTACTTTGATGGAAGCTTAAGAACAGATGTAAAAGCCCAAAAATCAGTTCATGTTGTAGCCGGAACAGATTTTTTCTTCAATATGTGGCAACGTGAAATGCCTTTTAAATTTACAGGAGAAGTGTTTTATAAATATTTGTGGGATGTCAATCCTTATCAAATTGAAAATGTCCGAACACGATATTATGCCGACAATAATGCCATCGCTTACGCTTATGGTTTAGATTTAAATATTCATGGTGAGTTCGTTAAAGGCATTGAGTCCTTTTTTAAATTGGGTTTTCTTTCCACCAAAGAAGATATTCTTGATGACCAATACATGGAGTATTATAATGCCTCCGGGGAAAGAATAATATTTGGTTATAGCGAAGATCAAACCGTAGTAGATAGTGCTACTATTTTTCCTGGATACATTCCAAGACCTACCGATCAGCTTTTTAATTTTGGAGCTTTGGTTCAGGATCAAATGCCAGGATTAGAGAGCTTTACGGTTCAGATGGGAATGCAATTCGGGACAAGGCTCCCTTATGGTCCACCTGATCCAACACGCTATAAAGATACTCTTCGAATGAAATCTTATTTTAGAGTAGACTTGGGGATGTCGTATGATTTTTTAGGCAAATCTAAATCACGTCATGAATTTTGGAAAAAGAATTTCTCTCAAGCCTTGATTTCTTTTGAAATATTTAATCTATTGGGAATAAACAACGTCTTATCCAAACAATGGATTCAAGACGTAAGTGGGAAGTACTATTCCATACCAAATTATCTTACCCAAAGGCGTTTTAACCTTAAGCTAATATTAAGGCTTTAGTTTGACGGCGCAAACAAGAACTTGTTAGGAGAAACAAGGTTTGTTTTAACGGCATACATGACTATACCAGCCGTATTTTTTACACCAAGTTTGGACATGATATTTTTTCTATGGGTTGTAATGGTGTGATTACTTAAGAATAATAGCTCTGCAATTTTATTATTGGTATACCCCTCTGCTATTAATACAATTATTTCATTTTCTCTTTCACTCAAAATAACAGCCTCACATGAAAATGACTCAAAATCGATATCATTCACATCAATTTGCGCTTTTTGAATCGTCTCAAGAATCTGACCGCAAAAGAATTTATTCCCTTTCTTTGTCTCAAGCACAGCATTTACAATTTCTGATAAATCGCAGTCTTTTTTGACATAGCTCATAATTCCAGATCGCAAGGCATCGACTAGAGTTTGAGCGCTCTGCTCAGGAGTAATTGCAATACACTTAATTCCTTTTTTAGAATTATATATTCTACTAATCGTATCAATTGTAAATCCTGGAGAGGTATAATCTATCAATACCATTGAAACTTCGAATGAATTAAGCTGATTAATCAATTCATCACTATCACTTGCCTCACCTACGATAGAAATCGAGGTTTGTGAAGATAAAATGGATCGCAATCCCACCCTCGTTAAATCATTACTGTCAGCGATTATTATCGACATCTTATTTAGAATTATTCTAAACAAAGATACATATACTTGTAAAAATAGAACAAGATTTAATAAATAGTTTTTAACAGCTAAGGGAATAATCTAATGTGCTATTAGGAATATGTATTTTTGTAAGAGGTGATAACAAAAACAGGACATAACATACGAAAAGCGGCAGACCTATTAAATCAAGGTCAATTGGTCGCAATTCCAACAGAAACAGTATATGGACTGGCTGCAAATGGCCTTAATGAAGAAGCAATATCAAAAATATTTAAAGTCAAAAAGAGACCTCTTTCAAACCCTCTTATCCTTCATTTTAAAGACGTAGATAGCATTACGCAGTATGTCACCAACATTCCAGCGGAAGCAAAAAAAATTGCTGATGCATTTTGGCCTGGCCCACTAACCCTATTACTAGATAAAACTGCAAAAATTCCAAATTCCATAAATTCGGGTAAGCAAAAAATTGCCGTTAGAATCCCAAACCATCCGGATACCCTACAACTTTTGCGGTTACTTGATTTTCCTTTAGCTGCTCCAAGTGCAAATTTATATGGTAGGGTAAGTCCTACGAAGGCAGCGCATGTATCCAAGCAGCTCGCAGGTTCGATACCCTATATCTTAGATGGAGGAATGTCTTCAAAAGGTATAGAGTCAACCATTTTAGGCTTTGAAAACGGCAAAACCATTCTATACCGATTTGGAGCAATTACAACAGAGGAAATAGAACATTGCATAGGAAATAAAGTGACCATATATGACCACAACTTAATTTCAGATCAACCCATTACGAGTGGAATGGTAAAATATCATTACGCACCTCAAACCCCCATTTACGACGTTCAAGATATCTCAAAAAATGGAACCAATACAAACTCTGGTTACATAGGGTTTAATAAAACAATTGATGATATTCCAAATGAAAATCAATTTTTATTGAGTCCAGAATCAAATCTTGATATTGCCTCTAAAAATTTATATCATGCCCTTCATTTTATGGATGAGCAACAATTTGATGCCATTTTCATTTGTAACTTCCCTCAAACAGGTTTAGGACGATCAATGAATGATCGAATCAATAAAGCCATCGCAAAGTATAGGAAATAAAAAAACCCTTGTATTTCAAGGGTTTTAAATATAGTGGAATCAAGAATTTACTTCTTGATGTGTCTCGCGTGTCTGTTTTTGAACTTATCAATTCTTCCGGCTGTATCAACAAATTGAGCTACACCTGTAAAGAACGGATGAGACTTGTGAGAGATATCTAATTTTACTAAAGGATATTCATTTCCATCTTCCCATTCAATTTTCTCTTTTGTTGGAGCACATGAAGGGCAAATGAAAGCATAGTCATTTGACATGTCTTTGAAAACAACTAATCTATAATCATCCGGGTGTATATCTTTTCTCATAATTCTTATTTCAAAAATGGAATGCAAATTTATATAATTCTTTTCATATATCATCAAAAATTAAAGATTAAATCACTTTGAACAAACCTAAGGGGATAAGTCTTTTATAATGAATTCATTAAAATGCACCCAATTGTTATTTTTGAATAAACGAAATATACGATGGTTTTATTGCAAAAAATCTCACTTAAAGAAGTATCTAGCATATTAGGTAGAGTATACATCGGTGATGATAAACATCTAATTTCTGGTTTAAACGAAATCCATAATGTCAAAAAAGGAGATTTGATTTATGTCGACCATCCAAAATACTACAAGAAAGCATTGAATTCTTTAGCAAATACGATTATTATTGATCAGGAAGTAGAAATACCCAAAGATAAAGCCATAATTGTTTCTGATAATCCATTCGGTGATTACAATAAACTTGCGGAATTATTTTTCCCAGAATCAAAACCCACTGAAACAAAAAAATCTAACAACATTGATGCATCTGCAATCATTTACCCAAATGTTTACATTGGAGAAAACGTAACGATTGGAGCACATACTGTAATCTATTCAGGGGCTTGCATCATGGATCATGTGACCATTGGTGAACACGTGAAAATTGGTCCGAACTCAGTAATTGGACATTACGCATTTTACTACAAAAAAACCAAAGAAACGCATGTACAGATGCACAGTATTGGCAATGTTAAAATAGATTCATTTGCTGAGATTGGTGCCTTGTGTACAATAGATAAGGGGGTTTCTGCATCAACTATAATTGGTTCCGGAACCAAAATAGACAATCAAGTTCATGTTGGTCATGACACAGTTATTGGTAAAAATTGTATTATCGCCTCCGGCGCCGGCATTTCAGGCTGTGTAACCATTGAAGATGGAGTTAAAATTTGGGGACAGGTAGGATGTGCAAGTAATGTTCATATAGGGGAAAATGCAATTATTTTAGGCCAATCAGGGGTCACGAAAAGCATCGAAGGCAACAAGACCTATTTCGGTACACCTTGTAAAGAATCACTACAAAAATTAAAAGAATTGGTAGCACTTCAAAAG